>Ga0099826_10003122_pt1 | contig 11100 bp, 7 predicted proteins | sample Mtrugardesep15_FD_76830 | JGI IMG/M metagenome (GOLD analysis project Ga0099826, IMG submission 76830) | Root nodule microbial communities of legume samples collected from California, USA - M. trunc garden sep15 | ecosystem: Host-associated > Plants > Roots > Nodule | place: USA: California...
GTGAGAGAGACATGGAGGAGATAGGATTGTTGGAGAAGATAATGTGGAAAAAATCCAGTGTTCAGAGAACATGATAAGAGTGTGCTCTTTATTTAATCAAATGGCTAAAAAAAACTTTTCCATCATGGGAAACAAGTTCCCTTTCCCATGCTAAACCCCACCTTAGTTTTGGGTCTTTTGACCCTTCTCAAGTCTATCATCCTCTAAATGTGTGAGTTTATCTGAAAGTAAGAAGAACAAAATTATTACAAAAAATAGTCTTTAGGAGGTTATTTGTTTCTTTCAATCTGTCTTATTTTTAAGTTTTGGATTGTTAATTTGAACATTGGATGTTCTTGTGCTTTGACACAACAACATATCATTTTATTTGATCTTATTTTATGTTTTATCATTGTTGATTGAGTCTTGTTTGAAGTAGATGCTTTAACCAAAAAAATTTAAACAACAATGATATTTGAACATCTATATTCCTCGACATTCATTCGACACATTGTTTTATTTATGTCTCTCTTTCTATCACATTAACATATCAAATCACTCTCTATGCCGCTTTCTCTCAATGTATATACATATCAAAAGAAATGATCTTGTTAATTTGTGCCATTATGGTACATGTTAACAAAAACAAAAGTAAAAAAATTTCAATGAAAAAAACAATATTTTTTACTTTTAAAAAATTGAATGCACAACTTTTAACTGAAATATTTTAGATTGAGTTCCTTAACATGTGCCTTTATCATTTGCCTAAAAGAAATATAAGAAACATGTTACATTAGTAAATGAGGGTTTTGGTGATTGATCGGGGAATATTGATGGAAGACTTAGAGAGCATGAAACATGCATAAAACATGTTAAGAATATGACTACTTTGTATAATTCACGTTAAAGGATGCAAAATTTTCAAACTATTGATAAAATTGTTCAAAGATTGATTAAGAAAGAAAGGATCACTTGAAAATTGTTTTAAAAAGAATTATTTCTATAGTATAATTCCTTCCTAAACATAATTTAGCATTTCATTGTTCTATGAAGAGATTGTACCAAAATAACAATTGTCCCAAGAACATGGTGGTGGTTGATGGATCCGGTAAGGCGGTACACTGTTCCAGCAGACTGCAAAAAAACGTAGCAGTAAACGCAGCAGCCAGTGGTGATTTCAGTAACGCGGTTAGGTGAGTTTGGAGCAGTAATGTGCCGTTGAAAGTAAGAGCTTTTGCGTGGAAGCTTTCATGACAGATTACCAACGAGAATTGCTTTGGCAAGAAGAGTCATGGTGGATTCAAGAAGAGAAAGATCCAGCGTTTTCTTTTGCTTCAAACACGATGAAACATCACAACACCTCTTTTTTAAGTGTTCTTTTTCATACAAAATTTGGATTGGCATCTTTGATTGGTTTGGTGTGCAAGGACCTGTGAAGCAGAATAGTATCATGCATTTTCTGTGACTGGAAAGGAAACAATTCTTAGTGTGGATGGTTGCGGTTTGGTATATATGAATAAAGAGTATTGCTATGTAGTGCCAAAGATTACTTTGCCACTGAGTACGATAAATGTGGACATTGCTGTTATTATTTTTCTAAATTAATAAAAGTAGAATGATACGACTCAATTCGAGTAGAGATCACACTCCTTAAAATTTAGAGATAAAGAAGAGATTTGATTAATTTCATTGATGATTGTAATAGAGGAAATACAAGATATTATATAAGCAAAGTTATTCTAGAACCTTCCTAAACTAGTGAATCATCAATCTTCTAAAACCAATGAGTCACTACTAAATGGTAACATAGTCATTCCACTTGTTAGGTGTAATATGATCTTTTGGGCCTCCCTAATTCATTGGACTCAATTTTCAATCTCAAGTCATTGTAGCCAATATCCTTGCTCGTAGCAAAGAACTTGAGTAAAAACAAAATGAAATCCAATGGTGCTTATTCATTTGTTGCAATTTGTCAACTATTCTCTCGCACCATTAAGTTTTTCCCATAAATAAAATAATCTTAGACGGAATCTACTTATGATATAAATCCAATTTAGATTGCAATTCAATAGCAGTACACTAACATTATAATGAAACATTAATGTGAAAATTATTATTTAAACATTTTAATTAGGAAATTAAGCAGATAGTACATTTCCAACTTTTCTTTAACTTGATGCAAGTTATAACACAAGGGACTTTGCTTGAAGATGGTAGCATAATAGTAGTAGCATATCAACATGGGACTTTCCTTTAATTTCCAGCAACTATCATACATAACATTTAAATTCTCACATTAATTTTTTATTTTTTTTGAAGAAAAATTCTCACATTGATACTAATGACCATAATATGAATTTATACCAATAAGCTTTTCGGATTTATCTATTTTTAACGATCAAAGAGGCATCCAAAGACATCACTATTGAATCTATAACCTCGACCGAGTTGGCACGATTAGATCGGGAAACACACCTAGTTTATGCGTGAATGACTTGTACACATACTGCTACATCTCTATTAAATCCACAAGCTACAAAAAAAAGTTGAATAAAGATGCTTTTAAGTTGGGTGTTAAATGAAACTATGAAAGTGTACCAAACCAAGAGTTATCAACAATCCAACATTATATCCTTTAGGAGCAAGTTTCTAGTTCTCACATACGTATATAGCTTCATTCAAAATATGAGGTCTCATTGCTTACAAGTACATTTTAATAAATACCATGCATAAGTAAATCAAACTTACATTCTTAAGTAGTGCAACGACTAGTCCAACAAATATCCTAATCAGCCTCAAAGACAACCCTGCAAACCATAACGTGAGGTGGTCAAACCTACATGATAGAAATTGGTCACAATCAAAAGATTCATTACCCTAACTCAAACTAAACGAGCCCGAATCAAACAGAACAATAACATGAGGGAGAAAACAAGAGAAGCTAAAACAAAAAATCAGAACAAAATCACCTGGAATTCTTTCAATTCATGTGCAGCTCCACAACATCAATTGTAAAGAGAAAAGCAGCATGAAGATCGTAACCTTCAGCTTCTACAGCTATTGGACAAGCACAATTCGATTTAGAGGTTTTGTAAAGAGAACCTCTACAGCTTCTACAGCTTCTGGAGTAGCATGAAGATCGTAACCTTCAGCTTCTTCATTTAGAGGTTTTGTTTTACAAACTCAACCAACCCTAACTAAACTTCATAACTCATCCTCCATGGTTCAGTCATCTCTCCTTTTTAATAACAACGAATAGAGAGAAAAAAAGTGAGTGAGTGGTTGAGATTAAGGTAGAATGGACAACATGAAAGAACCGCATGAAATGATCTAAATAGGAGTCAAGTTTTGAATTTGTGAATCCTTCCAATTTTGTTTTGTAAATATTAATCATTTGAATTTTGGTCATCGGGCTCATTTAATCACGGAAACATCCCTGATTTGTTAACTTAGTCGGGATGACTAGGGGAAAAGTTTGACGACTCATTAAAAAGTGAACTGTATTGACGAAAATGCCCTTAGTTGTTCCAGACACTTATCGATTCTAAAGATCATTCCTTCACATCAGCTATGGAGGAGAAGGGAAACCATGAGAAGGGAAGCCATGGGATAAAGTGGGGAATTTTGGTCATTTCGTCTATGTCCGATAAAGAGAGAGGTATTTTAGTCAGATCACCCTCATTTTGTGTGAGACAACATTTGGTTGGCCTATTCGTCAATGCCACATTAGCTAAATCATGATGTGCCATCAATTAAATGAGCTCAGGGAGAATGGATTTCTTCTGTGTGAAAATCTCTCCAGTTTTCTACAGTGACACAATTTGCACCATTAATTATCTTCTCTCTCTTATTTTCAACATTTATCAACATTAAATATTTTCACATGCATTAATTTTTAATGGACATGATTTCACTAGACTCTCATGTGACTGGAGAGGATCCAAATCTGGATTAAAAACCCAAATGATTAGTAATTGCAGAGAAAATTTGAAAGAATTAGTAAGTACATGGACTAAAAATTAAATGACCTCGATTTATAGGAACTAAACATATAAATAAGTCTTGATTAAAACATGTCTCTTATTTTTTAAGGTTATTTATAATTTACATAAAAAATTGTTTTTTGTTGTGTTTTTTTCCCGTTAAGGGTCCAATTTCTAAGATTAGAACATGTCCTCCATATTGTTTAAGAAGACCCTGGGGATAAGTTGAGTGGTGTACGAGAGAGAGGGTGATAGGAATATTAGGATGGAGAAGAAACCATATGTTCAAATTGTAAACAAACCCATATTAAGACAGTTAAGCTATGTAACCCATCAACTTGAGGAGTATATTTGTACAACTAGTTTCTGAACAACATTTGGTACAACTATTTCCCCCTTCTTTTGGAAGAAAAACAAGAGAGAGAAATATGGAGATAGATAACGAGAACACAATGTGAATATGGAAGAGAACGAGAAAGAGAGTTGTTTCAAAAGTTTTTATAAAATAGTTATATAAATATCATTTTTTCATCCGCTTATGTTGTACTTTTTTTTTGTTTCTCTTTCGTCTCTTTATTTTCCCTCCTTCATGGTTGCTGTGATTGTGATGGGTTGAGTTGGTCGATGATTTTGGTTTTATCGTATTGGTTGGTTGTGTTCGGGGAATTCAAGGTTTTGGATTATTGCTTTGTGTCGTTGTTGACATGGGGATAACCCATTTCCTTTTATTGTTGTTTTAATTCGTTGCATATTATGGGTTTTGTATTGAAAAAGATGAATTTTTCTTTGAGAACTAAGGACATTGTTGCCATTCCATAATGAAACTAGATAGAGTTTAGGAGTTGACATGCCTTAATCCCAATCACCAGTGACATGTAAGCAATTTTGTCACTTCAACAAAAAAAAAAGGATTGTGGAACTAAATTAAAAGTGACCTCTATTATAGGGACCATTTGTATAATTAATTCTTTATGTCTTAGTAGATATCATCCAAAAGTATCAATTTTTTTTTATGTTGTATCAGTCTTCCATAAAAATGATATTTATACAATCATTTTGAACAATTTAAGAATAACTATCTTTCATACTTTTAATGTGTTCTTATTTTCTCTCTTTTCCTCGTTGTCTCTCTATCGGTCTTGACCAAGAAGAAAAAGAAGAAGAAGGTGAAGTGTATCGATAAATATGCTCAATCGATAAATAGATATATCGACACACTTCAATTTGTGAATGTATAATAGAAACTAAAATAGATATGCCATTTTTTCGTTTTAATTTCTCAAAAAAAATTCTTTGATTTTTAGTCTCTCAAAAGTTTCGATCACCATTTCTGATCCTACTTGTAAATCAACTTATGCGTAGACTTCGTATTTTTGAGCCAAAATTTCAATAAATATTTAGAATCCTATAAGAATCTCTAAAAAAAAAAATTATAATTTTTTAAAAAGAAACATAAACTAATTATAAATTTTTAAGGGTCAAAAACATAAAAAAATTCATATATAATGTTGTTTTTGTTAAAAAATATATTTCTTTTAAAAATATTTTAATAATACTATAAAATATACACAATTCTGAAAAATTTCACTGAAAATTTCAGAGAATAAAATAAAAATTTGTATACCTCCGGAGACCAAAAAAAGAAAAAAATTAACCCAATCGATAATAACACCCAATTGGTTCCGCAACAATGCTAACTTTACCGAGAAGTAATGAAAAAGCAGTATTAATAGAGTAAAATAGCTATATATATTCCTCAAAAAGAATAGCGATATATATCACTCTCGACTTCAGTGAGTGTGTATATATAGCAGTTGGCAGGCAGGTTAGGGTTTCATTCCTCTTCCTTTCGTTCTGTCAGCTATGGATAGTCTTCTGGTGGCAAAGGTCCCTTTCTTTCTTTCCTTTTTGGATAATGATTATAATGTTTTCAATTTTTGGTCGAATTTTTATTAGTATATGGCAAGCACGTTACATGCTAAGTATGCTTGTCTCAGTATCGGACACGTGTCAACGTATTGTGTCCGACACCAACACATATAGTTTCACTCACATTGAATTAAGTGATATTCTCAAATTATTAATGGTGTTGATGCCGGTGTCCGTGTGTGCGTATCTGTACTTTCATAGCATGATAGTGACTTTGGATGCCTGTTGTTATTTCATCGAATTCCGTTGTGTATGCACTTTTAGTTTCGTTATTTTAACTGAAATAAGATTTTAATCTATCTCAAAATACGGATTTTTGGTACATAATGTTTACATATTGTTGCAATTTTGATCCTAACACCAACTTTTTGACCTGAAAAGCGTTGACTTTCCCCCCCAAAAGTGGTGATTTTTGGTTAAAAAGTGATAATTTTGTAAGCACTCTTCAAATTCAAATTTGGAGCAATCTGGATTTTGAAATTGGGGCTAAAATCCTGTTCAAGATAAAATAGAGAGACAGAAAGTGGGTTAAGCTAGGTAAAATAGATGATCAAGAGCTATGAAGTACGAACACTCCTTGGATTAGGCATGTTTTGATATCGGACACCGACACATATGATTACACTTAGTTATGCAATTTTCTCAAATCATTAGCAGTGTCGGCATGTATGTGTCGTTCCTGTATCCGTGCTTCGTAGATCAAGAGTCCTAAACAATATCATCATGTTGTTTTTTGGCTGTTCCAAAACAAAAATATCATATGTTACTTATTATATCTGTACAGGTGAAATGTGGAAGTAACTTCAAGCGCTTCAATCTTCGTGTGGATGAGAATAATCAAATGGATCTAAGCATGGCTGTGCTGAGGGCTAAGATACGGTCTGTTTTCAATTTTGATGCTGATACAAATTTCAGTCTGAAATATGTTGATGAAGAGGGTGACACGGTGTATCTTGTGGATGATGATGATTTGCATGATGTGATGAGGCAGAAATTAAAAATGTTGAGAATTGAAGTACATGGCAAAGGATTCCTTCCATTAGAATTCTCTCTATTGAGAAGTAAGATCAGTAAATCCGTCTGGGAATTTATATTGAAGGAAGAAGTATTAGCTTTTAGTTGTGCTTTTGCCGGTGGGTTGTGTTCAGCTATTATAGCAATTATTTTAACTAAACCAAAAGTTGAATCCATCCTCCCCACCCAACAACTCATTGAACCTGTCGAACCTGTCCAACCTATCCTACCCGTTGAACCCACCGTTAGGAAAGGTTGGCTTGGATAGGGTCTATCTAAAATGAGTTGCAGTTACCAACCTCTTATCAAGTCTATCATCTTCTAGAGAGTGTGATGGTCTGAAAGTATCATTAAGTAACTATTAGAAAAATAAGTGTTTAGCAGGTTTTTGGTTTTTGAAGTTAATTGGATGTTCTTGTGCTTTGACATTGCAACACATCTTTGTTTTTTATATTGTGTTATTTTATGCTTGATGAGATACATGGTGTTTAATTGTTTATTTGGTCAATGTTGATCGAGCCTTGTTTGATGTAAGTGTCGTTTATCTATCTATGTTCTTTACTTAAAAGCAAATGATATACTAAAATGAATACAGGTACTAGTATTGGCGGAGCTACGTAGAGGTGAGGTGATGCACTTGCATCCCCTGGATATTTAAAAATTACACTTTTAATCTTACATTTGTAATACTTTGAGCCCTTTGATAGAAAAATGTTACTAACAAGTGTCTCAGACACTAGTTAAAAAGTATAGTATAAATATCTTTGAACTTGTGTAATCACTCTTAAAAGTTTTTAAATTAACTAATGTCGTAGGGGCATTAGTTAGCATGTAGTTAGTTATGCACTATACTATCTTGATTCGACCAAACCGACATGCTATGTGTACATTTTTCTTTGATGAGATACAATTCAAATCCATTTTAGTTACCTGTTATTTTTGTGTTATTTTTAAAGCTGTTGACACATTATACTTTTTTCCCAAGCTTACACACAATACTTACTATACCATTTGTATTTTTGGTCCCTTTAATTTGTAAAACTCGATAACATACTTATTATACCATTTGTATTTTTGGTCCTTTAATTTGTCAAGCTCGGAAACATAGTCCATCTTTTTTTAAATCAAGTGTTTCTCTGTTTTCATATTTGTTGTAATTTTGGTCTCGATCCATATTTTTACCCTAAAAATGGTGACTTTTGGTACCAAAAAAGATGCATTTTGATCTCAAAAAGTGATATTTTGTTTTTAAATTCAATTGAAACATTAAATTACATTTTTTGGAGTAAAAAATCATGACTTTAGGGGCAAAAAACATGGCTTTGTAATGAAAATGTGAAAATTGAGGGATCGAGTTTTATAAAATAGAAAGACCAAAAGTACAATTAATAATATTACTTTTATTGAATTTTCCCTAAAATTATTTTTAGGAAAGCAAAAATTGGAGGCCTTAGCAAATCCGAGTTTAAACTATGTAAGCTTGAAAATGAATTTTCACTTTAAACCCCATTTGTTTGGTTGGTTTGACATCGCCGGGTGCTACACCGGAACCTACGCCTATGCCGGAAGCTTCGCCGGAAGATTTGTTTTTGCCCGGTTTAGGTTCAACGGCATCCTCCACCACATTTTCAACCATGTCACTCAATGCCTACTCAATAAAAAAATAACAAAGAAAAAATAAATAAATAACTTGTGCCGCAAGCAAAGCAAGTAAAAAAAGTGGTGCAAAAATTCAAATTCTGGGCGACAGAGTAGCGTGAGTTAACCCACGCTAGTGTTATCCTTCTGCGCAAGTTAACTCACGCTGGTCTTACACCTAGCATGAGTTAACTCACGCTAAGCCCTATGTCTACTGACGAAAAATAACGCAACAGGCAGAAAACTAGTAAAAATGGGATGAGTTTTGTGGATACATTACCTGTTCTATGATGCTTGATGAGCGTATAAACTTGTTTCCTGACGATTTGCAATGATTTGAAACGAAGATTTTGACCAAAAAATTCGCACTTTTTGGGTTTTTGGGGGTGAAGGGAAATAAAAAATTGAGCTTTGTGGTTGCCTGCTGGGTTTAGAACGAAAATAGTACTCAACGTGAGTTAACTCACGTCGGAATATTTTCGACTTTTATTTTGGGAATAAGCGAAATTGTTTAGGTAAAGAGCAGGGTTCGGTGATTATTGCGTAAGAAACTCTAATTCTAAACTTTTTTTATCATAGAACAAAGGATATTTTAAAATATTTATTGCTTCGGTTCCTAAATATAAGATTTTTTTACAAACTATTAGTATTAAACTATGTACTACCTTTGTCACTTGAACCCCAAATCCAGGGTCAAGAAGAAAAAACAAGTTACTAGTACAAAATACAGATTTTAACTTAGGTAAACCCTCTCTTTTTACCCCTTTTTCACTTAATGTGAGGAAACTGTTATTGTCTACCCATCTCAACTTAGCTTATATGCTTTGCATTTTTTTAGTGTTAAATTTTCAATTCTTTTGCTATTATCCTGAAAATGACATTCTTTGCCATGGATCAGATGATGCAACCTTTTCACATTCACCTCAACTCACAAGCTTTTCTTCTACTAATTTATCAACATGCACTTCTTTGATATAATATAGTAGGAAAAACAAATAGTATAGGAGATAGAAGATTAATTTCTATATATGCACAACGTAATTTTTTTTATACATGTATTCAATCAAATTATATCAAATAGATATGTGTAGGTGTATTTTGGAAGAAACCTAAATTGTAGCATCATGGTGATGTGATTTGATTGGATGCACGTGTAAAATAGTTTTACATCATCAATGTATATACATTAAATCCATAATTAGGCTGCATATAGGATAGATAAAAAATCACCAAATCCAAGTTAGAAAGATCATTGTCTAAAGAGAAACAAATGCAAATATTCAAAGGAGTCGAAAGTGATCCATTCTCTATTGATGGCCAAATTTTTGGGGAAAACATAGTTACAACACAATGAAAGATAGATTAAAAAGATGTTGAAATTTCAATATTGCGACTAACCATCTCCGTCTTTCCCGTTCTTCCCCTTGCGGGGATAGTTGGTGTAAGAACCAAGTTGATTCAGAGACAGTACCTTGTAGTTGATTGAAAGTAGTGCCTAAGGTACAATAGTTCACACTATGCGCATACATTATACAAGACTCATGAAAGTCATTCAACATATCTTCGTACGAACATTTGTCTCAATGTATATATCATTTAATTGTATAAATGAAATAATCTTTGAGCTGAAGTGCGTGTTGTACTCAACTATCAGAGGTTAAGAAGAAATTATTATGTGTTGAAGACGAGTTGTTCTAATGAATATGTTCTACGCCCGAAACCATATGATAAGAAGATGAAAGCCAATCATAGATCACAATATGACATATGGTTCAAAAGAGGAAGTTGAAACCATGGGATGTATTTATTGAACATTCATGTATAAGAGAATAAATTAGAAAAGTTCAATGATCAAATATAAAAATTAGTGTCCTGCTAACCGGTGCCCCCGGAGCACATGGTTAAGCATATCATAAAAGGGAATTATTACCATAAAAAGATGCTATTTTTTACATTATTATAAATTAATTAAACAGTTTCAATGCATTAACTACAATATTTTTGTTTTTGTTTTGAAGAAGCCAAAATGAAATAAATAATCACCAAGAGTGATCCATCTCGCACAAGGTGTGCAAAGATAATCACTCCTCAAAAGAATACAACTCAAGTATTTGTTGCCAAATGAAACACAACTAAAAAAAAATGAAGAAAAAAACTACTCCATAACACCCATACAAGTTAAAGGGTGCCGCCACCAGTCATTATAACTGAAAGTTGTAGTTAGCATATTAGCCTTTAACCAAGAAAAAGAAACAAACTTTACAATGTCTAATAATTGTGTCAATATACTTTGCTTTGTTTTTAAAAATCATGTTTCTTTCCTTCCAAACTGTCCAAACGCAAGCATGCCAGATAACTTTGAAGAAAGAATGTGTAACTCTCGGTAACCCTGTAACACCCCGTTTTCCCAACATAAAAATTTCTTACGAAAATCAGAGTTTTCAACATAAACGGAATGTCACACTTCTTTTCAAAAATCGTAAATGAAATAAATAACTATTTATCCTTCATAAATCAATAACATAATATTTAATACTTCGCAGCGGAATTTATTCAA
>Ga0099826_10003123_pt1 | contig 11100 bp, 6 predicted proteins | sample Mtrugardesep15_FD_76830 | JGI IMG/M metagenome (GOLD analysis project Ga0099826, IMG submission 76830) | Root nodule microbial communities of legume samples collected from California, USA - M. trunc garden sep15 | ecosystem: Host-associated > Plants > Roots > Nodule | place: USA: California...
ACAGGTGGTGAGTTCTGATAAGTGTTTTTTCATTGCTCGTTTGTGACATTTGCTTCTTCATGTGATAAAAGATGGAGCAGACAATGATTATTTTATGAGGTAACTGTACATGTTTTCGTATCAACATGCTAGATGGTGGGCAGGCTTTATATTCATTTAAGATAGCTGTTTGGTTTTATAAGGGTTCATTGCTTATGATCATTTGTATTATCTCACAGGCGAAAAAGTCGTTCTATTTCTCCAAGAGGCCGCAGAAGTCCTTCTACAACTACTTGGCGTCGCAGAAGTCGATCTCCAACTGCAAAACGATACAGAAGACAAAGAAGTAGGAGTTCCTCATTGTCTCCTGCTCATAAATCTTCCAGTTCAAGCCTTGGGTCAGTAGAGCAGAAAACTGCAATTGAGAAACAAAGGAAAGAAGAAGAGAAGAAAAGGTAGATAAAAAGCTTGCCGTTTTGTTCTAATTCTGCCTTTTCTTCACTTCTATTTGATTTATGTTTTAAGATGGAAATCATTAGTTGGCTCTTCTGGTTTTTGATGAAAATTTCAGTATTTTATGTGTAAATTATATTTATTACTGAAACTTTAGAACATTGACATCATTAATGCACATAACTTCTATGCACAAAAGGTGTATATCATTGGTAAGACACAGACTGGCTGAAAATTAAGAAGGATATTATGGTAGACCTTTATAACCATTTCCTTTCGTTTGTTAAATTGTTATAGCTGGAAATTAGCATGCTGCACTTCCTGGGCATCTATTGATTTGTATTATGATTAATTTCATATTGTATAGAACATGTTGATATGATTCAAGACCTATTTACTAGGTAATGGAAAATTTTCCCTGCTTTTGCTCTTATCATCCATAGACTAAGGGCTATGCTACTTTGTTTTGCCCCTATTGCTTCTCCACTCCATCCTTAGCCTTATGATATGAACATTATGATTTTTTGACTAGTTGATGGCCTTGTTGGCTTAAACAAAAAGAAAATAATAATTATGTAAAGGAATAGGATATTGCACTTTTTCTTCCACCTTATTTCTTATGAAGCAGAAAATATCTGTCTCCTTTGTGGACATCAGTATATGTTTTCTTTGACAGGGGTTCTCGTATGAATTTGCAGAGGGGTTGGAAACCATACATTTTTTTCCTTAATTTTTCCCAATGGTCTATGTTTTGGTTGTTTTTGGAGGATTTCTTATTCTCCCTTTGCTTTTCGTTTGGATTTTTTCTTTTAACCCAGAAAGGAAAACATTGCATCTTACGTCTCTTTCTTTCTCTATTATACACGTTCTTAATTCTGGACTGAGCTCCATCCTTGCAGGCAGTAATTATCACATTGTATGATTTCATGTCTCATAATTTATAATTTTTGTACCAGCTTATATTTATTACTTTCTACTGCCAACATCCACATAATATTTGTCGAGTCCCTGAAACTGTGTGGGTTTCATCCTGATTGTTCAGAACGATTCATCATCATTTGTGTGAGATGGAAAAGGAAATTGATCTATATCTATGCTGTTTGATTTATGCGTTTTGACACTGCTAATGTGAAATTATTAAAATATGTTGCACTTATTGACCATTATTTTTTTTCACGACTTGTCCCATGTCACCACTTTTATTGTACTTATTTGTTGAGGGCTTGAGGTTTAGGGTTAGAATATCTACTCAAATACAATGCAACTTTTGATTAAAATGAAGTGAAATACTTCTCTCGTTACATAGTTAGATTATTTGATCTTTACTAGACTCTAATAGGAATTTGGATATTATGGGGTGCTCAAAGTCCACATTGAGTAGTATGAGATTCTCGGTGGAGTATTTAAGTGGCTTGGTTCTTCCCTTTTGACAGCTAACTTTTAAGGGAGGATTCCTCGAGTACTTAGATACTTATCACACTCCACCTTCTCTCCGCGCTGGTGGACGATTTCCATCAATTTATTTGCTGGATGCCCTAGTCTTCATCATACTGATCAGTTCTGCTTACTTCTAGCTCCATTGGTTTTCTTAAGAATCACAAATTACCTTTTTATGATATTTTTTTTCAATCTACATTTATCATTGGGGACGAAAATAACATTATGTATCGCTGTTAGCTAACTAACCATCAACTAATTATTGTTTCCATGAATGAATGGTTACAGAAGATAGGATTTATAATAGGAATCCTATCGTTAGAGAGAATACTTGGGTAGACAGGTTGCTCTCATTGTAGAAAAGATGACAGTCTTGTCTTGTATGGTTTGTGCATGTTTAAAGAAGATCTTTAGCAACATTGTCACTGTCAAGTAGGTTGACCAGATATGGATAGTTTAATAGAAAGAGGTAGGGAGTACCAAGAAAAACCATATGCCGACACTATTAAAACTTATTAGATGATGGGGCATTATGGCGGTGTTTTTTTATCCTTGTAGCTTACTCCCATCTAGTGGGGAAAGATTTGGTTCTTGTGTGGTGAACATTTTCATCAAGTTTCCTCCCCCCCATTTGGTGGGGTAAAGCTCTTAGCCATGGGCAGAGGTATATATGGGGATAAGTTGTTTAGGATTTCATCTGTTCTTGCTCAGTGAGAACGATAGATCTAACCTTGTGACCCACCTCAAAGGGTACAGGCATCAAGCCGGCTTACAGACTGGTTTGTTTTCATGTTTGGACATGTTTTTCAGTTCAGTTCTTTGGATGCAATGGTCATCCGTTCTTACTTTTCATTTAAAACTTAACTTTGACAGTTTAGAGTAAATTGTTGGCCATGAAGATAAATATAATTTTCAATAGTAATACATTGTGCTGAAACATAGTTTGTCAATTGGCCCGATGCTTTAATCACTTAACTAGCAAAAGAATTTGACCTATTTTACAACAACTAAGATGGCAAAGATATATAATACAAAAATTCTAGTATTTCCATGATTAGTTTAAAACTGCTGCATGTTACTTTAATTTCTTCTCCACAGGCTTATCTGAAGGAAGGTACGGTACTGCTATAATTCAACTTGTTATGTTTGATGATCAAATTGGCTGCTTCATTTATCTACTGTTCACCAGTTTTGAAACATTTGTTTGGATCAGGATTCAATAGAGGTATGCCTTAAAAGCATGACCATTTTTTAGTGCCTTTGTCACCATGGAGGTTAGTTTGTCGTTGATTGTGGTTTTCTGTTAAGTAGTTTAGGTAAGTGTAAAAAGAAAAAAGGGGAGAATGTAAAGGGGATAAAAATTGAAGCAGGCATGTTTATTGTCCAGTTTCTATGTGAGATGCCAATGATAAAGAATATTGAGGCTACTTATATGTGGCACTCCCCCGTTTGTGTAGCCATTTTCCTGCTTAACATTTGGTATGCTTTCACAGGCGTCAACAGGAAGCAGAGTTGAAATTAATAGAAGAAGAGACTGCTAAGAGGGTTGAAGAAGCTATTCGTAAGAGAGTTGATGAAAGCTTGAGTTCTGAGGAGGTTCGGGTGGAGATTCAAAGGCGGTTGGAAGAGGGAAGAAAGAAACTTAATGACGAAGTCGCTGCTCAACTTCAAAAAGAAAAAGAAGCTGCTCTTATTGAGGCTAGACAGAAGGAGGTATGTATTTCAGATTGCACTATACTCTGATTATTTCCTTTCTCTGAAGTGACCAACATATGAATATTGCACTCTTCTGATTTAACAAATCTCCAGTCCTGCTTTTGGAGAAAATAAAATTTGAAATTTACTTTTTGTTGTCCTTTTAATCTTTCAATTTGCAAATTTGTTGATTTGATTGGTTGACTCAAGGCGTGATCATATGACGGTGGAGTTTTGATTGTTTTACTTGTCTTTTAATTCATCTTACGTTCTTCACTGAGCTAGTCCAAGGAGGGTACCAGTTGAGGGCTTTAATATTTTAACTCTTGATAATCCGATGAACATGCTTCTGTGTCTTTCAACCTTGTTTATGAAAAGCTCAAAAACTCTGTTTATACACCAAAAAATAAAGAGCTTGTTTTAGTCTATGAAACATGATTTGGGGATTTCCAGTTCCAGCTTCTCTGTCTACATGATACTTACTACATAACATTTATTTCCACAGGAACAAGCCTGAAATCATTGGAGCGAGCTTATATTAATACTATTTATTTATGTTGTTCTGCAGGAACAAGCTCGTAAAGAGAAAGCAGATCTTGAAAGGATGCTCGAGGAAAACAGGAGGAAGATTGAAGAATCTCAGAGAAGGGAAGCATTAGAGCAGCAAAGAAGGGAGGAGGAACGATATAGAGAGCTAGAAGAGTTACAAAGACAGAAAGAAGAAGCCATGCGAAGGAAGAAACAGGAAGAGGAGCAAGAACGTATAAACCAAATTAAGTTGTTGGGAAAAAACAAATCCCGTCCAAAATTGTCTTTTGCTCTCGGATCAAAATGACCGTTATGCAAGTATTTGTCTAGTTTATCTAAAGCGTTTGTGCTTAATTCTGTAATTTGCATACACATTTTAAGAAAATTAACGGCCTCCTTGGCTTCACTGTGATATCATCATTTGTTTCAAACTTGCTTTAGATATGATTTTCTCGTTGCCACTTAATTTTCCATACAAGTCCTTGGCTTTTACTACTATTTACTGTGAAATTAAACTCTTCGCACAAGTCGAGCATCCTTTATATAGTGTAAAACCAAAACGGAACAAAAGAAGATGGCTCAAATCGCACGACCATTGGGAAACAGACCGTTGTAACGTGGAAGGTGATACGGGTGTGGGGACTCTCGCCCCAAAGCATTATGTTGGCTTAACTATCGGAGTGTTTGCTGTAGCACCTCCTTCAGAGCATTTCTTCCATCAATCTACCTTCATTAGAAAATTCATTTTCTAATAAATTTGAGTTCTGATTAGAACAAGTATCAAATATCAATACACAAATATTAAGTTGTGTAAACGCCATGGTAAAATAGATAAACTGATTACAATAATAACTGGTCAAAGACAAATCTCTGAATTTGAAACCATCTAGATTCTAGATTGTAAAATGAAAATAGGAGAAAGAAGTGTCGTTGTAGTTTAGTCCTTTATTTTCAGATTGTCTGTCATGTACACTGGACCGTGACTGAGTGTTGGTGTGACACATTAATTTATCATCATTAACATATAATTACCGTCACCAGATTCATGCTGACACTACCAAGTTCCAACCAATGAAACATGACCACGTCAAGAGAAAGAGTACGTGAATTTTGTTTTGCTTCACTGGCCCCCCTCGATGCAAATGCAATGCAGGTGACAGTACTGCAACGCATTCAAATCGAGCTCGTGGTGGCATGCATAATTCAATTGAATCAATGCAATGCTATTGCTATGTCCTCTCATGAATTTATGAGAAATGTTTTTTAGTATCCACAAATCTTGACCTAGACATATCTATATAGATAGATTTTCTTGTTTTATATTTTTGTTCTCTTCGGATGCATTTTCAAATAATATATATTTCTTGTCTCATTTTAAGTGTTCCACTTGAGTTTTACACATAGTTATATTGATTTTAGTGATAAAAAGTTTCAACCCATTTAGATTGGTGTGATAGTGTTGATGTGAGACCTTGTAATGTGTTACTCTGAATATCGGGCTCGACCTACTCCGGTATAAATATAGAATATTCTCTACGTATATCTGCATGCTTGCAGAGACTAATACCTCGAGTTGATAGGACCACAATAAGTGTCAAAATTCTCAATTCAAAAGATTTATCACTCATGTATTCCGAGGGCTAAATTCGAACCCATCAAAGTGATCTAGGTATATCCATCAAAGTGATATAGCTGAACTAGTCCATCTAAATTGGCATCGGATGAGAATCAAACCTTAGATCTGACTTTAAGGAAGAACATACTCCTAAATCGACATCACACCAACTCAAATGAGTTTACACATGAACTATTTTTTATTATTTTTTTGGTACAAAAGACACATGAACTATTTTACTATAAATGAAAGTGATTTTTGTTTTAGTTGAAAAAAGGAGGTGTGAAAGTACGGTATCGAAATACGGCGTTCTGCTAAAAATGAAAGTGTTTTTATGTATTAAAAGGAGCTGTGAAAGTAGTTTAATTGATTATTACATTGCATCATGATTGGTATAATTGCGTTTAAAGGATCGGATCAACCCTGGAAATACATAAATCAAATTTGTCACAAATGAAATGATTTGTATTTAATTTTTTTTTTGATTTCAAGGTTTAATTTGTATAGAATGTGAATATAATTTTTATTTTTTGGTAAAATTATGTTCGTATTCCTTTAATTTTGACCCATTTTCCAGATTAATCCTTTAATTTTTTTTACTTTCCTGAACTAGTAATTTATGTTATTAATGTTTGCACGGTTAGTTTCTCAAAAAAATAAAAATAAAAATAAAAATACGCATGGCATTTCAGTATTGAGAAAACGGACATGTGAGATTCATCTTTGTTCTTTCTCCATTCACTTTCATATTCTTTCTACACACTGTCTTCATTCAGAGCAATGATTTGATCTGAAAACAATGGAACATACATACTTGAATGTTGTTCATCTCTAGTGTTAGAATAAAAGTTGTGGTTTGCAGCATAACCACAAGATAATATAAAGGACGACAATGCATAGGATAATGTACATATGCAAACGTAATATAAAATAAATGAACGATTCGGCCAATTTAAAAAGATTAAACTTAGATGATCATATAATTTTGTAAAAAATGTTTTTGGACAAATTTTCTTTTTACATGTGTATCCAATTATAGGAACCCCAATTATATAACCCATTGTAGATGTAAATAATAGGAAGATTTAAATTGGTAAGAAATCAATTAGATTAAATAATAGGAAGATTTTTTGTCTTGAGAATCTTTTAAGATAAATGAGCTTTTGAAATGATGCAAAGAATATATTACTTTTTGAAAAGGAAAAAAAATAAAATTCTGCCACTAAAAGTTTTAATGACAAAGATCGAGGAATATCATGTAGTAATCCTAAATAAGAGAGTCGTTTAATTTGAATGAAAGATAGTATTAAATTCCACGATTTATGTCCTAATTAAGTTGGCCTTATTCACAAAGAATATTATTGGTAAAAGATGCTATAGTATAGTACTAAAGAGTCATAGATAACCGTTGATTGAATAAGAGCGTTGATCACACGTGCCAAGAATCAACGTGAGCTCTTCTTAATTATCACGTCTTCTAAACATTTTGTAAATTGTCAACAAGGTTAGGTTAGGTTTTAAGAGTATATAAATATGGGTGACACTCACATTTGCTTTTGCTCGCTTATTATATATATCTATATATATATATGATTCTCTATTTCATTTCATTGTTGAGATGAAAATATATATCATATATGGTTTGATTAAATTGTTTTAGCTATATACAACATATTCTATATGGTGGTTGGAAATGAATTGAAAAGAGAGATTATGGTTGATGGGAATGTTGTTTGGCTCGAGGTAATAGCTAACTCGATTTCTTTGTTTTTGAAGCTTTTCTTTGTTTCACTCTTTTTATCATTTGAAAGTTGAAACTAAATTAGCTTCAAAGGTTTGATTTTGAAGTGTGATTATCTCGGACCAGGCTTCATTCCTACCAACTCGATCTCTCTATCTCTCTAAAGACCTTGATCTTTCCATGGCCATGGCTAGTTTGAGGTAAGGTGGTGATGAAGTCTTATCATGATAACAAGATTTTCTAGTTTTTTTTTTATAGGAAATGTTTGTAAGGGAAGAGAAAAATGTTAGTAGTAATATTATCCAGTTTTTCTGGCTTGTGTTTGTTCATGTGTGTGATTTGGGAGATTTGCATGAGACAAATTAACTTGAAATTCGAAGGAAAAAAAACATATGTCAAAAAACATGTACTAACGACCAAGAGATCAGAAAGATGCCTTTCCTCTGACCTTGTTGTTTTGTGTTGATGCATTGATATTGGCTCTGCTTATATGTTTGTTTTCTTTCATGTGGCTGCATATATCTATCTCTCTGATCAACATCTCTCTATAAAAAAAAACAATAGAATAAACCATAAATTTGATCTCTAAAGGATCAAGGTCTCATCAATTTAGCCATCTTTCATCAATTTAATCTTTAAACTATAAGTCCTTACATTATCATTTATCCATAAAATTATCCTTCATTTTCTTTAGAAATAAAAAAGAAATTGATAACAGATTATTATGATGAATAAAAATTAGTTTAGAGATTAAAAAAATTGCTCCAAAATTGTCCCTATATTACCTTTTTTTTTTTAACCAATTAAAATTGTCAAATTCATCATTCATTATAATACAAACCGAGTAAATAAGGAAGGTGCACAGAAATCCAAATGACTGTAATTGTTTTTCTTGGGTTATATGATTAGTGAGTGATTGTTATTAACTTTTTCTAATTGATGTAAAGTAAACAAATTGGTCTTTGAATGTCTGCATTTTGTCAGTATACTAAAGGTGTCTGATCTAGGTAGCATCTTAAGGGTTTCAAATTCCTACCTTTCTTTTTCTTGCTAAATCTTTCAACTCAATCCAAGATTCATGTTCTTAACATACAGTTTATACTTACTTTCATTCATAATTTTTGTAGTCTATAAATTTCTAGGCATTAATTTTTACAATTTTCATGGCAAAAATTCTCAAATTTAGTTTGTTTTTTAAGTGAATGTTTGAAATCACGATGACATATTATGATTTTGTTAAATCTCAACCGCATAACTTTTGCAAAATCACGATTAGTCAAAGTAATTTTGTTAAACTCGCGTTGAATTTAAACATGCATAAACACGGGATGAATATAATAATTTTAAAACAAACATTTCACTTTCATTGTTGGTTGATCATAGGGAAGGAGGTGCAACTGGCGGCTGTTGCAGTTCTTTTTTGTTTTCTTGTTGTCTCTTTTTCTTTTGTTAGCCAAAATGTATACATTTCAATTTCCTATCAATTCAAGTTGTATATCTCTTTGTTGGTTGCATACAATTTGAAGTACATAAAACCAAAACATGAGTCAAAGAAAAATAAATAAATCAGAAGTTAGTTCTTCTTTCAAGTTCAAGTCCAAGATCATGATTTATGAAGTACATAACTATGATGTTATCTCCAAGAGAAATTGTACTTTTTATTCCTTGATCTGAACACCATTTAGAAGGGAAAGGTGGTACCTAGCTTTAGGAGGAAAAAAGTGATGGAAAAAGACCAAGTGCTTTTTTTGGAAGCTATAGTAGTGAACGTTTGCTTTTGAAATGTATTATTAATTTCAACAAATGTTCATTCAACTAAGAGATTATGAAAATGTATTTTATTTTGTTCAGCTGAAGGAAAAAAACATAGTCTTAATTTATTAGAATTTATCTTGGTTTGACATAGTAGTATACAGATTTCAAATAGAGGCAATTGAGGCATACCACGTGACCATTGTAAGTATACTGATTTCTTGTTCTTGAATTGTGTATCTTATTCATTTCCAAGCAATTTCTTTTATGCAAATTCAGACTTTTGCATTATTTTTTATTTATTTTTTGCACAAGAAGACAATAATATGTAACAATGATACAATAAGTAAAAGAGATTCACTTATTAATAATACAAACTAAACTGTTTCAGTTCATACAGAGCATATAACACAAGAATCAAAGAAGAATAAACACTGTCTCAATTGTATCCTTTACAAAATTAAATCAAAATGAGTGTAAGATAAAGAAAACAATTTTATCTAAGAATAATCGACATGTCAAAGTCAATTTTCACCTCTAAAATCACTTTTTATCATTTACCATTAAGGAGGAATCAACAGCATTCGATTGATCAATTAGAAAAATTTAAGAGTTCACTCTCACGTGTATAATGCCCCACACCACAACTAATAATATTTGTATTAGTTCTTTGCTTTTTGGTTCAAACTTTAGTTAGTACACTCACTTTTTTTTCTTTAACAAACAAGAACTTTAGATAGCATCTAATTCTTCAAAAATAAGCATATTTTATTGGGTGATAAGTTATAAGACAAATATATTTAATAAAGTCACTAATCAATTTCACAAAAAGATAGTCTATTATAAGTAACTTTTAACTATAATTTTTGCAGACTTTAGCATAAATTCAGATCATATAGCAGTGTGAACTACAATCCTGCTCTTTTGGAAAATAAAAAAGTCATCATTGTCTGGTGCCGAAGTGACGCGCTTACAATTAACAATACTAACATTTGTCATTAAAAAAAATAATACCACAAAAGTCATGTCTAAAAATATATAGTGCGGTATTTACTACAGTAGTAACGATCCTGTGCAATATTGCACGATTGTGAAAAAAACAAAGTGACATGAAATAGTAAATATCTCGTACAATTCTGTTAAACTTAATGTCTTTCTGTGCATTCGAATTTGCTGTCCTTCGATATTCTAAAGTTACTTCAATTTTCTGAAGTTACCATAAAAAGTCAGAGGATACTCGTCTTTGATGTGAATCGATTCATGTCTAGTCTTCAAAACTGGATTAGGTTTGGATTGAACATTCTCAGCCTTCTTTACTTGTGTTTCTGAATTCCTATCCGGTTTATTTAGACCGGAATCGGAAAGTGACTCGATTCCCATTAGACCAGAATCAGGTGAATACTTGTATGGTAATTTTGTCTCATCCATCTTTCTAAATGTAATAGAAATACTGCAACAGAAGACAAATATTAAATAAAAACCATACATTAAAACAACAAAATATTTTCAAGTGTATATGATATTATGGTCTTTAAAGTACCTTGTTGATGACACAGATGGAATACAATGTTTAGCAATATCTGCTCCATTACCATTCAAAACAAATACTGACCTGCTTGATCAAATACATAGGGAATTAAAATAAAGGTCATGATCAAAATTTGATTCGTGAGAAGTCACAAGAAAATGGATAAGAAGAAGCTTACCCTACAGGCAAAGAAATAGAAGCAGGACCCGAAAACTCTCCGGGTTGAATTGCTTTCAAATTTGAACCAAATAATATTTTAGCTTCGTTCAAGAAAGAGACACAATAAATCGGCCTGACAAAGTCATGATGGTCAATGTGAGGAGGAATGCAGTCCCCTACATCATATATGTTGACAATGCAACTATCAGGAAC
>Ga0099826_10003124_pt1 | contig 11099 bp, 2 predicted proteins | sample Mtrugardesep15_FD_76830 | JGI IMG/M metagenome (GOLD analysis project Ga0099826, IMG submission 76830) | Root nodule microbial communities of legume samples collected from California, USA - M. trunc garden sep15 | ecosystem: Host-associated > Plants > Roots > Nodule | place: USA: California...
AATAAGGACCACATGAAATATTTTTTAAAAAAATATTATTTAATATACACAAAATAATTTATGAAAAAACATTTCCCGTGCAGGGCACGGGTCTCAAACTAGTAATAAACATAAGGAATCATACACTCCAATAATAAGACGGTATAACCAATATATCGGTTAAAAACACAAATCAAGTACAAATGAAGCTTTGGAGGATTAGCCCAAATATTACACTCTCAATACAAATAAGGAATCTCATCTCTTTCGACCAAAAAATAAATAAATAAGAAATCATACATACAATTAAGGCTAGATATAATTATACTGTCACGTCAATTAATTAATATATCAACTTATAAGTTTTCATATTTATTAATTAAGGCTCTGAGTTTTTTTTACCCAGAGCGTTTAGATGAGATGAAACGGATTTCTTCAAGTTTAACCAAAGTTTTGGTTCGAATCTAACATTACGCATGCAGCAACCCTAAAACTCTTAGAGAGAACTTATCGTCTGTTTAGATCTACAACGTTCGATGATCGAGAGATTATTCTTCACAATTGCGCATGGAGAATATTCAATTTAAAAAAAATGGTTTTTTCTTTTTGAGGAAAGGACGTGGATGGAGTTGAAACGTTGTTACTAGCTCAACCAATGGTCTTCATTCCACGTCGGTCATTGACGGTTAGTTGTTGCTGCTGCTCACGTTGTTACTATCACATTTACAAATTGACCTCCTACTATAAAATTCGGACACATGTCCTACTTTTATTATTTTCTATTTTTTCAAAATAACAACTTTCTTTTGTAATAAATAATATTTTTGGGTATTAAAATATTACTCTTACACATTTTAATTCTCTCTAAAAATGATAAGTTGTTGTTTATCAATTATGCCTTTTTTTTATGTCATTTATTGTTTTTACGTTATTCTCAACAAATGAATCATTAAAGTGTATCGTTGAAAAATACAATTTATACATGTGGCATTTTTTTATCACTGATCAATTAAATTAATTTAATTTTTTTATATCTTCTAAATGAAAATAAGAATATTTTTAATATACTAATTATAATTTATTACGGAAGTCAAACAAAGGACAAATGTAGGTCACAGTATAATTACCAAAAATTTAGTGATTTTTTAATATTTGTTACATAAAAAACTGTAATAAACCACTTAAATTTTTAAAACACTTTATTGTTTTCACTTTTTTCTCTCTAAAAAAACAACAATTGTGAAAAGAGATTGAATTTGCGCGCTCTCAGCCTTCTCGCTTCCCTGCCACTAACCTTTTCACCAACAACCTAATCTTTTCTCCACTTATCCAAACCCTCCTTTTAAAGATGTAGCCTCCAAGCATGGTGGTGTGATGAGCGACCTCCATGCTCTGCACCACCGTTTAAGCATTTCCTTTATGACGACTGCTGTTTAGTGGGTCACGTGGTGATGGAATTGCAGCTTGTCCCCACCGCGTCAAAAGGGTGGGTTTGTTTAGGTAGACGGTGGTGTTGTCGTCATACCTTGTCCTTGAAACCCGTTCGGATCTGGATCTTTGATCTTTTTGGATATGTTCTCTTGGTTTTTTTGTTGAAACCCGAAAGGGTTTGTCTGATATCCTCAAACTCGCCACCGTTTTGGACATTTCTTCGCCGCTGTGTGGATTGGTTCTGATGGGTTTTTTGAATCCGTAGTCGCCTCCTTTCTCGGAGGTGGTTGCGGTATTGTGATTGGGCTAGAAATGGTTGTTAATTTGTTGTTGATCATCATAGTAAACAATTGGTGCATGTGGATTTGTTAATTATCGTGTTGGCGGTTGAATCCACTCCTCATTCTCAAGAACTTGTTTGTGGTTTCGTATCCCAGTCACCCCTTTGATTGACATGGGACTGTGTGAACTTGAAAGAGTCGTTATTGCCTGTTGCTGTTGTTGCAGGGAGTTGATGGTACGCGATTCGATTTCGTGTTGACGATCGATTCATTCGCCAAAACATAGACCTCATTGGTACTCATCTTTAGTTACTAAGTTGGTACACTACTTTAGTCGTTTGCCAATTGCTCATATATATTACTAAAAAAAGGAATAAAAATAATTACATAAAAACCAGGGGACATAAAACCTGACCCAACCAAACCATGTGAATCATAAAAACTTAGTAGTGTACCATTCTTTTTGTTGTAATTTTGCACTTGCTGTATAAAAAAAAAAATAGTAACTAAAGAGTTGCGTTGAAGCGTTAAATTCATGCACGCGATAAATGTTTGTTGCTAATCAATTAATTAATTTTTCTTTTGTATCTACTAAAAAAAATTATAATATATTAATTACAATCTATTCTAAAAATTACACACGAAATAAATGTATGTCAATGATCAATAATTAATCAAGCTTAGTACTTTTTTTTTTTAATATCTTTAAAACAAAAACAATTATGGGAGGAGTGGAAGTAGAGAAGGAGATTATGGATGTGGGAGGAGAAGATATTAGATGAGTGTAGGACTTTATTGATAGTGTAAGACTTTATTGATGACTAAGGATAGTGTGTTTTATCTGTGACAATATAATTAATAGAATGAGTTTGCTGTCTCGTTGGTAATTTTATGAATTTGTTAAAAGAATTGAAAATTATTGGATAATTATGCTACCAAAATTATAGATTTATGATGAGTCAATAATTAGTGCTTTTAATATAATATTTGAGTCTGTTTTATTTATATTTGATTTCGTTTTATTTAATATTATTTCTTTTTTATAACTATTTTACTTCAATTGCAGGTTATTATATTTTATGAACAAATATTTGAAAGATTTAGTCTTGGAGCAAAAGAAAGGATAATCGGAGCTGATTCGTGCCAAAAATATGAAAATCTCATACAAAAATATCTGGTGCAAGGATTCATGTCAAAAATATGAATATCTCATACAAAAATATCTTGTGCAAAGAATTTGCAGATCTTGTACAATAATATGACAAGAGGCGCGCCCCCTTTGGTCCTTTTGCTGCTTTTGCTTCTCTGACAAGCTGCCTATTTAAGTATTTCTGACCAAGAATCCATGGTTTCTTGTGCAACACTTTAGTGATTTATTCTTGGGGCTCAAGTCAATGTTAGACTATAAATGGAGCAGCTATCTAGTTTGTAAAACCATCTTTTGTTCTTGGAAATAATAAGTGACAATTGTTTTCTTTAACAAAAGATCAACCTTTATTTTATGTTATTCTTTTTCTTCTCTATGTCTACAATGAACATGAGTGAGTATACTTTTCTTATCTTGAGATTGTTGGATAAGTCTTAATGACATAATCTTAATCAAATCAAACCATAAACCCTAATTTTATATAACCTCACTTTCTAATCTGATTTCATCGATCTTATAATGAATTAACAAATACCAAACTCAGGAAGCGAACGCGGATGAGTTAATATTTGTTAATTCATCATCATAAATATCAAAGCGAAGCATCGAAAGAAGAAGTTTTGATATTGGAACAAGTGAAATTAGACAAGGTTTGCGAAACATGAGAATAATCTAGCAAACCTTGAGACACATAAAGTTTCGTTCTTCAAGGATCCTAATAGAAATCAACCATGAGAATAGGCGTGATTGCTAGAGGGACACACTCCCTGACATTCGAAAGAAGCTTTGATACGCCTAAGAGAAACTTGTCTTTAGAAAGTGGGGCCAATATAAAATTACCGGCTTAGGGTTTGTTTGTGAAGGACTTGTTATTAAGATGAACCAATAATCCTAAAACGCTTTTATTTTTATTTCTTTCTTTATAATTCAAAACTCTTTTTTAATCATTGTTGAAAGTTAATTAAATTTATAACTCCATGTCGGAACGATATCTTTTATTACTACATCGGTAGAACCGTGCACTTGCGGTTTTACTCATCGATTTATTAAAAAAATGTCACATCAATTTAAAATGTTTAATAAACATGTATTTTGTTAGATCGAAAAAATGACCAAAACTGAAGGAATTTAAAAGAATAGAGGTTGAATGAAAATTGTTTGAAAGCGAATGATATCCTAAAGCTATAATTTACGATAAAAAATTAAACAAAAGACACCCAAAAACTAGCAAAACAAATAATTATAATGTTGCGACTTCTATGGGAACCTACATTGAGTTGTATCATCATATTAGTCATACAGGAACAACACAAGTGAGATCGACATCATTTCTTCACCCAAAGTCCTAAAGCATTAGGTATATGGATAATCTCCCTCATATGTTTCTCAACATCTACTATTGCATCCAATGTTGAATTTTAACTCACAATTGACACACTAACATCTCTCCATTAAGAGATTCTCCGTGTTTGTGATCCACTACCAAGAAACACTCCCTCTGCCCCCCACAATGCTGATCTGGGATATGATACCGTCGTTGGGCCTTATAGGGAAGTAAACATTGATGTGATTTGACACACTGTAGAAAGAGAAATCACACAAGTGAGAACGATACCACATATTGATCGAAAAATTGAAGACTTAAATATGAGTTCTATTAATGTATTTGTTGTTCAACTTCCACTTTTTTTATTCAATATTGAACTTTAACCGACGCTTGATAAATCAGAGCATTTTCTCCCTCAATTATGATGAAATTCTAGTCCGTGTTTGACACAAGTGTAAATACTAGTAATAAATAAAAGTAGGTATATAGAATGACTAATAGAACATTATTAACTAGACATTTTGACTAGGAACTATTTTTCAGTGAACAAAAGATTAGGAATTATTTTGACTAACATAATGCTTAATTAGTGACAATTTTAAAATTTGAGGGTTTATTTTTTATTTTTTTGAAAGAAGATTTCAAGGGATTATTGTGTTTATTCGTCACATGTTTAAAATGACTAGATATATGATATTTGTACAACCACTAAACAACTCTATTTGATACTCACATTATTTTCTCTCTATTAACTTTTGACGAATGAAAAAAAAGAGAAAAATGAGGTTGTCATGCAAGTTGTCTCAAATAGTCTTAAGTATTATAATTCAAATGATTTTTTTTTGATGCAATTATTCAAATAATTATTATCCAAATAGAAAATGAGTAATGGTATATGTGTACAACCATTTTGTGTCAAAAACTCTAAAGCCCAGGTACTTCAAAATGGATGACGTACGGTATCCCTTGTGTATCCTACACTGATACCTGCTCGATACTTCTCGATACGTATCAGTAGAGTATCCGAAGATTAAATTTTATTTTTGTTTAAAAATAATTATCCGATACTTTTAAGATACATTGGGATACGAGCGATAGGTGGTGGAAAACCGATATGTGCGAGCTACCTGGTGTTTCTATTATATTTGATATATATGTAATTGACTAAGTAATGATGTTTTCTATTTAGGATATATCATATATGTAATTGACTAATTGTCACTTTCTTTATTATCAATATTACTTACATTTATATTTCTATTGTTGCCGCCGTCTGTTTTGTGTCTTTTTATTTGTTTGAGAACGATGCTATTGTTGATTGTTGTGTGAAGACAATTTCATTTTTGTACCTTATCGTTTTTTTATGTCTGTTTGGTCTAGGTTTTGCGCCAATTTTTTTGCTTTTGAGATTTAGTTCATACTTTGTAATTTTTAATTTTTTTATTAAAGTATCTCAGCCGTATCGTATTTTAAATTTTAAATTTTTTTAATATCAACGCATTTACGTATAATATAAAGAAAAAGTGAGTATGAGAAAAAAGTGGTCTAAAAAAAACATCACGAAGACTAAAAGTCGACACCTGCGTTTGGTGAAACTATAACACTTGCTCTTTTCCTTCAGATCCCTCACAGTAACCATTGGATCCAAGATGAGCCAAGTCTTTGAAGGGTACGAGCGTCAATACTGCGATCTCTCTGCTAATCTCTCTCGCAAATGCACTTCCACTTCTCTTCTTTCTGATCAAGGTAATTTCATTTCAACAAACTTCCACTTTTTTAGGGATTCTTTGAATTTTAATTAGAATAGGTGGTTACTGCTATTAAAATTCATTATATTACTGCGACTTCGCAATTGTTATTGAATTGTGATTTAATTATAACCAAACTTTGATTTGGAACACTATTCCTATTCGACGTTGTTAACGCCTAAAATTCGTTATTTTAATGGGAATTTCGAGCCAATTTGTGTTGGTGCCATGTTTTCAAGGAAACAGTTGATGGCTACTGTGCTCTGCAGCTCGAATAAATGGATGATGTGGTCACAAAACAGAAAAAACAGAAGTGGGGAAGCTCTACCGGAGGAATAAGGCCGTGGCTTGTGGAAACACGCCTAGCAGTTGAATAACTTTTAAACATAGCGTGCGGCTGTTAGCTATGTTAGTGGATAGGAATCGTGATAGCCAGAGGCCGAACTTAGCTTACTATTAGACTTGTGTCAAATGTCAATCAATACAACTCTATCTTTCATTTGCAATTTACCTTTTGTCAAAAGTCTTTACTATTTTATCTCGGTTTCCTAGTTTAACTAGCTTTGTTCATGTCGCTTATTATAATTTCGAGTAGTTAAGAAACTCGAGGTTGAGAGATACAATTTATTCCTCAAAGCAATTAGCTATAGAAAAGGAAATCATTGTTAATATAAATCAGTCGACCCCTCAGCTAAATTCAATTCACGTCAACATCAGTGCTTATTTTGTTTAAGATCTCTGGGGAAAGCATGCTCGGTATGGATGCAAGCTATGATGTTCTGACAACACAAAGACGAAAAGAGCAAGTTGAGAGCTCTTGTTAGTTGTTACAACTAAATGTGGAGAAAGGGGAGGGGGGATAACCCCTATTCTCTGCAATAAGACACTGATTTTATGACTGGAAGAACATTTGACTTTCTTGTCACACTGCAGCAACTTTAACTCTGTGTTAAGGCTCCTCTTCACGTAAAAGAAAACAAAAACAACATACTTACACATCATTGTTTACATTTATAGTTAGTATATTATTACTTTTAAAATTCGAAAGAAAATGTATGTGTATTATTTGTTATTTAACTTTTCAGAATATATTGAGATAGTGCCAATTAATCAATCAGCACACCAACTATATATACCCATGTCCATATATTTGGCCAACTAACATATATCAAAGAGTATTGTGTATTTGGTAACTATGGACTTGACTTGACTTATATTTGACTGTTACTTCCATGTAGTCTAATGATCCCTAATGACACAGTTTTGCTCGTATGTTGATTTTGTTGACATTGTTTAACATTTGTAATTAATTCCCAAACAAATTTTCTGGACAAGCTGGATGATATTTACAGTGCTGACTGCTGGGTGTCAAATGTTTTCATGAGCTTGCTTATGTCATTGTGACATGAATATATGTCAATATCGCTTATCTTCACATTATATGCTGTACTGAATTTTTCGCTGTGATCAATACTAATTTCAGAAGAAAAGCTGCAAAAGTTTTCTGAGATCAAAACTGGACTTGAGGACGCAGATGTTCTGGTACAATGTTGAAGTGTTTCCTTACATCTACTGCTTAGTTTTATACTTATTAAGTTATTATCTTCGATTTGTTTTTGATATCCCTCTTATTTGTCTCTCTCTTGCGCTCTCTCTCTCTAGATTCGGAAGATGGACCTTGAGGCAAGAAGTCTGCAGCCAAGTGTAAAAGCAATGCTTCTTGCAAAGTTGAGGGAATACAAATCCGATCTAAACAACTTGAAAAAAGAATTTAAAAGGTTAACATCTCCCACTGCTGATCAGGCTGCCCGGGACGATTTATTGGAGACTGGAAGGGCGGACACACATTTGGTATATCTTGAACTCTGTAATATATTTCTTAGTAGCGTATATTTTTTGAAAATGAAAGAAGGAAGCTTGTGGCTTTCATGTTCTTGGTTAGAGTCTTACAGAGCTCCAAAGTAGGAAAAATAAAGTTGTGTTTCTAGATATGATTATTTCACATTTGGTTTTTATAAGTCAGATATGTTATACAAATTTCTATATCTCCTCACTGGGATCATGAATGAAGGTATCTACACCTGTTAATCAAACTACCATAATGGCTCTTCATAAGGCGCTATTTTCTATTTGATGGAATGTTCCTTGGTTACTAAGATAGAAGCTTGAGTAGAAGTCACTAAAAAAATCTGGTAGTTGAAGTAGGTACGGCAATATGGGTGCAGAAAGCATGAACAGTAGAAGTAAACACTTATTTGAAAGATAGAAACTTGAGTTGAGATTCAAGGAGTCATGTTTAGTACTACCTCCATCCCTAAATATAGGACCCTTTTGCGAAAATAACGGGAATTAAGAAAGTTGGTAGTAGTATTAAATTTGTATATAATTACTATTGTTTTTACAATTTTATCCTTAAGAGATAAAGTTAGTGTATGTTTTCAACATAGTATTTATTGTTGATTGAAGAAAATGATGCAAAATAAATAAGGGTATATTGGTAAAGAAATAATTAATGTAATTGGAAATACCAAAAGGGTCTTATAAAAAGAGAATTTTTTTCTTCTCAAAAGGGTCTTATAATTAGGGACGGAGGTAGTAGAGTTTAAATTGAGAATCATCATTCTCTAACCGGAGAAATTTAGGAACACATAGGAAGAGAAGAGAAATAAGGGAATTATAGAGGATAGGAGGTGGATTCATGTTGATTTGGATGAGCAAGCTTCTTGCTCCCGCAAGGTTCTGCTTCCAAGAAAGAATTTGCCGACCATTTCTCTTATTTTACGTTAAAAGATCTGAGACTTGGTCAGGAACATCTAGTTATTGACGAGGGTCTGACGTTGGGCATAATTACACTCACTGCTGATAATATTTATGCGTAGTTCCATATATGCACGATTGTTCTTGAGTTAACTCAGAATCATACGAGTTGGACCTGGGTATCAAAATAGTTGCTCGCTCACATACAAAATCGTTTCAGTGTCAACTAAGCTATTTGCATAAACCTGCACAGAATCGCGAGTTTGATGGCAATCGAATGAGTCTACAAAATTATGGTTATTTTCCTGTCGATAAGCCTAAACTGACAATGGTTTAATGGTATTTTAAAAACCAATAATGCAACAACTAAATGACAGGGCTCTACATTGGGCACAAAACATTGATCTTTAAGTTATAGCACTCGACTCTGCAAATTGTTCAAACATCCAAATGTGATCCTGTCAGAAAAGGAGGTAAACGATGTTGTATTGAGTCTCAGTCCCATAGTTCATATAGCTTAAACAAATTCATGAATCTGGAAACATGAACAAACTCATTATTGCAAATTTGCAATGAACCCAATAGGCCAATGGGGTAAATGAACTACTCAAATCTGATGAGCTAAAGCCCAGTTCCAAGTTCCAACAAGGGGAACCTAGTTCTACAGTCTTTCACTTTTTAGTAATTGTGAACCTCATTGATTGTGAACTTGGTATACTCCTTTGTGTGCTCAGATTTGAACTTACATGGTCTGGTGGGTCAACTACATGAGGTTTGGGCATAATTGCGCCCAACGCTCATAATTGAATATTCTATTTCATGCATCAAGCACAATTGCTCACATTTTCAGGCATTGTTACACACTTTTCCTGTTATTCCTCTCAAATTTGCTCTCATTTCCTTGAGTTATTCTGACAAACAAATATCTATTAAATTTAGATCACAAAAAATTGAAATGACACGAGATTTTGTCAGAAAAATAATGCAAGCCATGCAAAAATGCTGAATGAAAAGATTATGTCTCTTACCTAAACAAGAACTAAAGGTAGAGAAAATACAACTACAATGATTATCATTACTTACAAATAAGGTTGCAGATATCTGCACATTCATGTCTCTGGGTGTTGTTTAGCCTATCTGAATATCTTGTATTTTGAACTTAGATTATTGAAATCAATTGCACTTGTAATGAAAATATTGCTTTTCCAAATGCATATCGAGTTCTCTCATTTGTCTTATCCGCATGTATTTCTTGAATTTTGAAATTTGTAGTGTTTTAAAAATGGTAGACATTAAGGAAAGTAGTGCAGTAGATCAAATGTTATTTTATTATGTATCATTTGGTGGTGAAATATGGATAATGTTGCAGGCATCTGCTGATCAGAGAGAAAGATTAACTATGTCAGTAGAGAGATTAAATCAGTCAAGTGATAGAATCCGGGAGAGCCACAGAACCGTGCTGGAGACTGAAGAGCTTGGTGTCTCAATCCTCCAGGATTTACACCAGCAACGCGAGACTCTCCTGAGCTCCCATAAAAGGGTACGTGATATGTAAATGCTACTTTTTGCAAATGGTGTTTTTATATATTAACTTTAGATAGTTCTTCTCCTTCCTTTTGGTATATGAAAGAATCATGATATGATCTTCTCTAAGGATCTGTGTTAAAACAAATCAACCGCGTTAGTTATCCCCTTATATTAAGATTGTTAGTCTTCAATGTAACAAATGCAATGTGGAAGATGTGATGATAGCTGATTGATGGTCATTTTTCTATGCCTTGCAGCTTCATGGGGTAGATAATGCTATTGACAAGAGTAAGAAGGTTTTAACAGCCATGTCACGGAGAATGACAAGAAACAAATGGATCCTTGCATCTTTGATTGGAGCTCTTGTTTTTGCAATAGTTATTATTCTATTTTACAAGCTATCTCATTAGCTAACATGCACAAGATTCGTTAGCACGTAATTGATCTTTTATACTTTATATGTGCTTGGTTGTATATAGAAACCACATAGGATGTTTGTCATATTTCTGCAATTGTTCCTCCGTTATCCTGATTGAAGTTTATTTCAAAAATTGATTGGTGAAGTTGTCATTGATGTCTTTCTTTTCATGCTCTATATTTGTTTATATTGAAATGAAAGAATTTTTACTTGATGCAAGTAAATTTGATCATGTATGCTTATTTTATGACATGATGCTTCGCTAGCAATACATCGTTTCTGAAAGTGTATGAATCAAATCAATTGATTGAATTCCAAACCCCTTTGCTAATACTGTATCTGCACTTGTCTGAAATGAAAAAAATAAAAATTGTTTAACATGCAATTACTACTATACTATCATCTCAGAGAATCCCAGCAGCATGAATACACACGACCGATGAACTTGGTTGTTTCTATGTACGTATGTTTTCAAATGAAAACG
>Ga0099826_10003125_pt1 | contig 11099 bp, 3 predicted proteins | sample Mtrugardesep15_FD_76830 | JGI IMG/M metagenome (GOLD analysis project Ga0099826, IMG submission 76830) | Root nodule microbial communities of legume samples collected from California, USA - M. trunc garden sep15 | ecosystem: Host-associated > Plants > Roots > Nodule | place: USA: California...
TCATTTTATTCTACTATTCTTCCTATTTTAATTCCCATCAAAATCAATCAGCAAACTGAGAAGTTATTCTACTATTCTATCACTAGGGGCATCTTGAATAGTAACATTCACCTAAAGGCATTGTAGACCGGAAGCATTCTCCACTTACTATCATTTAATCTAATCAATTCTTCAATTTCTTTGCTACCATGAATCAATACTAGTTTTCTTTCCAGGAAAAATAATCAAATTAATGTGATTATATCATTGACAATGGTATACATGGCTTATGTAATCCTTACATATATTGTATTTGTGCACGCAGCCTATGCGTGTGAGACAGAGGGGGGAGAAGGTGTGAGGGGACAAAGTAGAGACGATATTAAAAGGCAGGTCAAGCTAGAGAATAGTTTGATCACCATCAGAGGATCAACACTTGGGGCAAATAACTTGTAAAATGTATACATTGTTGAAGGAAATGAGTTTTTGCTTTTAGGGTGCAAGCTATGAGAGGTTGGGTAGGAAAGGAATGAAGAAGAGAGAAAGAATAGAGAGAGGAAGAAGGTGGAAAGATTGGGTTTTGAATTTCAAAATTTGATGATTACGTTTTTAATTATCATCCCTATGTAAATATGTGTTTTTGGTTTTAGTCTCTCTATTAACACCGGTTGCCATCTCATCAAGTGACATGTGTACCTCTGTTAACTAGCACAACTTTTTTTTTAACGGAAGTCGACGTTAAAGATCAATTCCAAAAAGTTAAGAAGATACAATGGTTGTTTCGCAACAAAAGAAGATACAAGAACTAAAACCATAAACGCGCTAATTTACATGTACCTTTTACTTATTTAAGCTTATAATCAGTAACAACGTAAAATTAATCACAACTAAGTACATGTTTTAGTGGTTATACACTCTGTACGACAGTTCAGTTCGATCCATGTTAGGGACAATTTTTTTTTCTTTATATATATAAAATAGTTATTCATAAAAAAATAAAATTAACGAGGTTGGCTCAGAAACTGCCGGCTTTAAGCGAGTCTCTCCGGTTCAAGCCGGTTCATACCAAAATACAATTTTCCCGCCCACTGAACAACACAACAACACAACTTTTCTTCCATTTGTATCATCCAACCGTCACTCCCTTTCTAAAATTCCCTCTCTCTCTAAGCTTCTGCTTGGAGTTGGAGCGCTCTCTCTCTCACTCGATCGAAGTTTCTCTCACATTTTCGTCCTCTCTTATCTTCTGTTATCGGTGAGTTTTTTTTTCTTTCAATTAATCTTTGAATAATATCATACACTTGTTAACAAAAATCATTATATGGTTCTTGAAGTTGGAGCTCTCTCTCGATCAATTGGAGCTTCTCTCACATTCACGTCCTCTCTTATCTTTTTTACCGGTGAGTTTTTTTTCCAATTAATCTTTGAATAATAACATAGACTTGTTAACACAAATCATTATATCGTTCTTGAATTGATTAATTAGGGTTTTACTTTTCTCTGCTTTGGAAATATACACATGTGTGAATCTATGAATCTGATAATCGCAAGTCTTGCTTTTGTAGTATTATTACTTGGCGATCCCGTTCCAACATGCTTTGGTCCGATTTTTTCATATAGAACATTGATTATCGCGTTCAATTGACAATATACACATTCATGAATGAATCTATAAATATATGTATTTTTGTATTGATTTTTATTCCTTATTGATTTTCAGTTTGTTTAACTCACTCAAAGGGAAATCTTCTTCAATTTAAGGTAAATTTTTTTATCGCATTTGATTCATGGAACTAGATAGCGCATTATGGCATAACTATATACTGTTTGGTACATGAGATACCTTATGTTATGTTTATAATGATGACATGCTCATGTTATTTCAGTGTGTTTATATTCAACCCAAAATTATTTTTTCAAGAAAGGGATAAAAAGCACAACTAGCATGAGAGTATAATATACTACATTTTGCTGCATTTTGTTTTCTAATAGATTTATTATTTGAAATGTTTGTGATGACTTGTTTGTGTCACTAGACACGGATGACAGTATAGGCTTATGAAATGGTTATATGTATTTTATTTAATTGAACATCTATGTTTTTTTTTGAGCAATTGAACATCTATGTGTTGTTTTATTTAATTTGATTTGTATAATTTCAGATGCACAAAAAATCTGCTTTGAAAAAATATCTACAAGAACAACATGGGGATCAGCTCCTTGAGGCCCCAAATGTTAACCCTGAGATCATCCCAAATGCAGCCATTGATCATCCACTGGAGGCCCCAAATGTTAACCCTGAGATCATCCCAAATGCAGCCATTGATCAGCCCCTTGAGGCCCCAAATGTTAACTCTGAGATCACAAATGCAGCCGGTGATCATCCCCTTGAGATCACTGATGTCTCTGTAAACGTTCATATGCTCAATGCATCTAATAAGAAGAGGTCTCTAGAGGCGGGCGAGGACGACTCGGACTATGAGCCAAACAAAAGAGGCCGTAATGATGATGTTGGTTCATCACAAGAGAGCAAGGACGCAGACTCAGACACCGATGCATTGCAGGAGAGCAAGAGCGCAGATGCAGACACCACAGGAGGCTCAAAGGCTGGATCACTTTATTCGGATGAACAAAGTGATGGCTTAGAATACGCAATTGACAAATATAGCAAACGTGGGTTCAAAATTGGTGCTGAAATGTGGAAAGCTATTAGGTTGGATTCTGATTATTCAACTTTACTTAAAGGTCGGACTGACAGTTCTTTCCGAAACAGACATAAGTATAGCATAGATAAGGGGAAAATTCCTATTAAGAAGGAAAAGGTCGGCAAGCAAAAGGAAAAGGCTGAGGAACATAAGAAAGAGGTGGTGAAGGAAACTAAAAATCCTGAGAATGCTGAGCTTGACATGGCTGCAATTACTAAGATAATCAAAAGGGTGGTCCAAGAGGAGAATAAGAGGAATGAGGAAAAGGTGGAGAAGGAAAATGAAAATTCTGAGAAGAATGGGTTGGACATTGCTGCAGTCAGAAAGGTGATCCAAGAGGAGAATAAGAGGAATGAGGAAAAGGTAGAGAAGGAAAATGAAAATTCTGAGAAGAATGGGTTGGACATTGCTGCAGTCAGAAAGGTGATCCAAGAGGAAATTAAGATCAATCAATCAGCTATTGCCAAGGAGGTCGCAAGTTCTGTTGTTAACACACTCACTCCTGAGTTTGAAGGGACGATTGATAAGGCTGTAAACAAGACACTTGGAAGCTTTTTCACAAGTCTATCCAAGGTTTACTCTGAGAAGTAAACCACCTGTGATGATGTGGTACTTAATGTTCTTGCTTCATGAAACTTTTTTGCTGTAACATTACCACTTGAAGATGTGGTCAGGTTTACCATGCTATATGAATCTTGTCTTTGCTTGTAAGTTGTAAGTAATACTCTTCTAAATCCATTTTCAATACTTAGTTTTCATGTACATGTTAAAAGTACAATTTAGTAGTTTACGGTATATGTGTGTTACTGTCAACAGTATGTCAATTTTGATAAGTGGATAAATGGACACACATGTATAGTCTAACCTTTGAAAAGTGGCAAGGTTGGATAAGTAGACACATTTCCTTCAACTTTCTCGCATGCGCATCATTAATCCAGGTTACATTTTTTTTTTAGGGGACCTTCTTAGCTTGCTATTAGAGAAATACGATGCTCTTATGATTGTTATAATAGTGATGTAATTGTAAAAACAAAGCTTCATAAAAATAAATAAATTGTGATGCAACAACCTCCTACATCATTCATTATTATTTAAAAAATGCTAACAAATGCATTAAGACTTTGTTTAAGCAATGCCTCAGTTGAGTTTTGCACGTAAATGAACTAAAAATGAATAAATCGGTCTTTAAAGTACTAGTTCTTAAATTACCAGTCCCTCTTTAAGTTAGTTCATAAAGTATATACATACAATAATCGGTGTTTAAAGTATATAAAATTCGCCAATATTGTTATTGATAATGTGTGATGACATGGACTAAATTGACAAATTTTTATACGTTTTAAGGACTTGTTCTTGATATTACGATGATATGGACTAAATTGATAAAAAAGTTATACACTTTGAGTACTTAACCGATAAATTTTATATATTTTAGCATCACTCATCATATTTATATAGGAGAAATGATACATGTATATCCATTTTGTAACAATTTTTAAACAATTTTCTCTCTCATACTCACATCATCTTCTTTTCTTCTCTCTTCTTTTTTCTCTCTCTATTGTTTTTAACCAATAAGAAGAGAGAAATGAGAGATTGTCATAAAAATTGTTAGCAAATAGTTGTTCAAATATCATTGCTCTTTATATAGTTTATAGACAAATTTTAAAATAAAATTATATAAAAACCAAAAAATAAATCATCAATTTAGTCCTATAATTATCACACTCCTAGCTTTTAAACAATGTAAATGAATAAACCATTCTTAAACTATCATCATCTTTCTAACGTAGTCCATAAACTATATAAGTATAATAAATAGTTTCACATGATAAATAGTCTCTAAAATATGTGAAATTTGTCAATTAATCTTTAAAATATATAAAAATCAGTTTAAATAGTCTATAATATCTTGTCTCTATCAACTAGCGTCAAGACATATACTGAATAGAAACAATAAAATATTAAAAAACAATTTGATTTACAACTCCGTGTTTTTATCCTTTTTTGTCATTACTTTTACTTTGTTATCGAAATCATTCTAATGCTTGTTCGTTTGAATAATAAATAATCTTAATTAATTTAGTGTTTGTTAATTAATCCATGTGGATACGATAATCTTTTATACTACTTTTGTGATAGGGTACACTTGCTCTAAGCGTGTTTTTAGCGCAACAATACATATTCATGTTTATATGTTTTCAACCAAACTAGATCGTTGTCCCGTGCTATCGCACGGGTCAATAATGAGTATAATATATGAACACAATAAATTAAAAGCATGTCAAATATAATGTAACTGAAACTTCATTGCAATATCACATGAGTAGTAATAACGGACATTCTCAGAAGCTTCTTTGTAGTATGTACAGACATATGTTATCACCATATATGTTATACAATACTTGGGTTGAAATAGAAATGTAACAGGTTTAGTCTAAATTTGATTACAAAAATGTATACAGACATGTTTAATTTGGATAGACATTTCAAATGCAACATTTTCTCATTGGAATTGTCTTGCTAATATAGTGAATATGATTATTATAGAAAAGATAACTCTAATAACAGGAAACCAACAACAGAAGTACATGTTATTAAAATGATTAGAGGTAGATTCAGATGTTGAGAGCTGATATACATAGCACACAGCGTGAGGGTTATTTTGCTAAACTTGAAGCTTATTTTGCCAAGCTTGAAGTGAATGATTCCAGGTTGAAAGTGATTAGACTGACAAAAATGATCCCAATTAATCCCTATAAGAGTAGTATATTTATCATCGCTCTGAAAAAGGACTTGAAAGTCTTTGTAGTATCCAATATCATTGCAACATGATAAAATCTCATAGAAATTCTGCTTTAGAGAGTCGCCAAATTTAGATGGCAAAACCTGAAAATATGAACATTTAAGAGTTATAGTTCATTATCATATAATAGTGTTTTTGGCAAAAGAATGTTAAGAATAAATGACGATCATTTCAGTTTAAAATTTGTGAACTTAACCATGAGAGCCCTCTTGAAGACGTAATCGAAAAGACAGCTATCAAGCCATGAGAGCCCTCTTGAAGTTGTAATAAAAAAGAGAACTATCAAAGTAGAACGTTTCGTATGGCAAACATGTCCGACACCTACAATAGAGACATGACATTAATTACATGGGTGGCTCTAGGAGACAATCTTTGAAACCTTGATAATGATTAGATTTTATACAAATTGAAAGGATCAAAACCATGCTCCCAATGAAAGTGCTCCTCTGTTTTTTGCATGGCTCAAGGGAAATCCATTCCTCGCACATAAACTATTAAAACCTTCAACTAATAATTATTAGAGACACTTTTTACTTGTTCAAGAGTACTGTCATAACATTTATAAGCAGCAGCCATGTTGTACAATTTGAAAGGCTCAAAACGTGTGCTATCAATGAAAGTGGCGCTATCTTGAAATTTATAAAAAAGGCTAGGCAACCTCCCTCTAGGCTAATAATGAATTTATAAAAATAAAAAAAAATAAAAAAACGCAGATTATTATGCAAAAAAAGCATACATACAAAAATAGCAATACAATAGTGTGGACTTACATTGGAAGGATCAAATTCAAACAGATAAGTTCGCATCTTCAACACAGCTTTGTTCATAGACATGTTGTACTCATCAATACCATAAATTGCTGCTGTTAGAATGGAAAATGAGATCAGAATTGCAGATGAGAAAAAATATTAGAAGCACAACTATAGAAATTAGCTAAACCAATTAGCTAAAAGTGATACTAACTACAAAAATTGTACCTTTAATAAAAAATTATCCTTGCAGACTATCTAAACTAATGCGAAGAGAAAGATTACAATAAAAGGTGAATGCCATCAAGTAATGAGAGATAAAGATTACAATAAAAGGTGAATGCCATCAAGAATATAACTACAAAAAAATGGTGGAATTTACATCTCTTGGAATTAATCCAAATTGTGAAAAATCATATAGAAGGTTTGGAAGGAAGCATAGTGAAGGAAATGCATGGCAAGGACCACTTGAAAAATGGTCCATTGGTGCACAAAGAACAATAACCATTGGATGTTTTGATTTAAAAAAAATATGGACCAAATTAAATAAAAGGCAAAATGATATTATAGCAATGTGATATAACAGTGTGTGTCACATTAAACATGAAAGTAACTCACTGAAACTAAATGCTTGCAATCAGGCGAGAAGATGACATCAGTAACAATTTCAGCATGTCATGTGGCCTTGGCAACCATCTCTCCGGTCATAAAGTCATAAATGCAGATCGACTTGTTAAAGAATGAGCAAACCACATATGTGCAGCTAGGATCCATTATAACCTGTTAACATTATTAGCTCCTGATAAAGAATATCTACAATCTTTTCAAACAATGAAGCTCACCTTTAAAGGTTGTCCAAAAAAACTATCATGATTGTAGGACCTTATTAGTCTCCGAGTTTCCATGTCAAATGCCTTTATCTTCTTATCCTATAAGTATGAAACTGTAATTAGCGACTCTGAGCGCTGATTCTGCAAATTATAAGCATTGATCTTATCAATTTTGAGTATTCAACTAATGGGACATGTTTTACAATTTACTTTGGGAAGTATTCTACGACGGCGCAACCCACCCATGAACTTTGAAATGAGTATCACTTGTACAAAACATATACATTACCTGCCCAACTGTAACAACAGTCTCACATGTCTGATCCACAGCCATGTCATAAACAGTTCCACATTGTGAAGCCCTTTGACGATGTTGCAGCAAAATTTTATAATCATTATCTGCTATTACTACATCATGAAGCCAGCTGGAAAATCCTTAACTTGTCTAAAAACTAAACCCTAAATGAATGAAACCTGTAGAAGCCAACGACACAAAGATTAAATGAATGAAACTTAAGTCCACAATTACATTCTTTAAAAGTCAAAACTAACACAACATACAAAGGTAGTTTAATCAAAATTTTAAGGCTGAAAGCACACATTGGCCCTGCTATAAGCTTTGACATATCATAAATCAAATTTCAACAAATCAATTTCACAATTCTTTCTTAGGCGCCTTAATGTCAAAATAAATCTTTGTCAAAGTCTAATTAAATGTTCAAGTATGACATGAACATAAACTACTTTAACTTCCTAAATAGTAAAGAAATGCAATAACTACAAAAAAAAAGTAAAAAAAAAAACATCAATTTAAAAACAATCATGCTTCACTCCAAGTTATAGTTCAGTTTAACTCACCTTGGTGGTTAATAATTCAAAAATATTCTTTGCCATTGCTTCGTAAAATTAAAATTATCTCATTAAAAGTCTGAAATTTCTTACATGGTAGAAAAGGAATGAAACTTTCAGGAATTCATTTAACACTAAGACTAAAAATCATATAAATAATATGTCACACTATCAACCATACATAAACTACAACAAATGAATTAGATTAAAGAACCAAAATAATCACACAAAAATAATAGTTGTAACATTTAAAATGCCAACGAACAAAATAAACTCAATTTGCATTACTCAATATCAGAGTCAGTAGCAAATTCAGTGTTTCCGGACGAAGGACAAAAGTAACAGTGCCATTAAATTCAGAAAGCACATTCGATCGCGAAAAACAAAATTTAAATTAAACAAAAATAATAGTTGTGACAAAGCTCTCACTCTGATTTCAACCTTCGGTTTGAAGATCCTTCAGCTGCAAAAGCAATAAACCAAACTCATTACAATCACCGGTATGCCTGAACAATTACCGCAAGCAACTCGCCAGTAAAGGAATTGAAAGGAAAAAACTTACCTTGGCAGCGAAGAAGTTGTAGAACATATGAGTTGTCAAGAAAATAAGGGTAAAAATATCAAATAAAAAGCAAGTGAAATACCCTTGCAATGAAACAAACTAAACATTTCAAAGCTAAAAACCTAAATTGGAGATGTTGAAGAAGGAAAAATGATAATGGTTGGACCTCGCCTCACATGCTTCGACTAATAAAACATCCATTCACAACCTTGTTGTGTACTATTACAAACGATTCCCTTGATTCCCAGCCAGTATTCAAAAATTGTTCCTGTAAAATGTGCGAAACTATGCTGAATGGCGGAAGATCGTCGGACATCACAAAAAAACAAACTCAAATCTAGCAAAAAAATTGATACAGAAATAGAGGACGTACCTGTTTGGTAGCGTATTTCAGTCACCAAACGTGTGTTTGTGGGTGGTTTCCTCGTGATCTACAGAAGATCCAGAACCAAGCTTCTGCAGTTAACATGGTTTTTCACGCAGAATTGATAAACTCACTGCTAATGCAAACATTCAATTGTGAGAGACTTTGATCATTCATTAAAAAATACATGGTACCAATAATCATAAAACAATCATTATCAACCATCCTGTCTAAATCCAACTCAATGTATCAATACAGCCAGAAAGAAACAGGAAAATTAATACTTACACAACCAGTCTGTAATTAAAACAAAAAAAAAACCTTAACTCCTCTATTTTTCCTGCAAATGAATTTCATCATTGTCAGATTCAAAAATTGGAGAAGAAACAATTCCAAATTTTAAATATCAGGCATAATATGACCTATTACCCTCTGCCATCTTGATTTAAAATAAGAATGAGAATCGCCTCTACACAAATTTTAGATTATAAATAACATTGACACAAAATCAAGACCTTTAACCCCAAAATTTACAAATAAGATCAGCGTGTATATAAAGTCAGACTAAAAAAGTCATGATTATCCCCTTAAAACCCCTAAAAACGAAATCCAAAAATGAAATTCGAGCTATGGATATCGTGATACAATGAAAGGAAGTAGAGGAATTGAGATGTTTAGATCGATCAAAGAATCAGATGAAAAAGAGAGGTCCTTTGAAAACTGATACCAAAGATTATGAGTATAAGATGTTTACATTCATACCTTTAACTGATACCAAAGAATTAGCAGAAGAACGGTCCTTTGAAAACATGCTGAAATTCTCTAATCGCGCCATTACCACCCCTTAAAGCAACTACACTTACAATTTCGAATATTGAGAAGAAGAAATGAAATGGTGTATTCCAATCCTCTTTCCTCTGCATTGTTATATAGAACAAAGTGATGCACATGGATTTATCATCATGACAACTGACCTAGATTAACGTGTTGCACCAGGGTTGCAATTTCAAACTTCCAGCATGGCAGCCAATGTATGGTACGTGAGAGGTTGCAAACATAAGGGTACAAAGGTAAATTTTAAACCAGAACTCAAAATTTAGGGTTTTGGCGCCTGAGGGTTATCAGTACAAAATGGTTGAGTTTTCAAAGGATTGAATTAGGGCAAAATAGCAGTATGATCTTACTTTTATAAGATTATAGATAAAGTTGTTTAGAGTGATTCTAAAAACGGTAATATGATTCTTAAATATATTTTGTGATCAAATCATAGTCGAAATGAATTGAGTAAAAAGTAACATAATGATTTTCAAAGCACATTTCTAATATTTATTTTATCAGTAAAAGTGAAAACATAAAACACCAAAAGTAAACAACCTTTTAATAACCAACACATTCAATTTTGATACATATCTAAATTATTCTCAATATTAACCAATGTATTCTTTTATTTCAATACTTGTCTAATATGTAAACTACAAACCATTGCAAGCTTTTTCTACTCTAGTCAAATTATTGGATAGCAAAAAGGATATTGGTCAGAAGACAGAGACCACAAGTTAAACGGTGTACAATAGCAATTTTTTTGTTTTAGGAAAAATAACGGTTTACAATAAGCAAGTTACTCAACTAGAGAATAATCTACTTCATATTGTTGATGCCTAAAACACCAATCGTACATGTGGGAACTTGTTCCATGAAGAGCAGGAAGCGTGATGCATTTTTGCAATTTTTTATCATCTCCTGAATACACACTGCATACCGCAGATAAAATACCGATGACATACACAGAGTTTCTCTCATATCCCCACAAGTTTGGGTTGCTCAATGCATAACAGTTTCTCTCGAAGCCATTTGAAACATAAAATAATGCAATGTCGTCCAAAGTTTCTAGTTTGACATAATTCATGGTTGAGAAATCTATCTTGTATACATTCCTTATTTCCTCACACGTTGAATCAACCACTAAAAGTTGTTCATCACAATTAACCAACCTTGGGCATAAGGAAAAGGGTACATCAGGAGTACTCTTCAACTTTAGAAATTTAATATTTGCATAATTCAAGCCGAGGACCCCTATGTTGAAGTTGTTAGTGACAACATATATTATATTATGCAAAACTACAAAGTCAACAACCCTCCCTGCATCTCTCATTGTCGAAGAAGTAACCCAGCAACAATTTCGAGATTGATAGACACACAAACGATATCCGCATAAAACCACCAAGACAAATCCCTCAGAGCATTTGCCAAAAGCA
>Ga0099826_10003126_pt1 | contig 11098 bp, 6 predicted proteins | sample Mtrugardesep15_FD_76830 | JGI IMG/M metagenome (GOLD analysis project Ga0099826, IMG submission 76830) | Root nodule microbial communities of legume samples collected from California, USA - M. trunc garden sep15 | ecosystem: Host-associated > Plants > Roots > Nodule | place: USA: California...
GGCGCACCAACTCGGGAAGATGGCTGTTGTCAGTTCTGCATTTGAAAGCAGTTTGAGTCTGTCTGCATATACTCAGTTTTCTAGTTATCTTGAAATACAGAGATCAAATACATTCAAATTGTTCGATGTTAAAGAAGCACCTTCTGTAGCTCATGGTCTAGGAACCTATCGTTGGCTTAAAGAAGACATAACTCTTGATCCTCTTTTGATTGGTCGTAATCCACGTAGTGGTTTAGTTGAAGCATCTGTGGAAAATGCTAGTCAGTTACTACGTGATTTTCAAGTCGACAAGAATGTCATCTGTAATATTATAGCTGAGGAGAAAGTTTGTCGGTATCAATTGAATGTAGAGCATAACAATTTATCTTGTTCTTTTGAAGTTTGTGAGACTGGTCTTAAAACAAATGTAAGTAAAGAAGTCTCCTCACATATTAGTAATAGTTACATTTAGTTGGTTGATTATAATTCTTGGAATTAACATGTCCTTAAAATATAGTTAGTTCCAAGTAGCTTTGGAACCTTAACACTAGGAAACAAAGTCCAGAGTTATTTTTATTAGGATTAGTTTAAAGCACAAAGTCCTTTGCAACCTTCACCAACGACAGCTTGCTCTTGAAACAAACCATGTAAAATATTTATTCTAAATGTGAAGTAGAATATTAAAGTGGATGTCTTTGGATTGCTAATAAGTTTAAAGAGCATAACTTACACTCTTATATCATGTCATATAAGATGGGATAAAATAGTTATCGAGAACACAAATAAGGATCGGGGAAAATACTAGTTTTCTATTCCTGTTACTAGATTATATCACCATATACTGCAAAAACTTGATTTTTATATACAAGCCCAATGATATAATTCTAAATGAACAGATGATATGACACTGTACTGAATGGAGTAGTATGGCTAGATTTTAAATCCAGACTTTGTACCTTCACTTTCACATTACTCATTAAGGCGAATTTACTGCATAGATGTGTAAAATACTCCATCTTGTATGTTTTTTACCTGGAATTAAATTTTGATTCTTATACACAGATCTGACTTTGCCAGATTTGGTTAATGTAGGATAATATACTAGTATTTCTTCATGGTTTTCTTGGAAATGGTGAAGACTGGATTACTATCATGAAGACCTTTTCTGAATCAGCAAGATGCATTTCAATTGACCTTCCTGGTCATGGAAAATCGATATTACATGGTGTAAAAAGTGCTTCTGAGGAACCATCGTTGTCGCTGGAGATAATTGCTGATATATTACATAAACTAATTCATCATGTAGCACGAGCTAAAGTTACACTAGTTGGGTATTCAATGGGAGCAAGGATCGCATTGTATATGGCACTGAGATTTAGCAGTAAGGTATAGTGGTGACATTCAATATTTTTGTTTTGATGTTATTATGACCCCTGGTCAAATAATTTGAACATTTATGATGCAGATAAAGGGAGCTGTGTTAATATCTGCAAGCCCTGGACTAAAAGATAAATTGGCAAGAAAAATCCGTGCAGCTAAAGATGATTCAAGAGCACGCTCTGTCACTGCACATGGTTTACAACTTTTTCTCAGCTCCTGGTATGCAGGAGAGCTGTGGAAAAGGTTACCTCTTTGTTCCTTATCTTCAGATCAGTGATTTTTGCTTATCTTACTATACTTAAATAGCTTATTACTTCTGCAATGTATCAACTATTTTTGTCAAACAGCTTAAGAAGCCATCCTCATTTCAATCGAATCACTGCCAGTCGCTTGCAGCATAATGATGTACACAATCTTGCACAGATGCTGTCTGGATTAAGCATAGGAAGGCATCCGTAAGTTAATCAACCTTTAACTAACTGTTCATTCCTTAACTTTGGTTTTTCATGTCACGAGTCATCTTCACCATGCGGTAGTTGCATATTCTAGAGGATGTGTGTTCAGCACAAGCAATTTGATATTCAATTTCATACCCTTTAGTATCTTAGAAATTTATTGAAACAATCTGTACAGAAAAAATGACGACATGAAAATAACATATATAATATGTTGATATAGATAATCAATTGATCCATGCACGACTAAAAAATCATTAGTCGATAACCAGATGATATACCAACGATTATTGGTACAAGACCAATGACTTAGTTATACTATTCACATAAATAATAATAATAAAAAGTTCTCCAAAATCAAAAGTCGCAGTCTAAACACAATTACCAAAAAAATAAGAACATCTCTAAAGCATAATTAAGAAAGAGCAATGCCAACATAGTATTGAAATAAAAAAAAACTGTCGGGATTAAATAAAAAAAGTAGAAAACATTGTATACTTGAATTGACAATAGGATTTCAGAAGACAATTGGGGGAATATGGACTGTAAAATGTGAAGAGAGAACACGACACATGGGAAAAAAGGGATAGAGACCTGTCTACATGAACGGAGAATTGGCCACATATAATTATCTTGAACGTTGTGGTCAGTGACCAGAAACAAAACTTAGACCAGCCTTCATTTTTTCGGTCTTAAAACAGGGAAGAATTCAAGGGTTTTTGGTCACATTAAAAGCAGGTTGAATTATACACAATATGGATTCATGTGCCATATGATGAATTGGGCATTTAAATGCTTCAGAAGTGTTTTTCGTCATTGAAGAAACTACATAACCATTTGGTTGCCTGTATAAATTTATTGAAAGTACTCTCTCTATTGACTCAAATGTTAATTCTGATATTTAGAACAATCTAGTTTTTATTCATCACAATTCACAGATGATTTGTCTATTTAACTCTTGATATTTCTCTGCATGGCAGGCCTTTGTGGGAAGATTTGCCGAATTGTAGAGTACCTCTTCTTATCATACACGGAGAGAAGGATAAGAAATTCAAGAAAATTGCTCAAGCAATGATGAATGCAATAAACTCTGGCCTGGGGAGTAAACTTGAAGAAGTGAATGACATACATGAGGTTGTTGAGATTCCTAACTGTGGGCATGCTGCCCATTTGGAGAATCCTCTTCCTCTCATTGCTGCCTTGAGACAATTCCTCACAAGACTATAGAAGTTATGATGTCCATTACGAGGATCAAATAGTAACAGTTATGACACCAAACCATGTATATCTTTTCGTATCTATTTTTTTAACTGCTATTTTAAAGTAGTTACTTTGTGAGGAAGGACTGAATGTCTGGTTCAAAGGAAGGACTCTAGAGTTTCTGTTAGTTCAAAGATGTCAAAATTCATGAAGCCAAAGCCAAAGGAAGCCTGAAATTTGAAGTTCTTTCAAATCTAGTTTATTACTTGTGTTGCATCTCTAATATATATGTCATGTTAAACGAAGAAAACAGGCATCAATTATTAGAAGTAAAAACGAAACTTCACAATAGAATAAATTATGTTTAAAAAAAAAAAGAAAAAGGGACAGTGTATCCCATGAAAATTGCTTTTCTCACATCAAAGTTTTCTAAAAACGCATGGAAATTACTCAACTACCCTCAACGGTAGTTAACTATCATTTAGCAAGCCGGTAGTTTCGGCTTCAAATTTTTGCATTTTTAAAAAACTTTTGGTGAATTTTAAAACTTGTTTGTTTGTTGAAATTGTTTTTTTCAATCAACCTCATTTACCACATTCAATCATTGTCAATACCTTTTAAAAACATTCATGTGCTTAATGGTATGCATGTCTTAAAAGATCAATTCAATTCATACACAAGTACGCAAAATCAATTCAAAAACAATAAAATACGACAAATTTATTTACTTTTAAACAAATTGTTACATTACATTCTTCCTAAACATGTTGTATCATTTTTGGTGTAAACCGGATATCCTCCACGCGCAACTGTTGAGACTAATGCCTCGAGCATTGTGGGACCCAAATGGACGGCATACTTTCCCAAAAAGTTTTAACACTGCCGCATGTCGAGCATTGTTGTATCATGATGATGACTTTTCATAATTATTATTTAATTTAATATTTATCTAATTATTGAAACCTATTGCCTCTCTAAACCAATCAATTGAACAAAATTTTGCTAAATTTGTGCCAGCAAAACTAACTACGTTTTCCTATTTTCATCATAATCTTTGGTTTGTTTTCTATTTTTCCTATTTTGTTGTTTAATTATTGAATCCTATTCACTACCAAAAACAAAATTATTAAATCCTATTGCCACTATAATTGAACAAGAATTTGCTAAATTTTTGCCACCAACTTATGAGATACGTTTTTATTTTTTTCTCATTGATTGTTAGTTTGTTTTCTTATTAATTAATAAGGACAAAATTTAGGTACAATTCTTTAGGTGCATTTTGTATGGTTCTTAACTAAAAATACATATTTTTTGGATATAACAAACTTTTTTTTGGATATAACAAACTTTAAGAAAATTATGTATTTAAGAAAATCACGGTGAATTTAATTAACAACCATACGAAATACACCTAAAGAATTGTACCTAAGTTTTGTCCAATTAATAATCTCATTAAATTTGAGCCACCAAAGAAAAAGAAAACACCAACCCTCATCTAATTTTTGTTTTCGGTAACTACTCTTTCCATATCTCTGCCACTTTATGCAAAACTAATCCTCTTATAAGTAACATCAATTAGCAATTATAAGCAATACTTCGTCCTCCGATTAAATCATCTTACTTCAAATTAAATACGTCATACTTGTTGGCTTCGAATATCTTCTATTATTTCTAACTTTTTCTTTATATCAACAACGGTCAAAGTATCTATTATTATTTCTAACTGTGTATGATGTTTTTTTTTTCTTTTCAATTATATGTAGGTTGAATAATGGCTTCACATATTACTGCTATTGATGATATTGTTGCTGGAAAAATTGATTGGAAGATACGTGTTCGTATAGTTAATCTTTGAAAAATTACTGAATTCATAAAACCGAAAGAGACAGAGACATCGAGTGTTGAATTACTTTTGCTAGATGAAAAGGTATAGTCATGTTCATATGGTTCTACTGTTCTGCAACATATCTACAACATGACTATACCTTTTCATCTATCAAAAATAATTCAATACTCGATGCCTCTTTTGGTTTTTTTGAATTCAGAAACTTTACAAAGATTAACTATACAAACACGTACTTCCAATCATTTTTTCCAACAACAATGTTACCAATAGCAGTAATATAAGAAACCATTATTCAACCTACATAGAATTGAAAAGAAAAAAATCATACAAAGTTAAAAATAATAATAGAGAGATACTTTAATCGTTGATATAAAGACGAAGTTAGAAATAATAAAAGAGATTTGAAGCCAAAATTATGACGGATGAAGTATGACTCATAATTGCTATTTGATGTTACTTATATATTGGGTTGGAAATAGGCTAGGCCGAGTTAGGCTTTGTAAGGCCTGAGCCTGGCCTGTCAATTTTTTTGAAGGCCTAAGCCTGGCCTGCGGCCTGTCATAGACTTACTTTTTAAGCCTGAGCCTAACCTTCTGAAAGCCTGCTACGGCCTGCTAGCCTGTTTAAAAGCCTATTTCATATGAACATCTTTAAATCAGCAATGTGATCTATGTTCAATACACTAGCGAACTAATATATCAATTAGATTAAACTCTCTTTTGATAGTCAACATGAGTTTTTAGGGAATTTGACTATATATTGTATCATATTTCAATTTTAGTATATAATAATACATTTAAATATGAAAAAAATGAATGTATACTAATAAGCTTAAATTACTGAAAAAAGTTAACACATTTTTATTTTAATTCAGAGTATAAAATATAATATTAATATAAATAATATTATTCATATTTACTTAAATAGGCCGGCCTAATAGGCCTAAGAGGCTTTTTGAATGGCATGTGGCCTGGCCTATTAAGCAAAATAGGCTATTAAAAAAGCCTAGGCCTTCTCTGTTTAAAGAAAAAGCATGGTCTGGCCTGACCTGTTGTAGGCTAGGCCATAGACCCCTGTAGGCCGACCTGGTCTATTCCCATCCCTAGAGTGAGAGAGGATTAGTTTGGTATAAATTGACAGAGATATAGAAAGAGATAGTAACCAAAAACAAAAATAAGATGAGGGTTGGTGTTTTCCTTTTCTTTGGTGGCACAAATTTAATGTGATTATTAATTAATAAGAAAACAAACTAAAGATCAATGAGAAAAAGAAAAACGTATCCAATAAGTGGGTGGGACAATGATTTTTTTCATAACAAGGAGGTACAATCATAATCTCTTATTTTTTTACATTAGTTTTGAATTTTGATGTACTTACGAAACACATCCAACAACTAGCATTGAGATGATGGATGCATTTTAGAGATGATGTAGTCTTAATTGGAGTGTTGAGGGAGGAATTGAATGGGATGTTAGGAACTTGGAGACAGGATTTTAGAAGCGTACGACTTTCGTCTGAGTAGAAGCAAGACAATATATGTAAATTAATTTCGGCAAAATACGAAGTAGTTTTACCTTAGAGGTGAAAGTTGGAGATCATATCATACAAGTTACACAGTTTAAATTTCTTTGGTTCATAGTACAAAATGACGTATAAATAAAAGCAATTGTAAATCATCGTATTCAAGTTGGATAATTGATATTTCAAAAAAAAAAGTTGGATAATTGAAATGAAGAAGTGCCTCAGATGTTTTATGTAATACAAACGCGTCGTTTAAGTTGAAGTGCAAAAATATCAGACAGGTGTCAGACTAGCAATGTTTTATGCAATAGAGTGGACGTCTAAGAACCAACACAATAATAAAGTAATTGTGCGGAGATGGGGACGTTGTGTCGGATGTGTGGTAAAACTAGATGGGATAAGATTATAAATGACAACATTGTAGAGATAGTTGGGGAAGTACCTATAGTATAAATATTGTGAGAAATAGGTTTAGGTGGTTTGGACATGCAAAGAAAAAATATGTAGATTATCTAGTAAGAAGAGTAGATGAAATAGAGAATAGTCATGTTACAAGAGATATAGGAAGACCTAGAAAATTATAAGAGAAACTATTAAAAAAGTTTCATAGATTAATGAGTTGGATTAAAAGATGGTTTATGATAGAACAATATGACGTATTTCGGTCCATGTAGTCAATCCCGCTTAGTGGGATAATGTTTGGTTATCGTTGTTGTCGTTGTCTATTTGCAGCATTAACTTCTGCTCAACAACAACTAGTATTTCATTTCGTGATCAACTACCATATTGATCAACAACCCCACTTATCTTTATCTTATCTTATCTTATATATAAAAGTTCTTAAGTCTCATAGACAACTTTTTAGAGCCAAAAAATGTGTTGCAAATTTCCTTCCTAATTTTTTGCTCTTTATTTTTTTAGAAAATTATCGCATATCTTAAATATAAAAGTTCTTATGTTTCTTAGACAACTTTTTGAAGTCAAAAAATTTGGATGGTTGAAAGTTGGATAACATATCATACAAGTTACACAATTTAAATATTTTGGGTTCATAGTACAAAATGACGAAAAAATAAAAGCATAATTTTTTTTAGGCAAAATAAAACTAAATTAAAAAGAAAAGAAAGCACAAGACTGGGGGACATGGACTTGACTCAGTAAACCACAAAATACCCTAACGGGTGATACAACGATACAATACAATGGTGGTATAAGAGAAACAACCCTAAAAAACCACTACCAAGGACAATCCAGCGAACCCACGTGTGGACTCGAAACCGAATTGCAAAAAAACGTAGAGTGATTATTCAGAGCATACAAGTAGGCGTATGAATCGTCTGCCAACACAAAAACGATTCAAGTTCCAACAACTCCCTTCCAAATGTCAGCAAGCCAAAGCCCTTTCAATGAAATAAAAGCATATATAAATCATCATATTCAAGTTGGATGATTGAAATGGAGAAGAACCTAAGTGTTTTATATGATACAAAGGTACCGCTCAAGTTGACGGGAAAAAAATATTATACAGTTGTCAGACCAACGATGTTTTAAGGAACATAGTGTTGAGTTGTTAAAAACCAACACGAGAATAAAGTAAGTGTAGCGGAGATGAGGATGTTGCATTGGATGTATGGTAAGACTAGATGGGATAAGATTAGAAATGACAACATTATAGAGATAGTTAGGGTAACAACTATAGTACAAAATATTGTGGAAAACATGCTTAGGTGGTTTGTACATGTAGAGAGAAAACGTGTAGATTATGTAGTAAGAAGAGTTGATCAAATAGAGGATAAAAAGATTACAAGAGGTATAAGAAGACCTAGAAAAATTATAACAAAAATTATTATTTGGAAAGATTTATAGATTAAGTAGTTGGATCTAAATATCTTTACCTATAGATAAAGAGAATACTATTTTATTATTGTATTATTTTGATATGTGAACTTTTTTAAGTATAAAATATTTGTTGAGTTTTTATTTTAGAGTTTCAGAGATTAAAATTTTTATACAATTTCTTTTAATAAAGACAGGTTACATGACCGAGTCATTCGATTTAATACAGTTTAGTCATGCAGTTTAACCAATGATTCAATGGCTCAACCAACGAACCAATGGCCCCATAACTTTACCGGTTCGATGGCCGATCTTTGGTGTGTGTTGAAACAGTATAGTGTTCCAACAATTTGGTTATAAATTTAGGTGATTTTGTGAGTTTTTGTTTTGTTTTGAAAGGAGGTGATTTTGTGACTTGAAGTGTGTGAGAGCATGAAGTTTAATGAAACTTCGATTATATAGTGAGAACTGAGAATTATTAAAATCAGTATGAATAAGTAAAAGAATCATAGTGCATCCTACAGAAATGGAAGCGATGTCTTGTTAAGGTTGTTTAAGATAATGATCGAGACTAACACTTAATTATACACGTGGAAATTGAAGTTTTTTACTTCATTAAAAAAGATTTTTTTAATTTGAAATCCTTAAATAATGTCGTTAAAACACTTATAAACAAGACCCATACTATATTAAACTTAGAGGGTGGGTTTTAACGTCAATTTTGCTTTAGAGCAAGTTTTGTGATAGAAATAAGTTTTTGGATAATAAAGGACTAAAGTAGTAAGTCCTAGAATTAACAAGTTAAATGATTCTAATCAAATATGATTATTTTTATAGGTGTTATTAATTAAGAAGAAAAAAATAATATGATTATGATATTTTACCTTGAGGTTGAGATATGATTGTTGTATATCGTATATAATTGAATTATACATAATGATGTTAAGAATATGATTGAATATCTTTTAGTAGGAAGGAAGAGCATGTTTTGTAAGTATGATTGTAGTTAGATCTTTTTACTTTTTAATTTATTTATAATGTGTGCGTTTAAATAATTTAAATTTGTGGTTGTAACCACACAAGTTTGGGTCATTTGGGAGAAATTATTTTCACTCAAATACAACTTTAGATATATACACCTGAAAATATGATTACATATTTATTTATAAATGTGTGTTATTTAAACAATCATTAATGTGATAATTTTTTAGACAATCATATGTATGCAAAAAAGAAAAAAAAAAGTAAATATTGACACGGAAACCAAATAATAGAGAGAAAAATTAAAAACATAATGTAAAGAAAAATTGTCATAAAATAATTGTACAAATATTATTCATCTTATTTATAGTTTAAAGGAAAAATTTAGTGCGAGAGAATAATGCTCGAGTGTAGAGAAAACTTTGTTTTTTTAAAGAAATAATACTCTGCCCTAAAGTAGATAAAACCTTATGACTTAAAAAACACTTACAAAACATTTATAGTTATCTAATCCCAAGGTACTTTGAACTGAAAACTTATGTTTCGAACAAAAAAAAAAAACTTAGTACAATATATGAAATGAAATTGCTTTTAAAAGTGGTACTTTTTCCTTTTATTTTTCCCTGTGTTCTTTTCACGTTGAATTGAATATAAATTATAATATACTGTTTCATTTCATTTGTAGGGAAACAAGTGATTCCTTTGCATTTGTAGGACCACTCCAAATTCATTGCATTTCAAGAATGTAGGACCCCCTTAATTGAACATATGAGGTAGTAGTATTAAAGCTCATGTGGCTATACCCTTGTCCACATTTTTATCTAAATCAATACAAAAATTCAGCCTTAAGAAAAAAAAATGAAAAAAAGAAAGTGACATCTCACTCACACATTATATAATTATATGAAACTGAAAACCACTCTTCTTATCTCTTTGAAGATGAGGTAAATCTATCATTTGGATTTCATGAGCTATTTTGGCCCTTCACTCTAGATAATGATATATATGTGTGGATAACACAATGTGACACTCATCATTTCTATACTCAAAATACTATATACTATATATAAAACATATATACTTAAAATATCTTCCCTCTCATGTACTTTTTCTGTCTCTTTGCTTTCTTCTATTTCTTTCTTTATTTTATTTGTTTTGTCCATTAGCAACAGAATTAAGCACAATGCATGATCACACTCACCAATACCCTCTTCCTTGTTTGTATTGTCATCCACATAGCTATATTAGAATGGTAATATTAATCTAGTTTATATTATAATATATATGTTGCGCACTTTTTATAATATACTTTAAAGAATATTATTATTATATGGTATGTGTTTCCTTGTTTTCAATATCATAATCTCCAAAACTTTCATGCATGGAAAAATGTAGGTTCAAAACCTCATAGAGAGATGCATGATCTTTCACATGAGTCAAGACCAATGCATAAAGGCACTAGAAGAACATGCAGGGATTCAGCCACTTGTTACTCTTACAGGTCTTAATTATAGTCTTTTCATTACTCTTGAAATTTATGTTACACTTTGGGAAAAACATATGGTTATGTGAATTAAATGTATATTCATTTTGCAGTGTGGAGAGAGTTGCAAAAGGAGAATGAAGAGTTCTTTAGAGCATATTTGCAACAATTTATCCCTCCAAGCCCGTTCACGTACGTAAAACATTTTAAATTCCATATATATTTTCAAGGATCAGCTACCTTTAATGATGTGCAAAGCATATAATAAATTTAACTAAATTTTAAGCAGGAAAAGTAAGTTGATTACCATTAATCTATGTATAATTAGCCTTTAACTAATGATATATGCATGCTATTGATTTTTGAAAAATACCAACTGTCCAAAAGCAAAATATCATATATATATATATATATATA
>Ga0099826_10003127_pt1 | contig 11098 bp, 13 predicted proteins | sample Mtrugardesep15_FD_76830 | JGI IMG/M metagenome (GOLD analysis project Ga0099826, IMG submission 76830) | Root nodule microbial communities of legume samples collected from California, USA - M. trunc garden sep15 | ecosystem: Host-associated > Plants > Roots > Nodule | place: USA: California...
CTGTTCTTTTAACAAAAAAACTCAAGTGCAAACATCAGTAGATCACCATTCATAAAACTTATCATTTATTCCACGAGGTTTGTTATCATTAAAACATTCATCAAAAAGATTTTTGCTTCAACACCTTCATCTTCAACCCTATCAAAAAACCCTCGTTTCCAAACTCTCTAAACCGCTAAATCACCTCTTGCCGTCGCAACCCTCCCTGTTCCCAATCTCCTTCTTTGAGATGTAGTGTCGCTTCCTAGTGGTTTGAGGAGCGGCGTTGGCCCTCCGCACCACCCCTCTTCCTGACCTGGCGTTTATGGCGTTGGTGGTTTTGGAGGAGATTGTGTAGTTTGCGGTTTGAACCTCTACGACGGCGTGCTTGTAGAATTGGTCATCTGCGATATGCTCATGAAACCCTTACGGGTCTGTTTCAACAACTTCTGCTTCTTAATGGAGGTGGTCGTTGGTTTTGTTTGTGTTTCATATAAAGCTTCAAACCCCACGTTCTCTAATTCCAGATTTATGGAGAGATGTACGTGTACTGGTTGGCGCACAACAAGATGTTTATGTGTAGTGCTGTAGTCAATCTGTGTTTGTCGTCTATCAATAACATTGAGCTTGCAGCAAGATTGCGCCCTTCGTTTTGTTTCTAAGCGTTTGAAGAAGCAATTACATTTGTATCGGATGGATGCCAACTACTGGTGTACCGATCCGTTGGGCTCGAAAGGGCCGATAATACCTGATGTGGTTTGTCGCAGGGGCTGTTGGTACATGAATCTTGTCCGTGTTGGCGGTCGATTCAGACACCATCCCTAAACAAGACAGGCTCATGCTTGTCTCTGATTAATTGGTCCGTTCAGTTGATATTCAAAAAAGTCTTACTTGGTCTCGTGATTGATTTTGGACTGTGTGGCTAGAAATGGTCGTGAATTTGCGTCGTTCCTGTGTTGGCGGTCGAATTCACCCCATTTTCAAGCATTTGTCCATTGTACTGTATTGACTCGAAAGAGTCGTCGATGCTTGCTGTCTTTTTGCAGGGAGTTGATGGTACGTGATCCGATTTCGTGTTGACGATCGGTTCATTCACCAAAATTTAAACCTGAGCTTAATTGTTACAAATGTTTAGGGTTGAATCCACTTTTTGGATTTTATTTTTTAGTTTTTGGTTTTGCCCGTTAGGGTTGTGGACTGGGTCAGGTTTTATGTCCCTCCAGTTTTTATGTTATTTTTTCTTTTTTTTTAATAATATTTATGAGCAATTGGCAACAGACTATAATAGGGTACCAACTTAGTTGGACACTGTTCTGTTTGATGTCATTTTGCTCTTGGCTTATCAAAAAAAAAATGATAATAATATTAATTTGATGAAACCGGAGAATTTTTTTTTATTGAAATCAACAAATTGAAAAGGAGGGTTGATGAATGAAGAGGAATCATAGATAGAAAAGTTGGGATATTTATTTTGTTAGTGCTAATAAGTAATAATGTATGGTTGTAATGTTAAAATGTTCATTGAAGTAAAATTTAGCAATTGATAAGAAATATTATAAGTTGTGGTGGTGAAATCAGATAGTCGATTAAAGGAGAATCAAATAGATCTAAATGGGGAGGGGAGGAGAAGGGAGATAGATGAAGTTGGGTGTTGTGTTGCTAAAGACTTGGAAATGGTGCGGTGAATCTCCAGAGAAGAAAAAAAGCATGCAAATGTATGGTCTCTTTACTGGGACAAAACTTAGATGTGCATTTGTTACGTGATTTCTGCAGGTTCTTTGCGTAAAATTCATTTTTTATGATTATAACAAACTTTTGAGAAAACAGTGGATTAAAAAAAGCACGGGTAGTTATAAGTATTTTATGCAAAAAAACCATACATAAAGCATGTAAGGAAATACACCTAGGTTTTTTCCTTCCAAAAAACTCGATTAAAGTTTTCCGGTGTGTTTTTCGGAAACATTGTTATGTGTATTGGGTTTACAAATTTAACTATCGAAAAATTAAAGGTTAAGTTTTCCGAAAATTAATTCAATTCCGATTCTTTTTGGTACCCTAAACATTTTGTGAGGGTGGAGTCAAATGATAAAGTGGTGCTATTGAAAATTATTATGGTATGTAGGAGTGAAGGTATAAATATAGGGTATATGGTATAATTTTCGTAAGACGAGCCTAATCGGATTGATCAAAGGATTCGCTCATCTTTACTCTACATCCGATTTGAAAGGATGAATGTTTTACGGGCCATTTCATTTGCTTACAGAACACTCAAAATTTTCAAAGTGTCCCTCAAATTTCTTACTTGGTTCCCTCTACACGTCTCTAGCAGGCTCACGCATATTCTTTCCTACCATATCTCATGATCATGGAAAGAAACCCGTTGCAATTCTTCTTCAAAAATTTGTTGCAAATCCATCGAGGTCGACGCCTTCCAAGGGCTCATACCAAAAAGTGCTATTCTAACTTCCTCATCGCTAATTGACAACATAGGTTTCTCCATTGCATATACACCAATTTGAGGATAAGAGGTGTTTGTTTGAAACCATTGGGCTCTTGTTTCGTTATCAATAAAGAAAGTCTTATAATATTCACTTACCAATCCTTGCAGGATAACTGGATCGTCCATCTGATGTCTTGCACTATTGCGGAGCATAACAACATTATTTCTTTTTCTCCTGTTCACAACCTTCAAGGGATTTTATTGTGTATTACGATCCCCGTCAATTACCGATTCCGTCCTTGAACGTTGAAACCATGTTAACTCTCTCCTTTTCAAAATATTTGCTAATTCATTCAGCAAATTTTTCTTGATTCGAATAAAGTTATAAAACCAGTAAAGCAGGACCCTAACGCCAAACTTTTTTGAATAACATCAATCTGCAACATAATATTCCTTTTATGATATAAAAGGGTATCCAAAGTGTTACATTTCCACCTCTCGGCTTCTCTTTGAAAAATCACAATATTTTGAGAAATATTAACATATAGTCGAAACAACCAGATATCGTATATTTGTAGGAATTTTCTGATAACCAAGCACTTTCAAACTTAAATTGTTTGGGAGCAGCGTGTTGTATATCATCCTTCATGCAAATAAGGAGTGGATGATGGTCTAAAAAATTCAATTTATCGGGAACACACACGTAAGCGTCGTGAAATCAAAGCCTACAATAATCATTACAAAGCGTTATACCCAAACATTCAAAAATACGACTACCTTCATAGGCAGGGCCTCGCCAAAGTGAACCGCAAAACCAACCACACCCATTTCTAACAATTGTCGCACGCTAGTTCTTTCAACAAATTTATTACATCTTCTATTACGCACAATTACACCTCCCTTCTTTTAACGAGAACTTGTAATATCATTAAAATTCCCTACCAACAACCAATCACGTTACTACTAAAACCTATGACTTTATCATCACATTGTTTTATTCATAATCTTGAAAATCGAACCCATACCGCCACATGTTGAATAACATCAATTTTCATATTAAAATTAGGACTCCATTCTCGAACAACCAAGTAATAATGCATGATCTTGATAATCTTTGTTGGAGAAAGTAATGAAATAACAATCATTAATAAGACCAACATTGTTGAATACTCCATTCCTCACCCACACCTGCTTCAATATTGTCTTCAGAGCTTTGTATCTAATATTTTGCCCTAACATCTTCACGATCACTCCTTTCTTTCAGGGCCAAAAAATTCTCTTATTTTCTTTATTCGATAACAAAAAATCAGGACATTTATACTTGCCATTTATATGTTATTCAATATCGATATCTTCACCTTCCTCTTTCTTCCCTTCAACCATAACACCACCTTCCTCCTCATTAGACCAATAAGAATCATCCACAGATTGATTTCGGCTGCCCAAAATCGTCTCCTTGAAAGACCTACCACATATCTTATTTTCATCCACCGCCATGCTCTCATCACTACCACTCATCTCTGTCAACAATGATACATGCTCAACAAATGAGCGTTCTCCTTCCTTAAAATTTTCCATACTACGCTCTTTCAAATCTTCTTCATCCATGTTGTTTCCATGTGCCTCGCTTGTTTGTCCCAACAGAGCGTTCATAGTCATACCTTATGAGACAACTTTTTTAGATACGTTATTTATCTTTTTGATAATTTACATTATCCATAAATGTTAAAATATTTTTACTATCGTAATATGTATATGAAATAAATTCGACTACAAATTCAATTATTAAACAAAATAACTATTGGATAAACTTTATTTACTTTTCGGTCAAATTTTGATCTTGCCACAAAGTCAATTTATTGATGAATAATTATTGAACAAATTTTATTTACTTTTCGATCAACCATTTTTCAAAAACAAAATGTGAATAAATAATTTTTTTTACTATAAATTACCCCTTGCATCTTTTTCATTTACCTCTTTTTATTTTTTTACAAGTACACCAAATTTTACTTTTCAACTGAATATTTCTGAGAAACAATGATTGTGTTTTTAATCCAGTGAAGTGATGAAATCTAATCTCAATCCCCAATAGTAATCTGGTGAGGAGAGTTTCACTCTACACTCGTGTGATTATAACACACACTAATCTCCCATCGCAGCCTTTCTTCTACTCTCTCTCGATCCCTCTTTTCTCTTTCTCCCTCTCATCTCTTTCTCTCTCTCTTTTCTTTTTTTCTTTCTTTTATTATTAATTTTTCCCCATTCATTCATCAATATGAATTGGGGATTAGGGTTTATCTCAATCCTCATTGTACAATTTTGAATCAAATCTTCATTTCCAATTTATTCACTCACTCTCAATAAAATCCGCACAATAATCAATAAGCGGAATGCAATTTTCAATTTTCAATTTCATGTTGTAAATCTAGTCTCCAAATTTTAGGGTTAGAATTAGGGTTTTAGATTCAATTTTTTCATGAACATGGAAAATTCTCGTAGATCTTTAGATAGATCGAGAGAGCCAGGTGCAAAGAAACCTCGATTGATCGATGAGCTACAACAAGGTTCCAATCCAACTTCACGAACGTTTCCTCAACGACAACAACCTGCCTCTGGGGTTGCTACGATGTTGTCGTCTGGTAGGTTTCGAATGAACGATAGAGACTCTGAAAGTAGTGATGGTGGCGGTGGTTACCACCCGCAACCACCGCCGCATCAAGAGCTGGTGACTCAGTATAAGGCTGCTCTTGCCGAGCTTACTTTTAACTCGAAACCAATAATTACCAATTTGACTATAATTGCTGGAGAGAATCTTTCTGCGGCGAAATCGATTGCTGGTGCTGTTTGTGGTAACATTCTTGAGGTGAATTACGATGAGAAATTGTTTCTGTTGTGTTTGTATCGTTATGGTTGATTAAATTGAATTGTATTGTAATTGATTTCGAATTTGGAATGAGAAAGTGTATTTTGATTTGATTTTTCTGATGTGATTATATGCATGTGCTATTGATAAATTGGGTTAGTTTTGTTTTCGGGCAGAGGTTTTATCATGCAATAATGGTGAATGTTAGCTAGAAAAGAAGGTGTTTGTGATTCATCCATTTTATCGTTGTTGTTAATGTCTAGGTTTTCTTAAACCCACTTGGGTTGGCCTGGTGGTGTTGGCTTGGGACCTTGGATTGTGCTCCTCCTCGAGGTCTCTGGTTTGATTCTACCCGGTGCCAATTTGGGTGGGCTAGTTTAGCTTCTTCAAAAAGAACAAATGTCTAGGTTTTATGCGGTCCATGAGAAAAAAGAAAAACATATTTAGGTTTTTGTGTCCTTATTATGAAAAGAGGAAAAAAGGACTTTCAATAGACGATGAATTAATATTAGATAGGTCAGTGTTAATTACGATACATTGTAATGATTCTGTTAGGTACTAGGTTTGGGTACTGGCCCGGTATCCTAATGGAGTCCGTATGCAATTTACAAGTGGCGTTATTGAAACGTGGTGCTCTATCGTTCTCCTGGTCTTCAGTTTAATTTTTACGCAATAGGGAGGGAATAAGAATCTTTGGAAACGTTTGTGTGTGTATGACGTGGGGAAATAAATGTCAGTTTCCTTTCTCAAATAGGGCTGATGTCAACTTTTGGCGAAATTTGACGCTAAGTTATAACATAGGGATATACTATTATTGATTTAAATTGTTTTCCTTAATCCTTGTTTACATTTGTTAGGGCAATCTTACTTTTAGCCCATTGCTTGTTTGTCGATTTGTTATAAGAAAGGCGCGGCTAGTTGAATTATGTTAATGACTTTCCAGGTTCCAAGTGACCAAAAGCTGCCATCGCTTTATCTCTTAGACAGTATTGTTAAGAATATTGGGCGGGATTACATAAAATACTTTGCTGTCAGACTACCTGAGGTCAGATATCTATTATCTTTCCTTCCATTGACATTACTTCCTTTATTTAAATATAATGTACTTATAATCATTTATGATGAAGCATTCAGATTGTGAAATGAAATCATAGAAATTTACACTAAACTGTTTAGATTTGATTTGGTTACATGTATGATAATGCAATAGTTCCGGCATTGCTATAAAAAGTGAATTATCTAGCCGTTAATAAATGGAATTTTTCACTTAGCATTCTCCTTCGAGTATTTTCTAATTTTATACACGCATTTTTAACTAGGTACTTGCCAATTGCTCCTTTACATTTTAGGTATTCTGCAATACATACAGACAGGTTGATACTCCTGTCCATTCAAGTATGAGGCATCTTTTTGGAACTTGGAGAGGAGTCTTTCCTCCTCAGACTCTTCAGATAATTGAGAAGGAACTCAACTTCAATCCCGCGGTCAATGGTTCAGCTTCTGCATCTGCTACCCTTAGAAGCGATTCTCAGTCTCAACGCCCATCTCATAGTATCCATGTGAATCCCAAATATTTAGAAAGGCAACGTCTTCAGCAGTCCAGCAGGGTAGGTGAAATGATTTCAAATAAACCAATCCTTTAATGCAATAGATTTGATGGTACTAGTATTGCAAAATATTTATTTGATGAAATTGGAATTGCAGTCATGTGTGTTCCTTGAATAATGAAACGGTGCTGGAAAATACATCACTGCCATCAACTCTTGAGCTTGGTTATCACTTATTGAAACAAAATAAAGTACTCTTGCAATTAGTGTATTTAAGTATTTTGAAACTTACAAACAAAATGCGTGAACTGTTCTAATTTTTGGCCTGCTATATTGTGGGTTTTGGGGGTTTTGTTCATAGTATGATAGTACACATGCTTAATAATCTTTACAGACTTAACTTAAAATTAGTATTTTGAAATTTGAATACTTCATAATATTTTTATTTACATATTTTAGATATAAAAAAAGGCCTTCCGGTTCACGGTACTTATCACGAATCAACAGCTATTTTATAGCCTCTATGCCTTTAAAATTTGACAAGTTATAGCACTAGATATCTTATCATACATTCCTTTTCTACACCCTATCTCTGGTACTTAATTCTTTTGTTATGTATTTTTTTGTCTCATGCAGACTAAAGGAGTATTTGATGATATGGCTGGAGTTATTTCAAATGCAAATGAAGACGCAGAGAGGCCAGATCGAGCTTTGGGTGCTGCACGTCCATGGCTGGATCCTAGGCTTAACATGCATGTATGTGAAGCGTTTTTTCTTTTCCTCTTTATACTATTCAATCTGTCAGTTGTCATATTTTAATAGAATGGTGTATATTACAGAATAATCAGCATACTCATAGAGGTGCACTTAATGACTCTGTTCCTGAAAAGAGCATCGGCGGAGCCTATGGAGACGATGAATATAATTCTAGTGTTTCAAATAGTTTGGGTTCAGGTGTTGGAAGAACCGGAAGTAGGCTCATTGGCGGTGTTGCAGAGACATTATCCGGGCAAAGGAATGGTTTTAGCCTCAAACATAGTTTTTCAAATCATGAAGCACCCAAGTCTGTGAATTTGGATGCACATAGCATAAGGAGCAGTGCAATGTCAAAGAACTGGAAAAATTCCGAGGAAGAGGAGTTCATGTGGGATGAGGTGAACCCTGGTTTGCCTAATAATGTACCTAATGTCTCTAGCAACTTGAACTCAGACACATGGATGGCCGATGATGACAATTTGGTAAGCTTGCTACAATAAAGGGTCAATTCTACTTTGCTACCCAATTTGTTTGTCCAATTCAGTTTTTTTCCCAATTTATGAAATGAGGTGCTTTCCAATTTGATCTACCTTGTTTTGTTTTTGGAATGTGTTCCTTGTCCTTCAAGTTAGAAATTTACAAATTTGAGAAGCTTCCTGTACTGCAAGTAATTTTATGGCAATAATAATCAAGAAGACCCATTCACCCTGGCTGGTTTTGATAAAAATGCTCCACAAGAAATTGACTTGTCGCTTTTGGCACAGTTAGAACATCATTTAGAATTTGTTTCTTGTCTTGAAAATTCATTTGTGTTAGTTCCGTTTAATTGGAAGAATCAATCCCCAACTTGAAAGATGATGACATCGTGGTAAAGCAAACTAAAGAAGAGGGTGACATGACAAAATGCTTGATCGGAAAGTAAATGTCTATCACAATAGGGTGGGAAAGGATAATTGGCACTAACAAATTTTTTGTATCAGGTTGAAGTAAGACAGAACTGTGACTAAGGAACGATGCATAGAAACGAAAGAATTTGCCAATCACATCTATACATGACTCATTCCCTGGGATAGATAAATATGCCTAATTTTGTTGACTTAAAAAAATACTAATTTTAAATTCTAAATATCCTAATAAACCTAAGACATAATTTCCTAATTCAACTTGGCGTAAGATGCCCTATGACTCTACAATTAACACCAATTAATGAAATTACTAATAATTAATAAATCTGTAACTAAATCATAATTCTCAAATAGTATAGTCGTATAGATGCAATGATATTTCAATATTACATATATATTTCATCTGATCTTCGTGACCAATTTTGTTTTTTGCATGCAGGAAAGTGAAGATCACCTCCAAATCGCACACCCAATTGGAACAAAGGTTAATAAAGGAATATCCACTGTTAAGAAACAACTACCATCATCTGGGGGGCATTCATCATTATCATGGGAGTTGCAGAAGCAGGTCCCAAGTGCCAAATTGAATATGAAGCCAGGTCACTCAGAAATATTTGTTTCTGCTCCTAGTGGCTTACCCAAGAATTCAAATTCTTCGGCTGCGAGGATAAGAAATCAGTCTTCTATGCCGCATACAACAATAGGAATGTCCAAAATTACGGGACAGCAGCAATTTGATTCTGAGGGGACCGAGTCCCCTTCGGAACAGTCTTCACCTTTGCGACAACAGTCTCCATCAGTGCCAGTAACAATACGCAACCCTCCTTCAATGCGAAATTTGGCTGAGCAAGATTGTCCAACAACTCTTAAAATATCTCAACATTTGGGTGGTCTGCAAAGTCAATATATTAGAGATCCCGTGCCTGCTATTCGTTCCAATGTTCAGGTTGGTAACTTGCGAAAATCACAAGAGAAGGACATGCGGGGTCCGTTATCTTCAGCAACTTCTTTTCAGCCAAAACCTCAGCAACAGCAGCTGGGTTCTTCACAGGCTGAAGTTACTCTTAAAGCTAAGCAGCCACTCAAATCTAAAGCTCCTTTAGTCAAAGCCAAAGTAACTTCAGAAAAGTCGACCACAAAGTGTCTTCCAGCTCCATCTGTGAAGACTGGAATCATCCCCAATAAATCAATTACCAGAAGTCTGGATGCAAGTGATCGTCCATCTCAAATAGGGGTTAAGCCTACTCGGTCAGGTGGTCCTTCCCCGACCACATTAATTTCTTCGGGGTCTCCCGCCGTGTCACTAGGTTCTCCAAATGATTATTCAGCTACTCTGCCAAAACTACCGCAAGGGAAGGCTGCAAAGAAGCAAAAGGATTCTACTCAACCATCTACTTCCTCCAACAATCGCGGTGCATCAGCTCCGAGCTCAAATACCGCCAATAAGAATACCTTGAATCCAATTTCAAATCTTTTAAGCTCGTTAGTTGCGAAAGGTTTGATATCCGCAGGAACAGAGTCAGCAACTACAGTGCCAAGTGAGATGGTGATGCGATCGAAAGACCAAACTGAAAGCATTGCTGTCAGTTCCTCTTTACCAGCTGCTTCAGTTCCTGATTCTTCAGCTGTCCCAGTAAAATCTTCCAGAATTGAGGCAGATGATGCTGCAAAGGCCTCGCTTGCCTTGTCTCAATCAACTAGCACAGAAATTAGAAATCTCATTGGCTTTGATTTCAAACCTGATGTAATTCGAGAAATGCACCCACATGTAATCGAAGAATTATTGGAAGAACTCCCACATCATTGCGGTGATTGTGGTATTAGGCTTAAACAACAAGAACAGTTTAATAAACACTTGGAATGGCATGCTACAAAAGAAAGAGAACAAAATGGTCTGATTGTAGCATCAAGAAGATGGTATGCAACGTTAGATGACTGGATTGCTCGCAAGGCAGAATGTCTGTCTGAGTCTGAGTTCACTGATTCTGTAGATGAATATGATGATAATAAAACAGACGGGAGTCAATTGGACACTATGGTTGTAGCAGATGAAAACCAATGCTTGTGTGTATTGTGTGGCGAGCTATTTGAAGATGTATACTGTCAGGAAAGGGACGAGTGGATGTTCAAGGGGGCTGTATACCTGAACAATCCAGATAGCGATAGCGAGATGGAAACTAGAAATGCGGGGCCCATCATTCATGCTAGATGCTTGTCAGATAGCTCAATACTTGGTGTGACTAATACAGTAAGACTCATAGTTAATTGAATGGATGTCTTCCAGTTGTTTCTAAAGCTTCAATTAGTCTATTTGAATTTTGAATGAGTGTTCAAATTTTTGGTACTGATTGGACCTGTTCTTTATGCAGGAACATGATTGATTCATAACTTGTATTGCATTGGAGCCAAGGTTAAGTCAGAAGCTTATCAAGGGTACCCAGGTTCCCGTTGCATACTAAAACTAGATGGCCCTTTAACATTTAAAACTATTGCCTTAGCTGCTTTCCAAAGCAGTCAAACAAATTTTGTGCCCTTTTTGTTTCTTTTTGTTGTACTTGAGGAAAAAAGAGAAATTAAGTAGTAGTCAAAATATATAAATGCGAGA
>Ga0099826_10003128_pt1 | contig 11097 bp, 5 predicted proteins | sample Mtrugardesep15_FD_76830 | JGI IMG/M metagenome (GOLD analysis project Ga0099826, IMG submission 76830) | Root nodule microbial communities of legume samples collected from California, USA - M. trunc garden sep15 | ecosystem: Host-associated > Plants > Roots > Nodule | place: USA: California...
ATATATTAATTCAATGATATACTTTCTATTTTGTCTAAAATTCAAATTGATCTTTTGTCTAGAGACTAGACTTAACATGATGCACGGTCGCACATAAAATAATAAGCATGCAATTTTTTTTCTACAAAATTTGGTTTAACTTGATTTGACTTGTTTCATGTGGACCATAATAATTTAAAGTTGTAATTATGTTAAGTTTGTTGACTGATTATTTTTTCAAACTAAAGTATCCTCACGCGTACGATAGAGGCTAAATAAATGATAATGTCTAAGAAGGACACCATGTTGAATTTTTTACTGGATTTAAAGGAATTTGTTAGTCCTTGTTTGCATATTGCATTTTTACATGACACAAATATGGTATGAACCAAGAGAACAATACGTGGTAGTAATAACTACTAACTAGTACTAGTAAGTTAGAATAATAATAATGAGATGATTTTTATGGTTCATTCTTGTGCTTTTCACATTTTGCATTAAATTCTGTACAACTATATAATCATGAAGCCGATGATGGTGTCAATTAGACAAAAGTATCAAGAGCATCACATAATTTTCAAAGGACCATGACACAGCAAGAGCTTAAGGACAACCTATATTTCCAAGACTTGACCTCTGGAATTTTTTTGGTATGCTTTTGGACTGCATTCTAGGAAGTTTCTATTCAAATGACCAATTTTAGGGCCAGGATTGAAGCATAAGACAAAGAAAAAAACGAAGACTGATTAAGAAACATAAGAAAAAACACAGATTTTGACTGAAAAAATAATGAATATTGACTGCAAAATTTGTTGACTGCGAATCACCATATTTTTCCCAAGTGAAAAAGTACAAACAATAAGATAAAACCAATCCAATTGTTCTAAGGAGACAGTTTTTTGGTACTAGCTCTTACTATGGTGCTTTGTTCATTTGATTAGATATTGTAGGGGGAGTATTTGGAATTGGAAGTATCAAGAGCAACAACCTTGATAAAAAAAAAAAACACTGCGTCTTAGAGAAGATATTAGATAAACGAATCTTTTCTTTTATATATTAAACATTTAACTCAATAATAATTAACTCTAACTATTTACACTTGAAACCAACACATATTTCCAACAATTTTTTTCTTCTAATTCACAAGAGAGTAATGTTTTCCTCTAATAAGAGAATAAATGTTGAAAAGAGTGTTTCTCACATTCTATATAGAATAATAGAGTGTGTCCTAATAGATAGGAAAATGAAAGTTGGTAAATTCTAATTTTTTTAAAAAAGATGTTAGAAAATAGTCACTTAATATCAAATTCTCATTCCAAATGCACTCGTGAGCTTAGTTCACTTAAGGACAATGCATAAATATGTGCAAGGTTCGAGATTCAAACCCCAACACCACAAAAAAGAATCTCATTCCAAATAATCACTAATTTCACATAAAATAATTAATGTCATATGTTGCACTGATGCATCATCGATACAAAATACCACATGTCGAGTTAATGTGTCGTGTCATGTTGAGTAGCACTTGGGTGACATAGTATTTGGGGATATTGATGACGTTGATCAATCACAATATCGCAAACTTTGTGAAAAAGAGAGAAGAAAATTATTTGTGACATTGTCGTTGATAATGTCACAAATATCATCAGATACTATGTTACTCAAGTGCTATTGGTCTTGTCACACATTGACATCACAAGTTAATAGAAACACTAAATTGCTTTGATATATGTTTAGTATAGAGGAGATATTTCAGAATCACCGCGATCTATCATGATTGTTTAAAAACTACACTTTATAACTTCTACACAATCACGACGATTTTGGTTATTTGCAAATTTCTTGGCAAATTGAAGGAATATTTTGCAAGAAGAAAAGAAATTAAGAGACAGCACACCAACGTTGAATAAAAAGAAGACAAGTGAAGAAGATGAGAAAAGTGAAGTTTGTTCACGAGTTGACACAAGCAAGCATATCCACTTGTTGTACTAAACCCTCTCATTCATAACTCATACCCCACCATTCACTCTCTCTCTCTCTCTTAAGTTGAAATGTCAACAGCAGCAACCTTAAAGTCTTCTCCTTTTCTTCTCTGAAACATCCTTTCTATATTGGGTCACTTCCTTTTCTTTCTTTCTTAAATTGAAAATACTTCAACTTTGAACAACAAGAAACAAGACATGTCTGTTGAATCAGCTGAGAATAACATCAGAGGAATACCAACTCATGGTGGAAGGTATTTGCAGTACAATATCTATGGTAACCTCTTTGAGGTTTCTAGGAAGTATGTCCCTCCTATTCGTCCTGTCGGTAGAGGTGCTTATGGTATTGTTTGGTAAGCAACAAAAAAAAAATCCCTTTTTTTTGATTTTGCTGAATTGATTTGTTTTGTTTTGTTTTTGCATTTTTGTTTTAAGGGTAGTTTATGGTATTGTTTGGTAAGCAAAAAATCTTTTTTTTTTGTTGTTAATTTAAGAGGGTTTGTATTTTTTATTTTTGTTTACATTTTTGTGAATAAGTTTGTTGTTTTTGCATTTTTGTGTAAAGGGTAGTCCTTAAACTGTATTGTATTTCTTTTCAATTTCTTGTACTTTTGGATTATCTGAATTTGGAAGCAAGGAAGAAATTGTAGTTTTTGCTACAAATTAGGTGTTTTTTGTTAATTTGGATTTAAGTGTGAAGTGGGTTGTTACTTCATTTAGGGTTTATTTAGATTTTAGATTGGCTTATTTGAGCTTATATGGTAAGTAGTTGTGAGATAGTTTGAGAGAGTTTATGAAAACAACTTATGTCATTCTCATTCCCATAAGCTGATTTCAGCTTACTTCCATATCCTTTTTAGGATAGGTTATGAAAACAACTTATAGCTTATATGAAAATAGTTTGACTTTATTTTTCCTTTTGTCATAGAAATAGGTTATGCATGAACACTTATAGGATAAGAGCTTATAAGTGCTTAATTAGGTTAGTGGTTAATTATTTTTCACTCAAAAATATTGTCCATTTGTTTTTTGCCTTTTTATGAAGATATTTTGCTTAATTGCCAATATCTATTTGTATATTTATTTGTTGAGTGAATGATGATTGAATTAGATCTTTTGGTGTGGTGATGAAGACTTTTTCTGCTGGAGTTCACGAGCTGAATCATGTTGTAGTTATTTTGATAAGCTTATTATCACGATTTCTGACTCAAAAATGTACTAAAAACAAAAGTAAAAACCATCGTTTCAATTAGATTGAGATATATGAAATGAATGAGAGTCAAAATTTAGTACTGTAGGATTTATTTAACCGTTTCCAGTTTTGCACATTTAGTACTACACCTTAGATAATCTTGTTATAGATCTTTTACTTTAGTGCCAGCCAAGTTTATAGCCGTAGGTTCTTGGCAAAATGTCATACAAATTGATATCTCATTCAATTTTTATTGTTATCCAATTGAAAATTGAAACTGGTGATGCTATGATTCTTCTGAGTCAACGATGGGTCAAACTTGTGATATATTTGCGTGTTTAGTGATATTGATACTTTGATACTATAGATAGGACAATTCTTTGTATTTTTTTGACTCATTAAACATAGCTCCATGTGTATGTTGTGGATGGTTTCTTATTATTTAGGGTTTGGAAAAAAGTTCAATTTTCTCATCATCTATGTGATGACCTTGATTTCTGTTACCAACAATTTGATGGACAACATTACTTTTTCATTTCCTACAGTGCTGCTGTAAATGCTGAGACACACGAGGAAGTCGCCATTAAGAAGATTGGCAATGCATTTGACAACAGAATAGATGCCAAAAGGACCTTACGGGAAATCAAACTTCTTCGACATATGGATCATGAAAATGTAATTTTTAATAAAATTCCGGGCTTGGATTTTGATTCTAAGATTGTTGTTGGTGTTCAATTTGCGAAAATGTAGACTTTTAGTGCTTATGCATCAGTTATTTCTCTAATGCAGGTGATGTCCATTAAAGATATTATAAGACCTCCTCAGAAGGAGAACTTCAATGATGTGTACATTGTTTCTGAGTTAATGGACACAGATCTGCATCAAATAATACGTTCCAATCAACCAATGACAGATGATCATTGTCGGGTTAGAGCATTAACTATTTAGCATATGAATTTTAATCTACCTTGTTGAGCCTTATAGTTAATGTCATGATTAATTGTCTTTATTTGGTTTAATTGTTAATGTCTCAAAGTCCATAAAGAAAAAATTGGAATAAATAGTTAGAGCACACACAACACTCTATTATAGGTTTTGCCTTTTTTTTCTTTCTTATTCTTTGTAATGAGATATGGCTTAGTTATATTGCTTACAAAGTTGTTTCTTTGTAAACTCGGGTATAATCACATAGAATCATGAGTTTGACAATGATTGAATAAGTCTACAAGAAATGATAAGGCTCGTCAATGCACAAAAAATTAACCTTACAGTTGTAGCACTCAACTCTTCATATGCATCTAAGATCTCAACATGAAGCCATCTGCAAAGGAGGTGCGTGATACTGTATTGAGATTCAACCCTGTAGCTTTTGATAGGAATGCAGATGATGACTTGGGAAAATCTTTAGGTGACAAAGGGACTAGACTCAATATGTGGAGAGTCTATCACAGGAAACATTACAAGGGAAAGAATGTTGCTATACTGGCAGCAGGAAACATGGAAATCGATTGAGGAGTTAGTTATATAATAAAGGGGTAGTGAAAAAGTGGTATCGAAGATTTTCTGTTATAGAAAGAGAGTGAGATCATCAGGTTCATCTTGGTGCGAGGAGCCATCTTGGCTATCGGGCTGATAGATCATTTTCTATCAGATTTATCACTTGTTAATTCTGTAATTGTTTCTCAGTTCTTAATACAAGTCACAGAATTATTCCAATTCACTGTGTCACTATCCTATTAGCTTTCAATATACGCATCACAAACCAAAACACATGAACAAACCCGTCATTGCAAGTTTTCTGTGAATCCAATAGGCCTACAAAGTGAATGAACTTAACTCCCAACCCCAATGAGCTAAAACCTATATCTGCTAAGCTGAATCCAACTTTGATGTAGGGAATCCAGCCAGATCATCCTTCAATATTTATTAATTTTGAACCTTGCCATTTGTCAATTTATCCATCGATTTTGACCCTGTTTTCTCTTTTTTATGGGCTAAATTGTGTACCTATTTTGTGATCTTTTAGTTTATTCATCAATGTCAGGTGACGTGAGATGAGGTCTAATCTGGTCTACTATGCACGTAGTATAAAATTATGTTTAGACTTTAGAACTATCATAGATGCTCTAATCATTTTTGTATTGAATGAAGTTTTAAGCGTTATTTTTATGTTGAGTAAACTTTTACGAGTCTACAGGTTGAGCCAGTGGTGATTCCACAAATTTTAGTTGACTGACTCACAAGTTTGATAACCATACATGTCTTGCAAAAATAATAATGCATATCTTCTGTTGGTCAAGTTTGAATGATTGATTTCGGCTTCAGATATTGATAATTAATTCAAGATCAGTAATTGACATTCATTGGTTTGTTTAACCATAGATGTTTAAAGATAGAGAAATTATATTTGTACTACCACTTTGTAACAACTTTTTGACAACTATCTCTCTCATTCTCACATTATGTTCTCATTTTCTCTCTTCCCTTTTCTCTCTCTATTGTTTTTGACCAATGAAAAGAGAGAAAAAAGAAGTTGTCATCAAAGTTGTTTCAAATGGTTGTTCAAATATCATTACTCTAAATATAAATATACATTGGAATATCTTATTACACCATATGTGCTCCATGCAAATGTTTAGGCACTGTAGCATAATTCTTATACTTTATTTCTCACATCCACTAATAAGATCTATTTTTCCAGTATTTTGTGTATCAGCTGTTACGAGGGCTCAAATACGTACATTCAGCAAATGTTTTGCACCGTGACCTCAAGCCTAGCAATTTGCTACTGAATGCCAATTGTGATCTTAAGATTGGCGACTTTGGTCTTGCTAGAACAACATCAGAAACAGATTTCATGACTGAGTACGTGGTTACTAGGTGGTACAGAGCTCCCGAACTGCTTCTTAATTGTTCAGAATATACAGCAGCCATTGATATATGGTCTGTTGGTTGCATACTTGGTGAAATCGTAACAAGACAACCCCTCTTTCCTGGAAGAGATTATGTTCATCAGCTGAGACTGGTCACAGAGGTATTCACTTGATAACTGAAATGAAATTTTCTGCTAGACTCTTTAATTGCTAAAAGTGTACTTAGACTTGAGGCCTGTTTGAATTGACTTATGTGAGCTTATCTAATGAGATGAGCACTTGTAAGACTGTTTGGGGGAGCTTATCGAAACAGCTTATCCATAAGCTGTTTTCAGCTTATGAAAATAGCGTATACACAAGTGCTTATATGATAAACGCATATACTATAAAGCGTTTAATTAAGTTGTTTATCCAAACAGGGTCATATTATGTTTTTGTTTGTATTTATTTTGACCCTTTTAGGTCTTGATGTTGTATCTACTTCTAAATTAGAGTTCTAGCTTCTATAACTTTATGTGATTATGAATTTTTGGTGTTAAATACTTTATAAATTGCAATGAGTAATTTAAGAATGCTTATAGATTCCGATTATGTGGTTTCTCTGTGATATGAAAATTCTCTATTTCTTTGATCTTTTTCATGCCATCTCTTTTTTTGATTAAAAAGTAACTGAAGTGTGACAATTGTCTTTTCTGTCTAACAGCTGATAGGTTCACCTGATGATGCCAGCCTTGGATTCCTACGCAGTGAGAATGCTCGTAGATATGTAAGACAACTTCCACAATATCCAAAACAAAATTTTTCCACTAGGTTTCCCAACATGTCTCCAGGTGCTGTTGATTTGCTTGAGAAGATGCTTATCTTTGATCCAAGCAAGCGCATTAGAGGTAAAATAGCTTAACCTTTAACCCTTCATCATTTAGCCACTGCGTAATAGCGTTACTGTATGTTATAGAATACAACTAATTTGGCGAATTATTTAAAATTCTAGTTTTTTCATGTTCTTTTGACAATGTATATCTGTATCCTTTTGTCGATTCTCTGTCTTATTTTGATTAATTGTTCTTTACATTACATCGTGTGATGCTTTGCAGTTGATGAAGCATTGTGCCATCCATACATGGCACCTCTGCATGATATCAACGAAGAACCTGTATGTGCCAGACCTTTCAGTTTTGACTTTGAGGAACCAATGTTCAATGAAGAAGATATCAAGGAACTCATCTGGAGGGAGTCTGTGAGGTTCAATCCCGATCCACCAATTAATTGAGATTTTTGTACTTACTCCTTGTATATGATTAGCAAAATATTTGATGACTAATTTATGAGTTATGACGGTGCTCAACAAGTTGCAGATCTCCATAAGATATGTAACATATTGGAAATACTAAAATTGTTGTAAGGTGTTTTTCATTTAATCGCATCTCAGATTCTTATGTAATCTTGTGATGAGCATCATTTTTCCAATGGTTTCAGCAGTCATCTTAATTTTTAATACTCCCATTATATTGTACTTGTCAGTTTTGTAGAATAATTTTGTTCCTATTTATTTGTCTTTTTCAAAGTTCAATGTAATATTAGTTATTGTTTTGGCAATAAAATATTCTTAACTATTTATATCAGAGAGAAATAGATGGAATGAGAATATGAGATGATAAATAGTTAATAGTATTATAGCAAAAAGATGAACAATTTTATCAAAGTAGCACAATGTATTGGTTTTCTTACTACGTCTAAATAACCGTAAAACGATAACTAAAAAGGAACGGAGGGAGTTTCAACATCATAACACTTAGGGTCGTAGCAGCATACCAAGCCATATCTTTCACTTGTAGAGAAATAAAGAAAGTTGTTTCATTTCATAGCTATAATTCGACATTGTCATTGACATACAATACTTTGCTCAACTTGAGCAATGATTTGCGAATAATATATGATAAAAGACTAACAGTAAATAAATAACTTAATGAGACATCTTCATAAGAAATGACTCATGCATGTTCTTTAAATGCTGTAAGCACATTGCTTCATCTCCAACATGTCAATAGGTAGATAATCTGAGGGAAAATCACAATCTCTGATATTCTCTTTCCCTCCTTGATCAGGTAACAAATCACAAGGCTTGGGAGTAACTCCACTTGTGATCCCTTCAATATCATTACATGTCCATGGCTGTTTCTTAGCCTTAGCAGCCATAGTAATTGTCACATTGGAAATGCAAATTCCAGTAAAAGGGTCATTAGAAATTCCTTCCAAATTAGCAGCCATGCTCACATTATCAGCTACCATGTCTCTATAGTGGATGTTTTTGATCTCAGGTAAAGCACTGTGATTATAACTTTTATCAGCATGTGAACCATAATTACCAGTTATCCAAAATGCCCATTTCATTGTATGCATGGTCATTTTCTTCACATATATGTCTTTCACATACCCTCCTCTCCCTACAGCTGTCTTGATTCTGATACCTGATTCAGTATTGACGGCTGTGATGTCCTCGGCTCTGACGTCTTGTATTCCGCCTGACATCTCACTTCCCAAGGCAATGGTTGCACTATATGGTGAAATGCATGTTAACCTTCTGATCACTAGTTGTTTTGTTGGCCACCCAAATTTTATGCCATACTCATCCCATCCACTCTTCACTGCCACACAGTCGTCTCCAGAAACTATGTAGCAGTCTTCAATTTTTGTGTTTGTACATGAATCTAATGCCAGAAAACAAGAATGATAAATTGTTCTTATCCACTCAATGCCAGCATTTACATAATGCTTGTTTGTTTCTTTTGGTGGAAGCAAACAAAAAAAAATTTCTTTCATTCTTCAAGACACTTTTCTCCTTCCATCAACTTGCGTCGAAAAACCAATTTTTTTCAATTCAAATCGGTGGTTAATGAGTTGTGACACCTAAAAATTATAATTAACCTAACCACGTCCAAATTTGTCGCTAAATTTAGTTGTACAAAAAAGATTTATAAATTCTTTTTTGGTGTATTTAGTTTTATAACATTAAATACATTATTCTAAAATTGGTCTTCAGATACTGACCTGGGTTGATGCCATCAGTGTTAGGGGATCTTATAGGAGCAATGATGGTTATGCCTTTGATTATAATATTGCTGCATAGTGTTCAAAATATGGTTATAATGCTTAAAATTTAAATAGAATGCCATAGGTGTAATGTAATAATCTAGTAGCATAAATGTCAAATGTGATATAGAAGGCATTAAAGCATGAAAATGACATGTGATAAGAGCATGATTACCTGCTATAAACAGGATGAATATTCCATGATGGAGAATCAAGGAGTGTTAGATTGGAGATTTGAATGTTGTCTGAGAACATTAGTTCAATCAGGTAAGGACGTGTGTACTTCAATTTTTTGTTATGAAATTGTTGCCACCAAAATGATCCTTGACCATCTATAGTGCCATTATCACCTGTAACCAAAGTTACCACTATGTCATGATTTTATTTGTATAATGTTAATTCAGAAACACTAACAGTATTAAAATATCATTAAATTCATAACCACTACTTTTATGAGACTTGACTCATCATCTATCATTAGTCACAAACACTAGTAAAATGTATGATGGAAACTAGATAGATCCATAATAAAATATAATGATGGCTAAAACACTAGGAAAGACTGAGTCGAGCGATGAGTATAAAGCAAACTATTCTTTCCCCTTTTACTAAAAATATCGGTAAAAATCTGTGGAAGGCACGTAACTTAGATGATAAACTAATTTACGGGGTGATATTAGATAAATTAGTTGATTGAATTTGAAATATTTGATAAAATTAACATTCTTTTTGTTTGATAGAAGGTAAAAACTAACTCTCAAACTAGTTGATAAATAGAAAATGATATTAAAAGGTACTTTTAATTATATTTTTAATTTTTTAATTAAAATAATGAATGTAAAAATGAGAGAGGAAATAATACATTATAATATGTAAGCTCAAACGTTATTTGAAATAACAAATAAAAGAACGCTATAACCTAGTGAAAAAAAAACTATAAATTTGAGAGAGAAAAGCCGTTAGCAAACAGTTTTAGTTAAGATTATAAATTAACTTATGTTTGGTATCATGGTGAGTATGTAAGAATACGATGATCTACCAATTTTTTTTTTAAAGCTACACTTTATAGCTTCTGAAAATTATGGTGGATCGTCGTGATTCTGACCTACCCACCGTGATATCAAACATATACTCAGTATTTTGAATTTGCTAAAAAGAGTAAAATAAAGCTTGGCTATATAGATTCAAAACATATTCAACTAGAGTTAGTAAACATTAGAAAATGGAATTCAAACTTTTATGGGTAGCACATGTTTGCTGAAAATGTTACACCAACCCTAAACTACTATCTTTTTTTTCATACCTGTGACAATAACATCAGTGAGGTTTGTTCCAAAAATGAGGCTGGTGTGCCTTCCAGCAGCTGCATCTCTTCCTCTACCGTAGGATGGGAGTGGTTTGATCACAGGCCACTCATTAATATCCTAAACCATTATATATTTAATATACAATAGGAATCTCATGTTAGCAATGTCACACATGAAAGTGCCAAAAATGTGTGTCACATTATTGTACTACTCACAAAGTTAGTGTGTTGTTTGGTGATCATTTGTCAAACATGTTTTTGAATAAATGTGATAATGTAAAATTGACAGATAAAATAAATTCTAAAAAATGTAATTCAATTTTAGATTGAGCTGCAATTGATCAAAGGTTTAGGAGTTTGTATATTGCTTTCAGAAGTTGATTAACAATTTTGCTTTGATAGCTAAGCATTCCAGAAATAGTAAAGCAATGAACATTGTGAAAAATTTGCATATAATTTGTTGGACATATTTCCTCAATTGTAACTCAAGTGAATCCCTTGAAATACTTTCATTTCCACTTTCATGAATTCTAGCTAGAATTCTAAACCAAGTTATAATAAATTATAGGTTACTCTTATTTTACATTTTATATTGACATTCAAGTAATTCTAGTTAGAGTACTAAACCAAGAATATATTATTAATTTTCCATTAATACAATGTTTCTACCATACA
>Ga0099826_10003130_pt1 | contig 11096 bp, 4 predicted proteins | sample Mtrugardesep15_FD_76830 | JGI IMG/M metagenome (GOLD analysis project Ga0099826, IMG submission 76830) | Root nodule microbial communities of legume samples collected from California, USA - M. trunc garden sep15 | ecosystem: Host-associated > Plants > Roots > Nodule | place: USA: California...
ACAGCGGCTTTTCACGCATATTCAAGTTCAACAAACCAAGTCTAGTTTCCAACGTGTTTTATGGACGACAATGGGTAATAACCTGATTAATACACCATATTGCAATATATTTTCATTTGATTTGACAATGACAAATCTAATTTATGAGTTACAGGTATACTTTTGGGTGATTGGAAGCAACCTTATTCTGCGTGGTTCATGGACATACAAGTTATCTGCTCATTTACGTCATAACTACCTGACAGTGTTTGGCATCACTCTGTTGGAGATGTTCCGGCGCTTCCAATGGGTGTTTTTTAGAGTTGAAAATGAATGGAACAAGATTACTCGGTCCGGTGTTCAACTCGCAGAAATTCCAAGAGAGGAGGAGAAATTGCTTGGCACGAACATTCATGATGTATAGAGAAATTCAGCCAAACCAAATTTTGCCAATGTTTTCATACCATCACTAGGTCTAATTCAAATTTTCAGCTAAATTTATTCTTGTAATCCCAAAAAGCATTTTCCTTCATGTGTTCCCGGCCTGCTGACACGAGGGAGTTTTCATGCATACATGTATGGGAAGATGCTTGGGAAGAGACTCTTTCAGACCATTTGTACTTAATGGAAGTCCCAACAGTTCAATGAAGATGAAGAAGCAAGTATGAAGAGCTGCAACTAGTAGATGAGAACAGTTGTGGCCATGGTGGATGTTGCTTTTTTCACCCTATTTGTTTGTGTTTCTTCAAATTAGACCATCATTTGTAACAAGGAAAGACATGGACCCAAAAGTTGTTTGCTGGGTAAAAAAAGTTAAATCAGGATACATACACTTTTAATAATAAATAAATAAATAGAGGTTGAATCAGTTAAACTAACTTATAGATAATATCAATCATGCCATTAAGTTTGATTAATGGATTTTGCTTAACTTAAGAATAAAATACTTCTTCGGAAGTTTTCCAAACATGTTCGAAAGATATACATTTCAGTATTGAGTTTGGAAATGATGTTTAACACGACACATTATATATGATGTTGTTTTGCTTAAATGGGGTAGTAAATGCATAACAACCTGACACCTTAGCCATCCCTTATGCACGTACAAATGGCAGGGAATGGATCCTCTGGTGATTACAGGGTCCAGTGAAATTTCAGCCTTTAAAAAAACATTAATGCTTAAAAATATAAATGTTGAAAATTTAAAATTAGGAGAGATAAGATATTTAATGGTATAGATTGTACACCGCAGAATAATGGAGAAAAACACACTGGAGAGAATCCTTTCCCCAAATGCCAACACACCGAAGGGTAGATGAGAAAGATGCATCAACATTCATTACACATGACCTTTTTTGTTGTTAACGAATAATGCTTGTTGTTACGAATTGTAAGGAAGAAATCTCTAGCGCTCTTTACAACCACTCCCCCATGATTTCCACAGCAAAAAAAAATTTAACAGTTTCATCATTGTTTTTTTTTTTTTTACAATAGAGGGCAAAACCTATCATTTTATCATCTTTAAAATATGGGAAATGTAACTATTGTCTCGGGACACAGGTTAACACGATCCTTAAAATATTGATAAGTTCACGAGCGTTTATATTAGATACCGCAAGTCTCTTCTAACTTAACTAAGATTCTGAGTTCGAATTCAATCTTAAACATGCAACAACAATAAAACTCTTAGGGATAGTTTGCCGTCTATTTGGGTCTCATAAGACTCGAATGATTAGTATCTGCAGTTGCGCGCGGAGGATCTCTGGTCTACGCAAAAAAAAAACAATGTTAAGTTCTGATTTGTTTCTAAGATGCTTCGTAATAAACGATTTACTCATTAAAGAAAGGAAAATGCTAGCAAATACCCTTAAAATATCAACATCCTTGAAACAAATTTTTGTTCTTACCTACCATACTTTTGATCCTTAAAAATGCCATAAGTTAGCATAATCTTTCATTCTTTGTGCCATCTTTTGATCTCCAACCACCAAACGTATTGTGTGTTTGGCACAACATCCAATGCAATATTTACTTTGAAACATATACTCTCTACATTCGAAGAGTTTAAGTTTCGTGTGTTTCGGAGGTCTTAGACTCGGACTCAAACGTATACTTAATTATATTTAGAAAAGATTCAATAACACTCTCTCTCTTAAAAACCAACAATATGCCAACGAGATACGTATCTACGCCTTTTAAGCCTTTAATTAATTATGACCGTCGATTTATAATCAGATAATCAAGATTACACATCAATTTCAACACTATTAAACGATCTCGGCCATTGATTCAAATAACGATCTCGACCATTGATTCAAATCGGAGGGTCGACATGAGTAACTTCTTATCCAAGTTCAACAAGCTATTTCCTTTCATGACAGTGACACATTTATTACAACAAATCTTTCGCTCTGTTCTTCCACAACTCATCATATTTAACCAAATTTTCAAATTTCAATCTCCATAACAATTTTTTCACAATGATGCTGAATCCAACCTATTTCACCACCATTCTCTTCACCTCTCTCCGCAATTCATCCTCCACCACCACAACCTTCGTCCTCCTCTATCCTTTCACAACCTTCTTCGCTCGCACCCACCACAAAAAACTCCACAAACTCCCAACCTTCAATGACACCGTTTCATCCTTCCACCACATCCTCCACCTCCACCCACCACCTCCAATCCAACGCTTCAACAAACTCCTATCAACCCTAATCAAACTCAAACGCTACAACACCGTCGTTTCGCTCTACACCATCTTACAATCCAAACCAACCATTAAACCCTCACTCATCACATTCAGTATATTAATCAACGCTTTTGCTCAATTGGGTCAAATGGGTTTCGCTTTTTCACTTCTTGGGAACATTCTCAAAATGGGTTTTCAAATTGATGTTAAAATACTCACTACTTTGATGAAAGGTTTGTGCTTTAAAGGTAGGGTTTTGGAAGCTGTTGAATTGCTTGATGAGTATGTTGATAGAGGGTTTAGGTTTGATGAGGTTTGTTATGGGACTATTATTAATGGGTTGTGTAAAATTGGTAAAACTAAGGATGCTATTCAGATGTTTCCTAAGATGAAGAAGATTAGGGTTTATCCTAATTTGATTATGTATAATACTGTTATTGATGGTCTTTGTAAACAAGGACTTGTTGATGAGGCTTGTGGTTTGTGTACTGAGATGGTTGAGAATGCTATTGAACTTGATGTTTATAGTTATAATTCTATGATTCATGGTTTTTGTTCGGTTGGTCGGTTTCAAGCTGCAGTTAAGTTGCTCGATGAAATGGTTGTAAGGGGGAAGGTTTGTCCGGATGTGTATACTTTTAATATATTGATTGATGGGCTGTGTAAATTAGGGAGGGTTAGTGAAGCGTATAATGTGGTTGCGGTGATGATTAAAAGAGGCTGGAAGCCGGATATTGTTAGTTATAATGCTTTGATGAATGGTTATTGTTTGAGTGGGAGTGTGAATGAGGCGAAACAGGTGTTTGATAAGATGGTTGAGAGGGGGGGTTTGCCTAATGTTATTAGTTATTGTACTTTGATTAACGGATATTGTAAGGTTAGGATGGTGGATGAAGCTATGGTGTTATTAACGGAAATGCATAAGAAAAATTTAGTTCCGGATACTGTAACATATAATTGTCTTCTTGATGGTTTGTCGAAATCGGGAAGAACGTTGTATGAGTGGGACCTGGTTGAGGCCATGCGTGCCAGTGGTCAACCAGCTGATTTAATCACTTACAATGTATTGTTAGATGATTATTTCAAACATGAGAAACTTGACAAGGCACTTGCATTGTTTCAGCACATTATTGAGATTGGGATTTCACCAAACATACGCACGTATAATATACTTCTTGACGGTCTTTGCAAAAGTGGAAGACTAAAGTATGCAAAAGAGATTTTTCAACTTCTGTCTGCCAAAGGCTGTCAACCAAATATCCGGACGTATAATATTATGATCCATGGTCTTTGTAAAGAGGGTTTTTTAGACGAAGTGGAGGCCTTACTTTATAAAATGGTAGACAATAATTACCTTCCTAACTATATAACTTTTGATACCATTGTTCGTGCGATTCTGGTGAAATAATGGGAATTTGTTGGGGGCGAAGAAACTTTTTCAAGGAAAGGTTGCTGGGAGGTTTATAGGAAAATGACTTTGCAAAGCAACTCAAAGGATGATCCTCAATGAATGTAAGCTTTTTTGTTGATTGAATCGTTTGTCATCATTGAATTTCTTCAGATCAATTAATGTGTCTGCATGAGATTTGTGCGTTTGGAAATTTATTGTGGCTTTTCGGGGTGGGGGTTTAGTTCTTTGATTCCTTTTTTTAATGTCTCCTAGATCCTTTTTTCCCTGTTCCTTCTTCTGAACTTTTTAATTTTTGACTAATTTTTTTTGGATATTTAATTGTGTGAATAAATCAGTTTCTTTTTGTTATATATATGGAATGGAATTTTAATTGTGTGAATTCAATGCTCGAATCCGTCCATCAATTATGTTGATTCTTCGATATATTTGCTAACCTCTTCATCGCATTAGCTGGCATTATGTGGGCCTTGGTTCTTACCCTTTGTGTGTAACATAATTTGGGATTTTGCATGTGAGTTCTTCTTACTGAAGAAGGGAATTTGATTTTTGTTCGGGTAGATGGATAAGTTACTCAATTACAGATAGCATTTTGCAATATACTAGTAATCATGATTTTGTGTTTGATGGTCTTTCTGGTTTTATTGTTAAAAATGTCTCGTTTTTATACTGTTACTGATATTTTCTTTTAGGATTAGTTGTGGGGTTGGGTCTCAATGAGGATGTCCAACTCCTGAACTGATCCTGTTGCTAAACCCTAAACCCTAGCTGAAGAAGTGAACAACTACTTTTCTTTCTTCTCCCAATGAATGTTAGTGTTTTTGTTGTTACTGAGGTTTGTTACTTTGTCTGGGATCTTCTTTTGAGTGCTTCTCTCAGTTTGTAACTCTTCTCTTTTCTTAATCTTGTCTCCTGCTCGTGAATGTTACCCAGGGATACTCAAAGGAAGAGGAATGTCTTTCATCCCTCTCCTACCCCTTGGGACATCTTGTGGTAAGCATTATGCTCAGCAAAGTAAAGTATGCTACTTTGCTTTGTCGATGCCTCTCCTAACCAGGCTTCATTAAATGATGTGTCTTCTTAGTTCTTTCACTTTATTATCATTGAATCATTTCTTTGTGTACAACCACCATAACAATTTCATAATTAATCTCTTTATCAGCAATTACTATCCAACTTTACAACAACAACAACAACCAAGCCTTATCCACTAAGTGGACTATCATCGATGGCATCACATGCCTATAAACCACATGGTGTTATTACTATAATAACTACTATGTTTTGTGTAAATCTCGTGAGAAAGCTGAGATATAACCTTTATGATGGGGAAGGGCTCTGACCAAAACTTAAGATAAAGGAAGGACAGCGGTGGCATGCTTTATGAGGTCCTTTATGGCTTATAGTACGATGGCAAAACCTATTGTGTAAAATTATGCATTATAGGAATGAGATACTGGGAACGAACAAGCTAATTAAGTTTGTATCTTTGAATGGTTTTATTTGTTTGTTGAAGATTTTATGTGAATCTGCTTCATGTATCACTTGTTTCTCAATTTGCATAATTTATTTACCAATTTCCTCAACTTTTTGATGTAAAATAGACCCTGACAATCGATTCTAGAAACATTTGAATTTAATCTACGAGGATAACTGAGACATGTAGTAAGTTGAGGCTGTGTAATTTGTGGTTGCAGGATCTTGTGGTTGCAGGATCAAACTAAAATGGCAAATGCATATATCATTTGCAGGTGAAGGATATAGATCAGCTGCAACCGAGGTTTTCTCAACTCCAGCACTGCATACTGGTCCCAAAAAAGTTAGTTTTTAATTATTTCTCTGTTTATTCTTTATGTTTTACCATCACTAACGTAATTTGTGGTTGTAGGATCAAACTAAAATGGATTTGAAGAATCAATCATCTGCAGCTGGGAAATCAACCCTAGCAATAAAAACTGGTCCCAAAATGGTGAGTTATTAATTATTTCTTTCTGTTTATTCATTTTGTTTTACCGTCACGAACATAAGAATTACCATTACGGTGTATTTCCTTGTAACCTACCACTCTTAGTGTTAAAACATTAACTAGTAACAGAAGATTAAATAAAACACAAATCGCAAACAATGGAACACGATTGTTTGTTTACGCAGTTCAGCCAATTGTGCCTACCTGTGCGACTATAGAGCAGCTATAGTTCCGTATATTACTTGACTGAATTAGAGTTTACATTGTTACAAACCATACATATAGTATTACAGTCCAAACTACAACAGTACCCCATAATCCAAACCTTTAAATGCTCCCCTGCTCCTCTTCTGTGTCTATATAAGAGCGAGACTCAAGACTTAGTATTTTCTTTTTAAGTTGAGTGACTTTAAATGCTTGCAACATATCAAACCTTTTAATGGTCATGGTTTATTATTTGCTTCTCCTTTCTTCAGTAGTGAAGCTCCTTAAGCAGAAGGTTAATTTTCCACCTCTAAATAACAAGTACGTGACATACATAATACTATAACATCTTAATCTCTATTTGTAGTCTGATCTTCGTATAGCAAGGAAGAGGGTGATGGTGCGTTGCAGAGTCTGTGGTGAACAAGGGCACAACCGAAGCTCGTGCTTCAAGTTCCTTTCATTCAAAGAAAGCATTTCGAGACATTAATGTCTTGATTATTTTGTGAGAACAGTTTATACGTTCTATTGTATGAACCTTTCTAAACTTTTCGCTGGTTTATGTTTAATTGATGTTTCCTTGAACTTTTAATTTTATGGAAATGACATTCAGAATGAAGCCTGGTTTATGGTGATTTGTTATGCTATATAGTATGCATATTTTCAACATATTTGGGGAATCATTTAGTTTAAACTAATTTTCAAAAAATTAGTTTAGACAACTGAAGTTTGCACTAATTTTCCCTCATTTCCTCTCTATTCTTATCGATCAAACAGATCCTTAAACTATTTATCACAAAAGTAGTTGATGAAAAAAGTGGTTGGTTAATTATAAATTCCAAACCACACAGCTTTCTTAGTAACAAAACTTACTTCTGCAAAGTGATAACTTCTTGTGTCAAATAAACAGAGCATCTTAATCATAACATTATTTTACTTAATATCTTGAGTTCAATTCCACCGACCCATTAACATTAGCATAATCCAAGGCATATACTCAAAATCTATGCATGACTGTAATTAACTATTTAGCTTGCTCCTTTGTGGTGCCACGTGCTTGAACTAGAGTTAGCAAAAATCAATTGAAAAATAAGATCAAAGACTTGAAACCAAATTGGTCAGTTGTTTTATAATTGTTAAAGGTTGTCAAGGTAGAAAATAATTTTAAAGTTATCCCAAATTGCTAATAAATTTCATACTTTAAAACCAAATTGGTCAGTTATTTTTATATACATTAGCATGTTGAAGTTTAGCTAACGGGTACAAAAACTAGATACCAAAAGATTTGGTTTCATGTCCAACAAAGTTAAGGATACGAATCTGAACCTTACCTACCTCTCTTACAGTCAGACTATCTTTGCCTAACAATTGAATCGAGAAATAATACCTCCCACTGACATGATCTAGTGAAACTATTTGCAGAGAGATTATTTTGCATTTGCACATGTTCATGCATGCATTATGTAAAAACAAATTGTATTACAACTTGCTAAAACTAACCAAATTGCCATGAAATATCTTTGTTTTTTTTAAACTTTTATGGTGGCTAATTTGTTTTATAAAATCAAAAGAGCATGTATATAATCATCTCTTGTTATAAAATTCACAGTATAAATTGATGGCCCTTGTATGTGGAATGTTGAGTTGCTTTCATTGATTTATATCTTTCACTTGGATAACTTAATGTAAGTAAAAGACAAAACGCCCAAACTTTAAAAATGGCCTATACTACTGTGTTTGTGTGTTGATGCTTATTTTTAACCATTTTCTCAGTTGGAGTTTCTAAGTCTTCCAATAAAATCAATCAATTGCCTAATAATACAAACCTAAGTTATTTGTCTTTATGTTGCATAGTATAACCCTTGTTAGCTAGGCACCCACATGTGCCTTGATCTTTGCAAAGTCACAAATAGCAAAACCAAAGTATTCTTTCAGTTTCTCACTAATCAAAAAGAAAGAATAAAGAAAATAAAATTAAAATATGTTTCCAGAAATTATATGAAAATATACTATCTTAAGTTAAAATACCAAACACTCAATCAAAATCATTGGACAAAGAATGAAAGATAAGGAAAAGAGAATTGACTTCATTGATAATTATCATAGAGAAAGTACAAAATCTTATATATCTAAAATTATTCTAGATCCTTCTTAACTTATTTCTAACAAACTAGCGAGTCATAAATCTTCTAGAATTAAAAATCACCACTTAATAGTTATTTCACTTTTAATGATGACTCTTTTGGACCTTCCTAACTCATTGAGTTTAATCATCGATCTCAATTCATTGTATCTCATATCTTTGCTCGTATCAGATAGATAAGTAAAACCGCTGAAGAGTAAGAGATTCCATCCAACTAATATCGACCGAGAGAAATTCGCTGTGAACTTCACTTCTTAAAAGGGAGTGACAATGTTAGTCTCATATTAAATAGATAAAAAAACGTAATATAATACTTAAATCATAAGATTTTTCTATCTGATAGACCAATATTTTCATTATTTTGAGTTCGACTCTAATCGTGGATTTAGACATAAAACTCATGATAATATTTGTTTTATAACAACATGCAATCAGAATCAATATCATATATGAACTTCCATTTACATGGTTTATATTAATACTTTCTTTACTACCACATTTGGAGTTTGGCAAATTCATCATTTACAAATCACATCTAAATAACACATCAGCTTGCACCCTCTTATCTATGTTTGAATGGCCCACATTTATAGTGTAAAGAAACTATAAAACGCATAAATTGTGGGAACAAGGGAAACCATGTATATTTATTATTCATCATAAAAAAAGAAAATATTATTCATCATTGTGATATGAAAAAACATAGAATATTCCTTGTAGACCATACAATTTGGTGATAAAAAGAAGAGTTTTTTTAACAGGCATGTGAAAAGGATGCAGAAGACAGGAACACCAACATCTGCCACTAAATTGACGTACAAGGACAGCATGCAATCATATATTGCCACCCGAAACATTTAAGATTCTGAGGTACTACTTACTTTCCACTTTCTTATGAAAATTTATTATAAAAGTAAAGAATAGCTATATTTAAAAAAATCAATTTTATTTTTCTCTTTTTATTTTATTGATCAAAACAATATAGATGAAAAAGAAGAGAGACCAAGAACATTAAGTGGAGTATAAAAGAGAGTTGTTAAAAAGTTCATAAAATGGTTGTACGAATATAATTTATCTAAAGGAAATACATTTACAATGATATTCAATGAGTCTATTTTTTTCTACATCATTTCACTTTTATAAGTGTATTTTGAAATTAATTGTAAGAAATAGTGAGTTTTTATTAGATGTTAGGGTAAAACTAATTTACATCGATATCGTTTAACTCTTTTAGATTGGAAAAAAGGAAATTTTTATTGATTAAAGTCACACAAACGTTGAGGAAATTTTCATTATGTTATTTGAAGTTGTAATGTCAAACTCTTACTCAAAACTTACCTTGAGCTGACAATTTCTTATATACATTTTCAGTTTTTCTTACAAGTTAGGACATATATCAGTGCTTATATTCAAAAGGTATGCTATTGGAGTGTTCACAAGTTGGGTTAATACAATAGTCATAGGAGTGAAAGGAACATATAAAGAGTGAAAGGAACATATAACACAGTTAATTATCAATAATTATGAACAAAAATAATTAAAAGAACCAAGCTGAATAAAGCCACTTTTGAACTCAGGACAAAACATACCCACTACTGATAAAAAAAAGTAAGGTAATAATAGTTATTGATCACAAAAAATCATCATGGTGGTTCTAAAAATGCTATAAATTTAAGGAGAACTTTGGATAGCATGTAAACGTGGCATTTTGCTTTTGTATGAGCCAAGAGATTCCACTATTTTTGGCTGTCAAGTCACCCACTTTGTTATATATCCAAAACTTTCAAACATGTTTGAGAACATTACCACTTTCATTTGTCACTAGACTTTCCTTATGTGCCACTTTTTTCCAAACTAAATTTTTCTCCACTGAGCTCTGGTCCTTGAAAATTCTAGGTGCATAAAGCATTGAAGAAAATGAGTTACACTGATGGAATATTATCTTCATCTCTCTACTGGTAAGTCCAAATAGCATATCCTTCATTTGCGTATACATATGTATATATGATAATTTGCTGTTTTCCCTTTTTTTTCTTCATTTTCTTTGTTGAAACTTTTAGAATACACTTTTTATTGGCATTATATGATCCTTTAAGCAAATATAACATTCTTACAAGAAACTGAAGTCTAATCATGTTACCTGAATTGATGTCTTTCTGCTGGTTGTTTTGATTGTCATACAAACAGTTTTAAGGATGTACTAAAAAATGTCATTGTTGAGTGACACTTCTTGGCACTACTTTGAAATTCATGTCACTCTCAAGTCTCACATTATTGGTTTCTATATATCAACAAACATTAAGAAAAAGTTGATTACATACATCCATATAAGATTAATTATAAATAGTTGTTGTACGATGTATGTATACATGCATGCTGAGTCGAACATTTTGTCCTAGCTAGATTAGCAATTATAATATCTTCACTAATTAATAGAGCAAAATTGTCATCATGAAGTAAAATTTGTGTCTCACATCAGTAAAATTTATTATTCTTTTTACACAATTTTATTTGGCTTACACATGATAAAATAATTTAAAATTTAGCCTTACGTAATGCCAGCAATTAGCAAAGGATAAGCTAGTTGTGGCAACAAACTTTGTGGTATCAGTTTTGTTTATAAATTTTTTCATGTTAAAGGCTTATATATATATATATATATATATATATATATATATATATATATATTTTTTTATATATATAT
>Ga0099826_10003131_pt1 | contig 11096 bp, 7 predicted proteins | sample Mtrugardesep15_FD_76830 | JGI IMG/M metagenome (GOLD analysis project Ga0099826, IMG submission 76830) | Root nodule microbial communities of legume samples collected from California, USA - M. trunc garden sep15 | ecosystem: Host-associated > Plants > Roots > Nodule | place: USA: California...
ATCTTAAATAATATATATATATATATATATATATATATATATGTTAATCGTTTTACATATTATGGTAATAAATGTAGAATCGTTTTGGCTATGCTTGATGGTATATATACAAATGATTTGTATATGTGAGAGTTGCTTACTCATGCATTTCACATTCACATTTCACATAATTATCGAAGAGGAACCCACCTAGCTCATCACTTAAGGTATATATGCACTGACGATACTTACTCGAGACATGTAAAATTTGCTTACACCGCACATGTTATCTGCTTTGTACATGCATAGTATGTCATTTTTGGATTGGTGATCATTGTTGTTGATTATTCTGGCTATACATAATCCCCTTTAGACTATGACAAACTTCTTGATCTTTGAGCTGACCACGATGATGGAAACATCCCGCCATTTCTCGATAGGGATGTGCCGACTACTCGAATCTTTGATCACACTTCAGAGAGGGCGATGCCAAACAATATCATGGTGGATTCAATGATGGAAGCAAGACAAACTCTACAAGTGGTGGCTACTCACAGAGTTATGGAGTACCTCGTTCCTGATAGGCAGGTTCTAGAGTGTTACATAGAAAAGCTGAAAAATTATCAGAGGCTGCCAGTACCAACTACTGCAAGACCCATGCGTATTAGGTCATCTAGACCACCTAGGAGGGCAAAGACTTTCACCATCTCATCGCATTAAATTCTCCTATAACTTCACCCTTTCATATCACTCATGGTCAGCAATTCATTCATTATGCCATATTTCCAAGATTACTCTTTGCCTCTTCCAACAACCATTAATGATCATGCACATTCCAATTCCTAGAAGAGGCTGCGCACAAACCTTCTCACTTTTCCATAATTTTCTTTCTTACCTTTCCATCCCTCAACCAAGAAAGGATCCCCCAACCTATTTTTTTTCAACCTTTCTTCTCTTCTACTTCTCCATCTTTTTCATCATCATGGCCATTGAGGCTTGCGGCACCATCTTCACCATCCTTCCCCAAAACCACCGCAACGGAAACTCTAAATCTCTAATCCTACCATCTCTCAAGATTGTCAGAAAAAACACGTAATTCTTATCTTCCTATATTTTTTTTTCTCTTTCGGCGTTTTTACAGCGGAGTCAACCATTGAAGGTTTATTTTTCCTTTCACTTATTATCAAAACTACATAGGTTCTAATTTTGTTTTTATTTCCTTTATTATTTTTTGGACCCGGTAAAAGAGGAATAAGAGGTTTAACAATAAAGGAAGAAATTACTAAAAAGTGGTTTATCAGTTGTTTAAAAAAAGTTTGTGTGAATTGATTTTCATTAATTTTGAGCTCTCCCCTTATTTGATGTGCATCTGTCCACATGCTCCCATGTGATCTTGGTTAGGGGTTTATGCCTCAAACCATGGGGTCCTTGGTTCAGAGTAGGCAAAAAAGGAGTTTGAAGAATAAAAAAAATGTGCAGGTAAAGAAAATTTCCAATTGCTCCTGTCAAAGCATGTAAAGAAAATAGCTTAATTTAACATTTGTAAGTACTCTTTCCGTTCTTTTTTAAGTGTCTTTTTAAAGTGAAATTTTCGTTCATATTTAACTGTCTTTTTAGTATTTTAAGGGTATGATTAGACAATTATACCCTTTGTCAATTACTTATTTTTTTCCATAAAACTAATTAATGCTATCTATTTGAAAAAACTAAAGTATTTTTTTTTATAAACAAAGTTTGTTTCTTGTTATCTTTAAATTTAAACAAAATTTTGTTACAAACAATGGTTCCAAGAAAAGTTAAAATTCTATAAATAAGATGAGTAACAATTGTTAAAAATTTCAAATGTAAAGTAAAAGAATAGATTTGAGTGAAGAAAAATAAAAAACTCCATGAATGTTCAAAAGAAAGAAAAAGTAGAAGATCACTAGTTGGAATTGCTGAAGAGGGGTGAAGATGGAGCAATAGTTGAAGACTCATTTGACAAGATACAAGAACAAGAACAAGATGACGATGAAGAAGAAGTTTCATCAATATAATTTTTATATAGGAATTTGTTGGCGAAAAAGATAATAACTGACAATTGTTTGTTACGAGAGAAAGATAACATATTAAATTTATTAGAAAGATAAAGTGTTTGTAAAAAATAGGAATTTATTGGTGGATTAAAATAAGGGTATTATAGGAAGAAAATGTGCAAAAATACACATCGCTATTTTAGGGTTAATTTTTTAAAATGACATTTAAAAAGGAACGGAGGAAGTATAAGATTACCATCGATTTAATATGTTTCTATGTTTTTACTCTTTGGAGATTGAATGTACTCTCTCTGTCCTTATATGTAAGTACCATTTTTCTTTAATAAAAAAATGCTTATGGACGGAGGTAGTATATGATAATGTGGTGGGTTATGTGATTTATAACTCAACCGGCAATGCAAAGAAGATGCATGCCAATCATGATTTAGTTAGTGCTCATCAGAAGAACTAAAATAACTTCTTTGTATACTTCATGCTTTCTCCTTTTCATTGTACAGGGTTAATTAGTCATGCTACTTAGGCACCTTTCTATTGGAGCAAATTTAGAAGAAAAACTTTTCTGCTTTTAATGTAATAGAATATCACTTTTGAATAAGTCAATCAACCTTCATGTTTCAGTGGACTGAAGACTTACAAAAACTCTTTAACTAAAGGTATTTTTTTGTTCATATTATCCTAATCTTTAGTCTATATCTTTATAGAATTAATATTGCATAGTTTAAATTTTATTTTGCAGACGGGATTGTAACGTAGCATGACTAAGAATGTCCTATAATAATGCATAGTTGAGGAAATAATGTTGAGATTTCTCCCATTGATAGTTGCAAATTATCATTGGTTAAGAATTACCATCATTAGTCTTTGTCATTGACACTATATAGATCAATGGTAGACCTTCGTATTATTTTCTCAATTTTGTTTTTAATTGAGATCAATTTCTGTCGTATAATATGTCTTATAATAAAACTTAATATATTAATAACGAATTAAAGATCAATTGTTAAAATATATTAGAGTTTTCAACTCCATCGAACCAATGTGATATCATGGGTCTAAGATGCAGCTTTGTCTTAGTATTTCAAAAAACGACTATGATCATGTAATTATTAATGTGGGTTAATTTTTATCATATTCCTTTTATTGGACATTTTTTTGGTTATGTTTATATTATTATTATGGTGGTTGTTACCGTCAAAATGACTCGTGCGATAACACGGGTCGGCGATCTAGTTTAACTTATTATGCAAGTGCTTCATAGATTTTGATGGATGTCAAATAAGATATACTTTGGTAGAAAAACTAAATTTATTGACTTGATTTAAGAAATTAACTTATCATATTGTAAATTTGAAAGGCTAAATTACTTAAACCTATATAATTTCAAGGATATAGACATCTTTATTTATTTTAAAAGAAGGCATATATAATTAATTCTTTAAGTAAAAAACACTTCAAGAATCATTTATCTCTAATAACATTCAAGTCTTTTATCATCTTATCGTTTACGTAATTTATCTTTTAAAATGTGGATAAAGTTATCATTTTTTCCTTATATTTTTTGTTAAACAAAACCGACTTGTTTGCAATTTCACCATTTTCTTCATTATCTTTTCAACATGATTTTTTTTTAAAGGAAATTTATGATTTTCTACAAAATATTTAGAGTCTTACAAATTTTCATCTTGTTCCATCTTTATGACCATCTTCAACATAAATTCGAGCAAATAAATATCATCTTTTAATTACTTTTTTGTTTCAAGTTTTTGATTTTATCAGATTATGTTTGACGATATAAATATGAGATTATCGACACCTTTCTTTTGTTGGAATTTTTATTGTTTGTTTAAGATCTTGTTGCATAAACCTATATATAAACTTGTAATTTGTGAACCCTAACCCACCCAACCGGAAAGAGAAATTGGCAAAACTATGCGTTTATATACAACCCACAATTTAGACAAGATTGAAGATTCACACATGAACCCACCGTCGTTCACCCTACTTACCACAAATGCAAATATACAACAAGTTTTTTGGAAGCAAATCACCTCTAATCATCTCTCTCATGATCCTCATTCTGCTCTCATCTCAGTCGTTCATCTACCAATCAATGTCGTTGATCACATGTAGTAGTTTGAAATGAATGACTGAAATTTCACATAACTATCCCACCAATATAAGAGATCCTAATAAGAGTTTTTCACATTATTGATAAAGTCAGAAAAAAGATTCAATAAAATATATTTTAAAGTTAAGGATGCGTTTGGTCAGTTAAAAAAATGAATAACTAACAAAATAACTGGTGTGTGTTTTTTTTGGACCAAATCTCATTTTATATGATCACAAACAAAATATCTATACTCTTCATTACACATTGTCAACATTTCTCCGATCACCGGATTCCGGTGACCGGCGTCAACACCCTCAAATTCCGGCAACCTCTAAACCCTAACCAACCCTTCCTCCATGGATTCTCCCTCCCAATCCAACCAACAAGATCCCCCTCGCCCTAAAAGGAACGGTGGCGTCATCGCTTTCGTAATACTCCGATGGATTATCGCAATTCTATTACCCTTCGTTTTCTTATTCTCCATTCCTTTTCTTCTGGGTTTGCTTCTTCTCGTCATTTCCGATTTCTCTGTCCCAAACCCCGTTTCTCTTCAATCACACTGCAAAATCGTCTCCACCGGTTAGTTTTCTATTTTTTCTTCCTTCTGAATTTTGCGAAATTTGAATTTTTTAGTGCAATTGTGTTTTTCTTGTGTTTACCTTAGATTTAGTTAAGTAAGTAATTGTAATTGTAATTGTTTATGAATGATTTAACCCTTGTGTAATAAACCATGAATGTGGTTGATTAGTTTATCAGCTGTTGAAATTACTTACTTTAGCTTCTAAGGTGAATTTGGGATTGTTTGGTTTGGATTGATTCATTTGAGCTTATCAACCGGCGTAAGCACTTGTGATACTGTTTGGGAGAACTTATGAAAACAGCTTATGACGTGTTCATATGCTGTTTTCAGCTTATTTCTGTAAGCTCTCGCAGATAGTTTATGAAAATAGCTTATAGATTATACAAAAACAGTGTCTTAATTTATCTTGTGTTATAGAAATAGCTTATTCTTTGGTGCTTATGATATAAGCTGCAAAATCAGTTGTTTATTCAAAACAGAGTCTTACTCATTTTAGAGGAGTATGCTAGGATTTTGGATAAAATGTCCAAAAATATTATTTAGAGAAACTATTTTGAATTACTTTTTGTTCAAAACAACACTTAAAAGTGTGGATTTGGATCACTGGTAATAAACTTTAGTACCTATGAGTAAGTAATCTCGATAGTTGATGAATGAATCAACCCTTGTGTAATAAATCATGAATGTGGTTGATCAATTTATCGGCGGTTGAGATTACTTACATTATGTTCTAATTTGAATTGCTCAATTTAGAGGAGTTCGTTAAGTTTTTGGAAGAAAATAATAAATCAGATTTTTCATTACTTAGAGAAGCTATTTTGAGCGTTTTATGGAAATAATAGAGCAGTGTTTTTTACTTTACTTCTTTAATCTTCAAAGCAAGAAATGTGTTTTTGTATTGTTTTTCCATTTTCATATTCGTTTGATTAGTAATACTCATACTCATTTAGTTTGAAGTTAAGAAGTTTTGAGATGAATGGGAGGCATTAAAGTTTGTTTTAATTCATTCTAAATTGCACAATATCATTTTTCTTACAGGTGTTGATATTAGATCATCTAAGATTTGTGAACTCGGATTGTTAAATTATAAAGCAAAGGATGTTTTTCGTCATTTTGAAAGTAGCAAATTTCGTTGCCGTTATGATTACTACTGGGCTTCAGTATTCAAGGTTATTATAACTTCTTGCCAATTTAGGTATTGTTTATTCCTATGTAAAAGAAAATATATTACTTGCTAGAAGAAAAACAAGGCACGGGTAAGAAGGAAAATACCATTTCTCCTTAACAATGACTATGAAAAGGAAAATAATACTAACAAACGAGTTCATTATAAAGGAGATTTACTCAAAGAAACCGTAGTCAGATGGCCTGGTAAGTACAGAGAAACACCCTGGAAAGTACGAGCATTTCCTTCCATCAGAATACACCAAATAACTCTAAAATTACTCACTATCTTATTTCCCGGCATATTCTCTGAAATTAATCGATGAGAACTTCTCCAAATAAAAATGGTTGCAGAATAATTTGAGAGAAGTAAACTGTGCTATTTCTAAGCTATATTGTCATGAAGCATTAATAGTAATCAGTGAAAGGAGTTTTAAGCGGTCTATGAACCTGTAGCATACAGATAGTATTAATCCTTTTACGCACCTCTGTCCAAACCAAAAACTTGACTGTTTAGGTGTTAATTATTATCACTGAATAATGTCCTTTATGATCTTTCTTGCTTTGCATGCTTGTCCTATTTGTTTCAGAATCATTTATGATCTTACTTGCTTTGCGTGCTTGTCCTGTTTGGTTCAGAATCATACACAGTTTTCTCATTTTGTACAAATAACATTTATCAACCTATACAGAAAGCGTGCTCCCATGTATGACAACCAATTAATTGTGCATGTTTGTGTTAGCTAATATATGGTCTATCCTCTATTGGTTATGATAATTAATAATTATAAACATAGGTAATTCTTTTGGGTTGTTGTAAATAGTTTATGTCAACATTGTTTCAGGTAGAATACAAAGATCACTTTTCAGGTCAGAGACAAGTTGCGTTTGCTGAGGCTCCAAGCGAAGCCCTTCCTCTATATTGCAGACCTAATTTTGGTGCTGCGTGGTTGACACAGTACAAATTTAAGGTGGGGCCTTCAACTTGTGGTCTTTGATATTATGATTATTATCATATATGACTTTATACCAACTTGATATTACTTTAGTGTATCTTACATTATTCGTAAGATTAGTTTATTGTCTGACTTTATACCAACTGGATATTATTTTAGCGTATCTTAGATTATTCGTAAGATTAGTTTATTGTCTTAGAGTATATTAGATTATCTCTTAAGATTAGGTTTCATATTTTAGTTATTATCATGATTTGTTTCCCTATTTGATTAGGATTTGAAGTCTTCCATATTAGTATAATTAAGGGTTAATGCATGGTCTTTTCTATATCAAATTTTATCAAACCCTACTCATAATTCAAGGTATTTATTCATTCTCTTTCCTCTTTATCTAAAACCAATTTCAACATGGTATTAAAGTGGTCCCATCCTCCATTATCTTTTCTATCACTATTTCGAACCATCGCCATAGCACTTTGATCATCAAGTTTTTGTTCTTCGCGGTGCTTGAAGTCCACACGCAACATTCTCCATGCCACTGGCCAAGCTTTGTACTTGTCCCTTTACGGTTTTATTGATACCACATTACCACATTCAGCTTGTGGATCTCTCATTTGACTTTGGTTTCGCTACCGTTTATTGCGTGCATGACACTTCAACATTTCAACATGATCTACCCAGATCTATCCTTTTTTCTTCAATGCAATTTACTATTCAATGTGTTTATTTGAAAACACTGATTTTGTCTTAGTTGTAGTTTGGCACGGTTTTGCCTCATGTACGGTTTGTCAGTAATTTTTTGCCTCACTTGTTGTTGCTGTTTTGCACTTGTTTTGTCTCAGTTGTGATTCCACAATTGTTTTGGCATTGTTGTTGTTTTGCACATGTTTGGTCTTTTTTTATATTAAATTATCAATCATATCAAACCATATTCACAATTCAAAGTCTTTATTCTTCTCTTTGCTCCTTTTCTGAAAGCCTATAACTTCAACAATATTATCATACTGAACCTCATTCATTATGTCAAACATCATAGTGTTGTACCGTTGTCAATTGTCAGTATAGTAAAAGTTAACAATTCTTACCATTTACTAGTCATTAGAGGTCTTTGGTATTGTTATTTCATTTTTATTTTCTCTTCCTCATTTATTATACTAGGTTAATGAGACTTATGATTGCTGGTACACATCTGGCATTTCCAAAGTACATTTATATCAAGACAATCTCTTTGGTTGCCGTGCTGATGAGCAGTCTACTATTCAGAAGATTATACAATATTTTACCCAGTGAGTACCTTACACTATTTTCCCAATCTACTTAATATTTGACTGCATAATTTCTATGATATCATAGTTTAGATTACTTAACTATGTAGTGTGAGAATTCATAATTTAATGCTTGTAAGTAGAACATTGTTAAGACTTAACATTCTGCTACTGTGTCCAACTTTAAGTTGGTTTATTTTCAATCTAGACACTTAAATCTCAAGCAAAGGGTTTGGCTCCTCTAAAGTAAGAGATGCACTTGAGAGTAGAGTGTGGGCTTATAACTATTGATTTAAATTTTTATTAATGAAATTTCAACAACTTCATAATTTGTGATACATATGCATGTACTTAGTCATGATGTCATCCATTGATATCTCATTCAATGTTGTAATCCCACACCTTTCCTGCTAAAGTGTACCCCTAGGAGTCAAATCTCCAAATAAAAAAGATCTACACCCTCTCTAGTTCTTTATGGCCATTCAAATGTGTGAGGCTCGTTTACTTGAAGATGGAGAAAAAGGCTTGGGCATAGCCTTGAGTTGGTGGATGGAGATCTAGGTCAAAAACTCAACCATCAGTTTAAATTATGACAACTACTCCTCGACATACTGAAAAATTATGGCAAAAAAAAAAATTGGTTCAGTTAATCTTGGTTCCCATATAAATGTTAAGTTGACATCTTTGTTCAAAAGGTTCTGCGAACAAAGAAATGGAAATGTTATTTCTAGATTTAAAATGGCGAAAAGATCAGTTCTCATGGCAAGCCTATTATTTTTGAGAAAAATGTGAAAATCCCTATTGATCCATACAAGGCAGTGACAAGAATATGTGTTCCCATTGAAGGATAGGGTAGTTGGAATGTTGCTGAACTGGACTCCCAGTCTCACATCTTTTTTATTTATTCGTCTAGATTACATGCTATATAAAGCTGGATAGTATGCTATTTCTTTTCCATGTCTTGTAGCCAGTGAATTTTGAGCTATATCTCATTCTTTAAACAAACTTTGTTGAAAACAAGGTTTAATTGAATTGTTAATTTGATGTGCATCAACACAATAAAGGGTTCTCTCCCACCCCTCTGTCGTCCTGAAGATGCTTCTGTTTTACAAATAAGAAATTCTTTCAGAACAGTTGAGTATTGACATCTAAGGTCCTCCAAAATTATAAATTGTTCATACTTCATAGTGATTTTTGTGTTACAATAATTATGTATTGTTGACTAGCTTTCATATAGATCTAGGTATTTTTATTTTTATTTTTATTTTGGGAAAAATTCCAATATTTTTGTCTTCCTATTAATTATACATGTACATCGTATCAGGGCCATGGAGACGATAAATTATTGGTTTTCAGACAAGGGAAGGAGGGCCAATTTTTGGAGGTGGGAAATAATAGTTGGTGTCATATCTGGATTCTCAACATCTTTGATCACTATAACTTTTATTATGTTCGTCAAACAACTTCTATCTTCATTACATCGACCGTTTGCAGCATGGATACTTTATTGGCGTGTCAATGTCGTTCTCATCAGGCGCACATGTTTTCTTATTGCATACTTATCTTTTGTGGCTTGGTTAGTTTTTGAATATGGGAAAAGGCTTGGCCTCACAGAAATTTTCAGATTGCCAATATTATAGCACTTATTTTGTGAACTGATATGGCCTTTTGGTTGAATCCGTGTATTATAATTGGAGTAGATGACACCATTGTCCCATCTGCACCAATAAGGAAGTCATGTATAGTTCGAGTGAGAATGAAGAATGTACTAACAGTTACCGAGTTCCTGTTATTACTTCAGAAAAAAAAATGCAAGCTCTTGGTTAAAATATTATGTTCATTAATAATGGTTTATGGTTTACATAATTGTCTTACATCAAATATGTCTCTTAAGTTCCCGTTACAAATGATGACGAGTCGCAAACACACTTTAATTAACAGTGTTGTAAAAGCCATTGTGTCCGTGTTTGGATTGATGGAATGATTTTAGTAGAAACGTGTACTCTATCAGAGTCAAATTAAGCTCATTTTTATTTCTGTGGTTGACCATCATACGGCGTAGCTTTGTAAGACGTAGCTTTGTGATGGCTGAACGACGCCACAACAGAAATGTTTATCAATTTTTAGTTATCTTTGACTTGCTCTTAATAAACTTAGATGTTACAAATTATCACTAAACTTTGTCTTAAGAGGATTTATTATTATTTTGTGTGATGGTTATTGCTAACATTATAAAGGAATAGTCATCTTTTCACACACATATGCTCAAAGGATAGTATCCTTTCGTAGGGGTGAAGTTCCTTTTTTATTAAACAATTCAGTTTTTAGGATGTTTTATTAATTGATGTTGAGGATTATTAAGTTTGATGAAAACAAAAAAATACTAAAAGTTAAATTGAATGAATAGATAAGATACATGTTGTGATGATGAAAAAATGTTTGGTTATTTTTATTAAACAAAAAATATTTTGAAAATAACAAATTTATTATTATAGAAATAAAAATGCTGTGAACATAAAAAGTTGAAGATATTTGTTTGTTACATATGATTGAGGTTGGTAAGTACACTTGAGCATGTTTAAATTTACCGGATTCATATATATGGCTCCAATCCATCGTTCATGCATGATGCATGCTCCTCAAATTTTGAAAAACAGATAGATTTTACCAGATATATAATGTCATTACTGATAACTCAGATTCCATGCATTTATATTTTGCTAATAGACTCCAATAGGTTCACTACTAATCACTATTTTTCACTTTTACCTAAGCTGTTTCATCCACAAGTTAACTGTGGCGAGATTTTTAGCTTGTCTGAGCACTACATTGTTTCTGACGAGGATTAGGATATAATAGGGAAACAAAACATCAAATCTTTCCAGTTTCTGATAGAATTCTTTCAATCTCTTCGAGGAGGCGCTCCTTTTCATCTGCCAAGTCTTCATTCTGCTTCTGAAGGTCCTCTATCTGCTTTGTTTGTTCAGAATCCTTCCTGAAAAATTG
>Ga0099826_10003132_pt1 | contig 11094 bp, 9 predicted proteins | sample Mtrugardesep15_FD_76830 | JGI IMG/M metagenome (GOLD analysis project Ga0099826, IMG submission 76830) | Root nodule microbial communities of legume samples collected from California, USA - M. trunc garden sep15 | ecosystem: Host-associated > Plants > Roots > Nodule | place: USA: California...
TTTGTGTGCCTCAATGGTCACTTGATTGGGATATGTACCCTATTGCCGTTGTCTGATTCGGAAGAGGCACCTGAATTGGAGTAATAGTTGAATTATTTTCAGGTATTTTTGTGTTTCTGGAAAACCATAACTTACTCTTTTTCTGTTCATCTTTACTTTTCTTTGAGAACTGGACCCACTCATTTTGAATGTTAGCAGGTAGAATTTTATTGTAGTTAATCTTTATTCTTTACTGTTTTAAAATAGATATAATAATCTATGATTTCTTTCTAGGTAAGGTCGGTTATATGGATCAAACATCATAAATCCCTATCAATTATTAGGCCTAAAGATCAACCATTTATTTCTAACTATATTTTTCTGTTTTTCCACATGGAACCATGCATAGCTCAAAAGGAGTGGTTGCCACCGAAGCGGCAAAAAACTATGAACATCTTCACTTCAATGTTATATATTTGCCGCATTCCCTCTGAAAGTCATGTTTTAAATTTCCTCAACTTTTTTTTTCTTCTTGATGTCTAAACCACTAAGATAAGATTGTACCATCTTTTTCTCCCTAATGATTGACTTTTTAGTCCAATCTTATCTTGTGTAGCATTTTACTCTGAAGTAACATTTTCTGCAAAGTAAATAATTTGAACATGTTAATACAAAAATCGATAGAATCAATATATTAAATATATTTGTGAATAGTTTGTTGGCTAGTGATTTTTCCTAACAATGAAAACTAGATGTAGAAATCGCCTTGAGTAAAACATTTGGTAGTATTACTTGAGTAAATTGTATGTTGAATTCAGTGGGAATTGTTGGAAACTCTTTTTTTCATGTGTATCACATACTAATATTTTTTATTTATTTTTATTTCCTGTGAGGATTGAGTCAATGGTTAGTGATGGTCTCATTAGATGTTTTGTAAATGGTTTTGTTCAAACAATTACTGTAATTGCACCAGTGGAAACAAAAGTCTCAGATTAACCATTGTCAAACTGTTTTGAACACTTATTGACCACTTTCGCAAACAATGAATACCAGACCCTTTTACTGTTCTGATTAAATTTGGCAAATGATTAGCAACTATCTTCTGGTACCTTAGGAACAGGTTAATTGTATGTGTTATGCGATTAATTAGTTTTAAGGCTAATCACACTTGTGTACTAAATGTTTCTGCAGATGTCATCATTCATCCTGACTCTGCTAAATTCAAGATGAAGAAGGCAAATGGTGTGCCTCTTGGAGTGGTTTATGATGTGTTATCGCGTATGTTGGAAAAATGGTTGAAAAATTCTTCAGATGCATATCACTTGTGCAGGTGAAGAGTACTCATAGTATAGGTGACTAGAATGTAGCTTGATCCCTTTATTTGAGGTGTTATTGTTGTATTATTCTTATTTTTATTCGGCATTTATTGTTAATTCTATTGTTTTCAATTTCTGGTTGGGTATGATTGGATAGAATGTATATAATCGTTTAAACAAGTAGCAAAATTTACAGTATGTAAGATCAAATTCAAGCAAAACAAGTTTTAGCACTCTGATTTTTTAGGGTATGTATGTAAGAACACTTATGCTTGGATAAGTTCAAATGTGTCCATCCAAACATGACGTAAATAGTCTGACTTGGACAAGCTATTCTGGTTATGTTGGCAAACTTGAGCTTGTTAGTACTCATTGTTCACATGATATAGTGCTTACAAAATAAAATGAATTTCATTGTTGTTGTTACAAGCAATGATACACATGTCTACTATGTCTTAATCATTCAACATCTCAACTAACATAACAAAGATCAAAATATTCAACCTTGCATGTTCAAAAACGAGAAAAATAAAATATTTTAAGTTATATGAAGTGTTCGAATGAAATAGTTATATGAAGTGAACCAAAAGTAGGGGGAATACATATGGTCCAACTTCCCTATTTAATCGGTGATGCTATGCATCGCAAAGGGAAAACTTGCAAACCCATCGCGAAGTACATTCCATAGTTAAAATAGTTTAACGGTAAAATGGCAGAATTTACTGATATCAGGTAGGAAATCATGATATATATTGAAAATTGAGGATATTTTTGAAAAGAAAAATTAAACCCAAAAATGCGAAAGGGATAGTTTTCTTTATATATAATATAGAAATATAGATAGATGAAGCGGTGCAAATATTTTTTGATGAAGCGGTACATCATTTAAAACACAAGATCCATCGCAAAGTACGTTCAATCATTTTTCATTAATGTCATTACACCTTTAGATTTTCAACAAACAGAAGTTTATTTAATTCATTTTATTTTGTAACATTATTTTCCAAATAACACTACTAAGTATATTATCGGTACCTCTCAGTCATAAATAACAAAGTATGTTTAGTTCAAGCCATTACTGTAATTGCAGTTGAACTTCTAGATCTAAACGAAAAACAACAAAAGTCCAGTGCAGATTAGCCATTGTTTTAATACTTAACCACTTAAAGTTAACCACATTCTGAAACAATGAATTCCTTACCGGATCCCCGTACATTTGTTAGTTATATTTGCAAGTATTTGATTAAATTTGGAAAATGGTTAGCAACTATCTTCTGGTACAATATTAGAGTTAGAGAGACTTGCAACTATTTCGATGAGTTTGGATATAATGTATATAAATATAAAAAACAATTAGTGTATCTTTGAATTGACGGTGAATTTGACAAAATGGCGATATATCCTGATTTTGTGAAGCTCTGGGCTCTAGCTTTTGTTTTTGTCAAAATCGTGATGGCTCACTGTGATTTTATCATTTTCACCGTCAACCAAACATGTAACTAAAATTTTAGAGGTTTAATTATTTTGTCAGCAAAGTTTAATGGAGTTAATCATGTTTAATGATCTAAATGACATTAAGGCTGTCCTAAATTACTTTTTGTGATCTTCAAATGACTTATATAACAAGATAAAATATTATTACATGTATTCAAACTCATCGATAAAGCCACAACTTAAAGATTAAATAGTCGTACTTTTATTTTTTAAAATTAATTTTTTTAAAAACTTTGATTATAAATGCTATTATTTATTATTTTACCACAAAAATGTAAAAAGAATAATATTTTAACCGTCTAGAGTATCATTTTCTCGTTTAAATTTGACACCGAATGCCTTAATAAGCACATGATATATACACACAAACACAATACAATATAGGCTTAATTGCAGTTTTAACCCCCTAACTTTCACAAAGTTGTGATTTTGGCCCCTTAAGAAAAAAAACTATAAAACAGCCCTCTATGTTTTGCATCTGTGGCAGTTTTGGCCCCCAATGTCAATTTTGACTCGGTCTACGCTGATGTGGCACCCTAAGTGAGGTGCCACGTGTTATTTTTATTTTTATTTTTTTGGCCTTGAGGGGCCAAAAAAAACTTAGGAGGCCGTTTTGTAGTTTTTATTTTTAGGAGGCCAAAATCGCAACTTTATAAAAGTTAAAGGATTAAAACTGCAATTAAGCCTACAATATACAGTTAATCTACTATTGAACTTTATGCTGATGTCTCACCCACTCCATCATTTCCCTTGTGTACTATATACTTTTCTTTTTTTTTAGGCGAATGAAACTATTGTTTTCATAGGTGAATGAAAAACGTTAGTTGTTGGCAAACTGTTTGTTTGAAGGGAGAGGGAAATGTTGATTTCCGGGACCCCTTCTTAAATCTCCTTAATTGTCCCTTAGCTCACCAACTGAGTTACCTACACAATACTTATATGAATGGTACTTGGTTGACGCATGCACAATGATTCATACCTCCATCATCAAGATTCAATTGCAAGATTTATTCTATCATGAATCCCAAAGAGACTTTTTTATAATGACTTGTGTATTTTAGTTCAACAATGACAATAATTGATTTTCTGTAAAATCGATTCTAGGTTAAAGATAGTGTAATAAATTGAATGTAAAAATCAATTCTAGAATAAAAAGTTACAAAATCTTAGTTTCAAATAGAGTTAATTATGCAGTTAAATCATACTTAAAAGCATGTTGAGATTAAATTTACACCTCTAAAATCAATTTTGAAAGGTGAAATTTTAACATGTTCCTACTACGATTTTTGGGTCAGCTACGAGACTAACTACTTGACTAAGATATATTTTTTGGGAATCCAACTAAAACATATCACATATTGCAGTTCTTAAGTATGTAAATTTTAATAAATTTTTGTTCTTGTTAGATTGAAGTCATGCTTCTCAAGTCGAGACATTAATTCTCAACGAAGCTGGAACTTGAATCAAGCTCAGCCACACTCATATATACTCAATAGTAACATTATTTGGGTTCGTTTAGTCAACTCTGAAGGATGCAACTCATTCAATAGATAACATTAATTAAATATATTTACAATGTTCTGGAGGGACAAAAGTGATACTTTGTCATGTATGATATTCGTATTAATCAATAGATAAAAAACATAATCACATATTAAATGAATCTAGTATGCTGAGAAATATGGAGCAGTAGAAAGCATTCACTCAGGGAGCTTGTGAAGAATGTTCCAGGCTTTCTTGTAGTGTAGAATGTGAATCAGCTTCAATCTTCCTAAAAACTAGCTTCTGCTGTGGAAGTTGATTGTTGGCTAATGCTGTGAGTTCTGTGTCTACTAAAATTTTGTCCTCCTCTTTAAATTCTCCTCTCAGAATACCCTTGGCAAGTTCATTCTCCACATTTTGCTGGATCACTCTCTTGACTGGCCTAGCCCCATAGTTAGGGTCGTACCCCAAACTTCCAAGAAGTTGGATGGCAGCATCTGTCACCTGGATTTTCATCTTGCGATCTGCTATTCTCTTCTGCACACGCTCCAACTGCAATAAAATGTAGAAAAAGATAGAAGTTAGGGATGTTAAATGACATGTAACAATATCCTGAAAATCTTGCAAGATTTTAAAAAAAAGTTCATGATGGCTATTGTGGTTCTGGCATTATGGTTTTTAATGTCTCTGCAATCCTAAAGGGACTGCAATAACGGCTATATTAGTTGTATTTAACCGATTTTCCTTAATATCAAGGATCATAATGTTATCACAGATTTTATAATTTCAAAAGACCGATATCCGTAATTTTGATATACTTGTAAGAATCGTCAATCAATATGTATATATTGGAGTCAATCAAATTTTTGAAAAATAGAAAGGAGTGGGAGGAGTGAAGTTACCTGTAACCTGACAATGCTACTAATTTGATCACGGTCGAGAGGCTGGAAGACAATATATTCATCAACTCTATTCATAAACTCGGGGCGAAAGATGGATCTTGCAGCATCCATTACCCGCTGCTTTATGGTTTCATAGGCTAATTCCTTAGGTGTCGTGTCATCATCTGTGTTTAGAATGTACTGCGATCCAACATTTGAGGTCATAATGATAACAGTATTGGTAAAACTTACTGTTCGACCCTGTGAGTCAGTTACTCTTCCATCATCTAAAATTTGAAGGAATACGTTGAAGACATCCGAATGTGCCTTCTCAATCTCATCAAACAAAATAACAGCATAAGGTCTGCGGCGAACTGTCTCGGTAAGCTGCCCTCCCTCTTCGTACCCAACATATCCGGGAGGTGCTCCAATCAATCTTGAAACCGCATGCTTTTCCATGTACTCACTCATATCAATTCTCACAAGTGCTTCTTCTGTGTTGAACATGTAGGAAGCTAGTGTCTTAGCCAACTCAGTTTTTCCTACACCCGTAGGCCCCATAAACATGAAGCTAGCAATTGGACGATGAGGATCTGAAAGACCTGCTCTTGAACGTTGGATAGCCTCGGCTACTGCCTTAACAGCAGGGTCTTGACCTACAACGCGCCTATGAAGCACTTCCTCTAAATACAACAACTTCTCCCTCTCTGATTGTTGAAGTTTTGAAACTGGAATGCCGGTCCACTTGCTTACAATTTCAGCAATATCACTCCCTGTTACTTCCTCTCTTAGCATAGACTTCCCAGAGTTCATATATTCATCTAACTCTTTCTCCGCACTCTCAAGTTGTCGTTGCAATGAGTTCAGGCTTCCATACTTTAATTCAGCAGCGCGGTTCAGATCATACTCTCGCTCAGCCTGTTGGATCTCAAGATTCACCCTGTCTATCTGATGCATAAATACAGGACAAATTAGTATTTGGTGTCGACCATTAATCAATATAAATTCATTTTCTAATTAATTAAATTTCAATTATAGTTACCAAATCAAGCCATTTACTTGCACTAGTTTTTCCACATGGTGAAAAATATTACAGAATCACATATTTGAGAACCTTTGGTAATAAAAAATATATGATAACACACCTCTTCTTTGATTGATTGGAGTCGAGTCATGACAGACTTTTCATGCTCCCACTGTTCAGTCAGCTCAGCCTGTTTATCTTTTAAAAGAGAGAGCTCGGCCTCAAGACGATTTAACCTATCTTTAGAAGCTTTGTCAGTATCATTCGTAAGAGAGAGTCTCTCCATCTCTAGTTTCAGGACCGACCGGTTGATCTCATCAAGTGCAGTAGGTTTTGAAGTGATCTCCATTTTCAGTTTAGCAGCCGCCTCATCAACCAAATCAATAGCTGTATTTTGGAAGTAGCTATCAGTTAGTGCTTTATGATCATTATAGATAGCAGTCTATAAATAAATTTTAAAGTGGAACTAAAAATAATTTGCCAGAACAGAGCTATAGTTTGATCATTTAAAACCAATCTTTCCAAAACAACTAGGATCTGTTCATCTGTAAGTTCCTAACAGTAGTCAAGTGATACAGTATCATATCATTTATCCTTTGAATCTGGGAAACTATTCTCTAAGAACAACTACGTAAAAATTCTTATTCTGTTCTATAAGCCCGCAAATCAATTCACATGTTCCAAAGTACATGATTAAACCAGTCAGAAAATGTTTTAATCCAAAATTCAATTATCGTTAGTCAAATTTGTAAGGCGTCACAGTAGTAATGTATTGGTTCCACGATTGTAATTTACCTTTGTCAGGCAAAAACCTCCCGCTGATATATCGATCTGAGAGAATTGCAGCTTCCACAAGTGCACCGTCAGAAATTCGGACTCCATGATGTAGCTCATACCTTTCTCGCAGTCCCCTTAGTATTGAGATGGTATCTTCAACAGTCGGTTGGTCAACATAAACTTGCTGGAAACGACGCTCTAGTGCTGGATCCTTCTCGATATACTTCCGATACTCATCTAGTGTTGTCGCACCAATACATCGCAGCTCCCCTCTACCAAGCATAGGCTTTAAGAGGTTACCAGCATCCATAGCACCATTTGTAGCACCTAACATACGAAAAAGGTATAATTGCAGTCAAATTCAACATGCTCATGTTACTTTCTAAATTCTATTAGGCATACGCTACATACAGAAGTCACATTTTAGGATAATAATATGGATTAAACTAAAGTTTATCATCTATATGATTAGATTCCTTGTCTACCAAGCGACATTTTGATTTTGATCAATAAACTAATTTGCATCGATTTGATCTAACAACTCTTTGGTAAATAAACTAATATGCATAACGTTGACCAGCGTTTAGCAGATTTTGATTTCCCAAAATCAGCAATCTGAAAATGAAAAACTTGGAAGCTTATTTATTACCTGCCCCAACAACTGTATGAATCTCATCAATGAAAAGGATTGTTTGACCATCGGATTCTGTTACTTCTTTAAGAACAGCTTTCAGCCTATCTTCGAATTCCCCTCGGTATTTTGCTCCAGCAATAAGTGCACCCATATCAAGGGATATAAGCTGAAAAGAGACCAGTGCATAAGATCGTCGAAATTAAAACTTTGGAAGGATTGTAAATAAGATTTTTTTTTTTTCTCCTAAAATATAAATTAAAACTATACTGGCAGAGAATGTAGTAAGGATCCTTACAATGAAACTAAAACTATACTGGCAGAGAATGTAGTAAGGATCCTTACAATGAAACTGAAAATATTATATTTTTAATCTTTGCATGTCAGTTTTATCAACAACAGCCTAAGAATTTTAATAAAGTACATACCCTACGGTTCATCAAAGCTTGAGGAACATCTCCTTGCACGATTCTTTGAGCAAGTCTGTTTCAATAAAAGAGATAGGTCAATATGCATAAACTTGTAAAGAAGATATATACAAATAAAAGGCATCCAAATTATGGGCAAAGCAAAAACATAACTATTTAACCTGCCTGGTTTCCTATAAAATTAAGAGACAATCCTAAACCTCTGGTTAAACACATTTCACAGGTACCAATGTGGCAATGTTACACTAAGTACTGAGCATATAATTGATCATATGGCTTCTTCCGTTCTAGTTTATATTACCTCATATACAAGGTATCACATTTTACTCTGTAGTTTAGTTTTTAAAATCATTGAAAAGAGAGGAATAAATTGTCATATCAATATAATCAGAAATTTAACCAACTTATCATTTTAAAGTATTAATCACTTAAGCCAAACTCAAACCCACTTCATAGTTTTAATAGATATCTTTGGACTCCTAAATTTGCATGGATAGCATATTTTCAATATATTTCTTTATTTCCATTTAGAGAGAAAAAAGTATACCACGTTTGGATAAATATGTTAAAAAATGTATACCATATGTTTAAATAAAATTTGTATTGTTTACATGCATACTAGTATATATGGAGCAAGTTAGAGTCAGACATTGAAATTTAAGATTTTATGAATCAGCTTGTAAATTCTATTCCAATAAGATTTTAACAGCATAAGTACTCAACAGACAGAAAAATAATCCAATCTCAGGGAGTAGTAGATAGAAGGAAGGAAGGAACAACTAAGCACGCACCCTTCAGAAATTGCAGTCTTTCCAACACCAGGCTCACCAATCAGCACCGGATTGTTCTTTGTTCTCCTGGAGAGAATTTGGATGCACCTGCGTATTTCATCATCTCTACCTATAACTGGATCAAGTTTTCCTGCTTTAGCCATTGCTGTTAAATCTTTTCCATATTTTTCCAAGGCTTCATACTTCCCTTCCGGATCTATAACAAATATAAAGTAAGTCTTGATCAATACCAAATGTAAGCAATCATATACAATAAACAGCTCCTTGAAACTTGTAGAGAAGTTCAGGGACAACAAGAATCCGTCACCTCAATTGGACAAATTAACTACTCAAACTACCCTTCTAACCTATTTCTAAAACAAAAGTAGTAGCACAAGAAGAAAAATAAAAGCACATAACTATAAACATATATTAAAAATTATAGAATGAAACAAATGGAAAATGTCATTACCTTGGTCAATTACCGACTGGCGTCCCCTAATAGACTCTATTGCAGATTTTAGACCTTGCTGAGATATTTGAAAATCTTTAAAGAGTTGCTTCCCGAATCGCTGGTCCTCGATAAAACCAAGAACCAAATGCTCAACTGAAACAAATGAATCCCCATATTCCTTCTTGTAGTCCCCGGCTCTCTGAATCAATGCCTCTAAATCACGCCCCAACATTGAACCAGCTGATTCCCCAATAATCTAACATAATTGAAAATGAGTCAAACAACTGAGCTTTTTGGGTACAGAATAAAGAACACCAGAACAAATATATCCAGCCTCTTTGGATTGACTTATTTGAGCTTGTCTACTGGCATAAGTGCTTGTGAGATTGTTCGGAAGAACTTATGAAAAGCTTACGACATATCTATAAACTGTTGTTTTCCTCTCATTTGCATAAGCTCTCCGCGATAGCTTATGAAAACAACTTATAGTTTCTATAACAACAGTTTGACTTTATTTTACCTTTTGTCATACTAGTAGCTCATACATAAGCACTTTCATGATAGGCGCCTATGCATGAGCGCTTCATTAAGTTATTTATCCAAACAGGCCCTAATCTGCTAATGAGTAGATTAGTAGTAAAGTTAAACTCAACAAATCAGCAAAATACAAGACTGCAAGTGCTCCTATTTCAATTCAAACTTGTTCAAATGTAACAAATGGATCACCTTGGGTTGCCGTTGAATGAACTTATCAGTAGCATCTAGAAGCTGAGTATTGTCCACTCCAACCTTAGAAAAGATCCTGCGAGCAAGACCATTTTTTTGCTCCAACAAAGCCTTCATCAAGTGCTCAGTCTCCACAATCTGATGCTTGTTCTCTTTAGCCACCTCTGGCGATGAAACTATCGCCTGCCAGGCCATCTCTGTGAACTCTTGTTGTGTAATCTGCCATTGCATCAAAATTCAAAACCCCAAGTCCCATCATCAACCGCTGTACCTCACAAGCTATAGAGACATAACAAACAAGATACAAATTTACAATTCTCCAATTTTGTAAGTGAGCTAAGAAAACTATCCATGTGGTTAGCAAATTAATGATTAATTATTTAGAAGATTAATGAATGCTTAATTTTTTACGGGTAAGTGATTAAGTGGTACCTTAGTCCCACTTGGATTGACCTGATGATATTGGCTTGAGATATGGGAGTGTGCACCTCCTCAAGGTCTCAGGTTCGATTCTCTCCGGTGTCAATTTGGGTGGACAAAATTAGCTTATTAAAAAAAAAAAAGTGGTACCTAAGTCCCTTTATGGTTCCACTATAATCACTTTCCATCATTCAATAAATTTGTTTTCTTTCATCACTTTCTCTCAACTTCCTCTACAATGTTATTCTAACAGAGAAATCTATATTAATGGGACAAATTGATATATAGTGAACTGAACACCACACTTTAAAAATTAAGGCAATGAGTGTAATAAGGCTTAGTGATAGCTTAGACCTAGAGCCTAAGACCCACATTTTAACTTAAGGTAGCAACTTTATACGAACTAAAAGTATATTTAACCCTACTTTAAAAAATGAGTCTTTTGACACTTATATTCTCATCATTTAACCTCCAACTATATATAACTAACACTTAAACTGAAGTATGTCCGCAATCTATTTAGCACGGATACGGACACTAGACATGACACATACACCGCTAGTAATTTGAGAAAAGCGCATAATTTAGTGTAGGGTCTTGCTAACCGGTGCCCCCAGGGCAATGGTTAAGAATCTACAAATAGAAATGTTGTCTTGGAAATATAAGATGTTACTTTTGATCAAGTAATGATTACACAACTTTTTCATGAAAA
>Ga0099826_10003133_pt1 | contig 11090 bp, 8 predicted proteins | sample Mtrugardesep15_FD_76830 | JGI IMG/M metagenome (GOLD analysis project Ga0099826, IMG submission 76830) | Root nodule microbial communities of legume samples collected from California, USA - M. trunc garden sep15 | ecosystem: Host-associated > Plants > Roots > Nodule | place: USA: California...
AAAAAAAACAAAATAATTGACATTTAAAAAAAAAATATTCTCCTTTTTAAAAGATTGTCAAAAAAAAAAAAAAAAAAACTAATACAAGATTTAAAGAATAAAAATAGAAAATAATTCAGAATATCATAACATTGGGCTCTTTTAACTCGGTAAGCCCAGTTTAGGTTTTGTTGACTGATCTTCATTCTGTGAAAGAGGAAAGAAAAAACGGTTTCATTTTCGTGACGGTTGCGAAAATGTCAGAGAAAGAATCGGAATCAGAATCGATGAAATTAGGTTCAGAAGAGCTTTCGAGTGAGTTCAAAACTCTCGTTAGTTCCGATGATCTTCGTTCCCTTAACCATTTACAACACACTATGTATGTATTCTTCTTTCATCTCTCTCTTTTTTCTTCTTAATATTCAATTTCAGATTATTAATATGATTAAATTGAATTGAATTGAATTGAATTTCAGATTGGGAAGGTTGCAGGATAGTAATGCAGTTTTATCACATTTCAATGATTTCTCTCAACATTGTTTTACTCAGATTTCTCCTGATATGGCTAGAAACACACGTGTCTTGAAGTCTGTCAAATCTGATCTTGATTATATTTTTCTTAAACTTAGGTATTCTTATTTAATTGCTTCTTATCATTATTATTTACTTGAAATATAACATCAAATTATATAATTGGATAAGTTTGTATACGTATTTTTTAGGCGAAATAATCATTGCATTTTATCGCCTTAGCTAGATTATAAGCTACATTGTTTGCTTGCTTCCGAACGAAACTAATACTTGAATGAGTTTCGGAAAAGCGAATGAAGGATAGTACAGTCCTTGATTATAGCTCTGAAACCCGAATTGTATTCTCTCGGAAAATTAACATGATCAACTACAAGCTTACATTCAAACTGTTGCTTACTGACCTGCCTTCAGCAGGCGTCCCTCGAGAGTTGGGAGGCAGGCAGTATGGTATTTGGTACTCCTCCCTCTGCACGAGCCAAAATAACCTGATTTTGTTTATTGAAAATTCTTAATTTTGGAATACATATCTATTTATTAATATTGTGTGTGTAGTCATTTATATAATCTCACATTTTGCGATGTTTTTCAATGTACATTTTTTTCTTTAAATCATAAAATTTAAATCTTAAGATGATTTTCTTTTGTGAAGTACGATTTTTCTTTAGGTCTGTTCACATAATCAAAGAAATATGAGTTTCTATTTAGACTTCGCCCACTTTAGTTTGTGGCAGAAGGTGCTACAATTGCTAAGGCAAGGTTCCAGAAAATTTCAGCAACTCTTGCAAGTTGAGGTTGCATACACTACATTATTAGGGATTCTTTTGTGGTTCATGCAAGGCGGACCTTTAACTATTGAGATTTATGTTGTCTCTAAGTTTGGTAACTTTTAAAAAGACTTCCCATCAGACTTGCTAACTGAAAGGGGTAATGTAGCACTAATGTTTAGACAAAATATAGTTTTGGTCTTTGACTCTTATTGTTTTGGAATCTTGTAAACCAACAAAATTTTGAGAAAACAGAGATAGGGGAAGAACACAAAGGATATAGTTGTTTTTGAACATTGTGTTGGTGAAGTTATCATTGGTGATAACAGTTAAGGATTGACATTAGGGGTAGTAGTAACTAGGGCATATGTTGCTAGAGAAGCAAATGATCACTAGAAGCCTAGCAAAATGTTGAAGATGATGTTGTCTTTGGTGATCACTGATTGACAGTGAAGAAGTTTCATTACGGTAACGAGGGTATTTGGTGCTAGAGAAACAAGTGAACACTAGAAATCAAGCCAAATGGTAAAGTTGTCTTTGGTGGTGTTGAAAATGAAGCATTTACAATGGATAATAACAAGGCGATTTGGTGTTAGAGAAGCATGTAAACACTAGAAGTCAAGTCAGAAAGGTTTATGCTTACAAACACAGCAGCAAAAGACTCAATTATTACTTCTTTCTAAACCAAGAGTTGGAAGTGATGACAAGTATGGAACTGAATCTCAGACAATTATTCCTTAGGTGACTCGAACTGATTTCTAGTTTTACTAATGTAACCTAGACGGTTTGGTTATTAGGGACGTCTCACCCATTTTGGTTAGGTACACTAGTTGAAAAACATATACTGATGGAGTGAGGGAGCAGATGAACAGTAGAAGAAAAAGGGTTAGGAGAGTAAAGCTAATTTTGCGCACTGCGATGACATAACCTTCTATTTCTATATATATTAGCTTGTTTGCATGTTTCTATTTCTTTACATTATTAACTCAAGCTAAATCTTCAATCAACCTTGCCTTTTGCAGAAACATGAAGACCAAACTTTCAACAACTTATCCAGATGCATTTCCTGAAGATTCAATGAGCAACGTTATTGATAGGAGACCGGATCTTGAAATGCCCAAGTAACTATCGCAGTTATTGAACACAAAGTTCAGAACAAGTTATACGAACGTGTTTATCTTTTTTATCTTCTTGCTAGTTTTTTTTATTTTCTTGCTAATAATGAATTATTGATAACGTATTCCTGCATTGTTTTCTTCATTTCTTGTCCAAAAATAAAATAGTCATGCATTGGTTTCCATTGTTTTACCAGTTTTTTGCCCCTGCACTTCATTCCCGACAAGTTATGCATTTTGCTCAATGGAAGATGTGTTATTTCAGGAGGAAACTACATGGATGAGTAACAAAGAAAGGCTAATGTGACCTAAAAAATACTTTGGTTGGCTTGATACATTCTTATAGTTGTTTACTCTCACCAAAAAAGCACAACACAAATGTCAGCGGATCAAATTTAAATTATTGATACGATCAGAATATTTTGGTTGGCCTGATAAATTCTTATAAATTGTTAATATTTTTTTGGTTGATAGACGAAATGACAAGGTTCATTGGAAACTCACAAAGGCGAAGGAACTGGAATACGAATCCCGGTCACGACGTCCGTCCTAACAATTTGACATCTTTGCCAACTGAGCCAGAACTTTTGGACTAAAATGGTTGAATTTACTCGAAGTGGAATGGAATTTACCCGCAGTCACTTGGCTTTAGGCTGCTTACACTTTTTGATAGGTGTATACGGAAATAACAAACCGTTTATTCCCCTGCTTGACGAACTTTCTTCTAAGAAACAAAATCTGCCACAAGAATTGACGGTCCCCGCTTGCACTCAACCACATCTCTTTACTGCCTTCCCTAGCATTCTCTTCCCAACCAAAAATCAGTAGTATATCCAAGCTACTCTTGATGGGACATAAAAAAAGTATTCTGTAGCGCATTCTTCTCTAGAAAGGCACCGAACTAGCATTAAATCAAATTTATCTATGACGTGAAACCTTGTCACAAATGTTATATGCCAACACAGGCAGCGGTCGCATACGGTCAAATAGGAAGGTAGCAATTGGGTGAAAAACCGCTAAGAAATCAAAGGTAGAGGAGGGGGGGTGAAGATCTTCCGTATCACCGCGTGTTCTACTACATTACCGCACTACTCATAAAATTTACCTATTAATCTATGTAGATAGGAAAAGATTTATATGCATATCATATCAATATAACCAACATTCGTTTTTGCTATAATGGTCAATTCAGATGCAATTAAGTTGGTAAAACTACAAGTAAATCTTCGCAACAACATATATTTGTGATAATATATAAGTAGAATGATTATGATGGGAAACTGCTAAATATCCTCCTAGATATTGCACTGTGATAGATACTACAACTAAATATGGTGAACTTCATAGCCAGAAAAACACCCCATTACATAACAGATTGTTCACAAATATTCTATCTTCTGTATGCGCAAGTCAATCTTCAAAAAGTAAATTTAAGAAACAGACTAAACTAGACCCAAAAGGAAAAAAGAAAACTTAAAGCAAACTATATTTCAAATGCTTCCCACCTTGCATCTACTCCTTGTTGAAACAAAAAAGAAAGCTGCTCCCCCAACAAAGTAGATATAAATTTACAAGACAGGAAACGACCGACCAAGTAAAAGTAAAAACAAAAAAAAAACGAAAAGGAGAGAGGAGGATAAAAAGCGAACAAAAACCATGAGTATCTTAAGCAGAAACCCTAAAACCCAAAAACCCCTGAGTAAAAAGAAAAAACTGTTAGGAGCTAACCACTGTAAACAAAACCCAATCATAAGGGGTTGGGTTGGTGCTAGCATTCTATCTACTAACTCCGCTCAGCCTATCTCAATATACAGATCTCATTAATCACCAATCATCTTCACACAGCAAGAGAAGGCGAGACGGATCCAATCAGCGGCGGAACCAAGTTGCTGAGTGTAGCATTGCAAAAAACAGTATACGCCATTAAACTCAATCACCGCCATTGTTGGAAACAGTAGAGCTTAGCAACCATTAGCAACACCATTGGGTACAATTTTACTCTCAGATACAACTGGTTTAGCACCCTTTGGGGCATCTCCAGTTGTTGGAACAGCTCCATTCTCAGAATGTTTGTTATCATCATTGTCCTTGGCTAGGGTAGACTCTTTGAGCAACTCTGAGTTGACTTCAGATTTTGGAGTATTGGTTTCCCCATTCACCTCTATCTTCTCATCAGTAGGCTTCCCTTCCCATACCTGCAACAGAAACTAACATATTTAAACACTGAAAGATAAATTAATACAATGATAATATCACAGAAAAAAACATGAGCTAACTCAAATGGTTGAAAGAGTCTTGCCTGCTTTGGGAATTGCTGCTTGGCTTTCTTCTCCAAAATAGTCTTCTGGCGACCCTCATAGAACCCAAAATCATCCAGAATGCATGTCTTGCTTGAGTATTCCTTAAAAATTTTGAGCAGCTTCAGACCTGGCTCCAACATTATCTGCATTCATGAACTTGGTAGATCAGATGAGAGCACAATATTATAACTGCTAGAAAACTACATGAGCAGAACTTAAATTACCTCCTGTGTATCCCGACTGTTTGTGACAGGTTTGTTCTCATTGTTTTCCAATGTAATGTGCCTCAAAACATTGTTGGGAACATCCTTAACAATGTGCCACTTCAAAGGAAAACAGCCCATCCACTTGTCTTGCTGCCAATACTCCAGACTTTTGTTAAAATCAACAGGGCCAGTCATCTCTGCTAGCCCAACAAATTGTCCACTGGTATTAACCTGCAAATGAATTTTTAATGTGAGACAAAATATACCAAATAAACAAAGGAAACCATAATTTGCACCAGCTTTAAGACACTTACAGAGAACAAAAGGAATATAGGGCAGCCACCAGATTTCTGCTGGGCCTCTTGGTAGGCAGCATCAAGCTTCTTGTTGCCATTTTGAGTGCTGGCCCACACATTATACTTGATGCTTTTATGAATGTCATCCTCGCTATAAGACTTAATGACAAAGAATTTAGCATCGGTGTATTCTTCTGGAAAATCAGCCTTGTTATATTGTTCGCGATCTGGAGTAGTACTATTCTTCTCCTTCTCTTCATCAACAGTGTTCACTGGCACATTCTGCCCTTTGACGGTCAGAACAGTTGGTACAAAAACTTTTTGGTTCTTACCACCCTTGGCCCTAGGTCCCCTGTTCAGTTCATTCAAACCATCCGTGTTCTCATTGCCATACCCAAAGTAACCGCCATTTCTTCCCCTTGTTTTGTATTTGTTGTCCACAGCAAGCCAGGCTCGCCCATTTGTACGAGAATCATAACCATGTGTTCCATAACCCATACCCGATCTAACAGAGTTCCCATACTGACCATATCTTGTGTTCGGATACATCCTGTTAATGAAGCCAGGGGTGGCTCCCATGGCAGGAATTGGTCTAGGATGGTGCAAGCCCTAACAAAGAGAAACGATTCCAAATTTCAAATTAATATATATAAACTCAAGCAAATACAGAACATGAGATTTGTGCAATTAAGTTATAGCACAACTTAAAATCCAAGCAACACACGTATTGATTTGCTGGCTAACATCTACAAAACAAAAATTACATCAAAATACTGTGCATACCATATATTGAGAATTGGGGCGGTAAGTCTGGTTCCTTGAAGCAGTACCGTTGTTTCCACTTGATATTGAGGATGAGATTGCTGTGCTACTTGCAGGCCTTGGCTGCCCATCTGAAAATATTGGGGTATCTAGCCATAGGTTAGGTGAGCGTACTCCATCATAGCCATATCTGGCATCTTGATAACCACCAGAAGTAGGAGTGCGACCTGGCAAATCAAAAAATCTCTTATAAATCATTCAACAGAAAATCGAATATGAATTTTGATAGGGCTGTTAAACAGGTGGATCAAAATTCTAACCTTTAGCACTCGCACCATTTGTGCCAGTGTTGGTATTTCCATTAGCTGCTTCCACAGAAAGAGGCTTTTGATCAGCTGCTACAGATGTGGGATTATCACCCTGAGGATGGGCAGCAGAAGTGGGCGTGAATGGCCCGCTGGTTGGAGTCAACGGCTGAAAAAAGGGCGGATACTGATAGTGTTGAGGGCCATACAGCTGACCGTCATTTCCCATGGTTGGAACTGGAGAACCAGCTGGAGAGTAGGGAGCATAGGGTGCATATCCATATCCATGGTGATACACCAGAGACGACCCATTATCCCCATAGACTCCCTGAAAACACAGCAAATAAATAACTTACATAAATAAAATATATGCAACAGTGTAAAACCTGACTAGGTTAAAGGGAAAAAAACTAGTACTTACAGAAGTCAAATCAACTCCATCAGCATTCAAATATTCCCACTCACTGCCAGTCCCATCATAACCTACGACAAACACACATATCAGATCACATGAAATTGTAATGTCAATTTTACATAATTTTCATACTATCAATCCATAAACTTACCACCATAATAATAGGAAGGGTAACCATTTGGGAGATAGCACATGGCATGATCCATGAAGTCCTGCAACACAGGGGTTACAGAGCGTTCATACGACGGGATCTGGCCATTCAGAGCATTTCCCGAATCATACTGGTTACCTGAAACCTGCACAAAGTTGAAAAATTGATTCAGCACATCAACAAAAAGCATTCAATCATCTACTAACTCTAATCAAATCAAATAAAACTACAAAATGCAATTTTATCATGAACTATGAATTAACTCAACACATCACCACAAGAGAACAATTATGAATTGAGTGTAAATTTCATGAAAAATTAATAAAAAAAATTACCTTCTTGTTCGGCTCGGGAATTTCCAAGGACTTGGGCTGAGATTCTAATGTGAACTTCTGCAACAATTCAGCTGCTTCTGTACAAACAATAAAGTGAAGGAAAACAACAAATCGCAAAAATTGAAGTTCATATGAAGCACAAAACAGTAAAAAAATAAAAACAAAAACAAATCGAAGAACCTTAATTCAACTCAATAAAATCAATTTCAATAAAAAAAAAATTCAACTCAATGAAATCAATTTCAATAAAAAAATACTACAAAAAAAATCAGAAAAAACGAAATCAGTTGGATCTAATCAACGGTTGATGAAAATAGATCAAAAAAAGTGAAGAAGGATACGATCCGCAGGATTTGCAACGGTAGCCATATCGGAATCAAAGATGAGATCTCGTTCTTTCTTCGAAAGGATTCAAGAAACAGAAACCCCCAAAAATGAATCTGAATCTGAATCAAAGGATAGAGAGGGTTTAAGCCCCAAATCAAAGAGATGAGAAACCCTAAAAGAGTGATAGAGAGAGAAAAGAGAGAGAACGAGTCTCGCAGCCGCCAAGGGTTTGGGTTTTTGGGGAGAGAGGGTTTTGTTTCACCTAAACCAGTGATTCAAATAGCACTACCAACACTTACACTCTTTCTCTCACCCGCGGGTTACTTTGTGATCTCATTGTTCTTTTCTTATTGGTGGATCTCGCCACGTGGTGGAGTATTATTGGTTTTCTTTTTTAAATGTAAATGTGTTAATTAATTTGTGATTGGTTTGTTGTTTGTGTGTATTGAGTCGGTGGGTGAGATTAGTGTACCCCGGTTTGAATCTTGAAGATGCGTTTTTATGGAAACCCTAATTAGAAAATGACACGAATGTCCTCGTCCAGCTGGATTTGTATTAGCCCCTCTTTTTTCGGTTTTTTGTAAGGGCGCCTTCTGTCATGTGCTCCACCACATATCATGTGTTTATTCATTCATTTGAATTCATTCATTCTTCCCAAGTTTATGAAAATGCATCGAAATAAAATATCTAACCTGTGATGAATGACTTTGTTCTTTAAAAAAACGATTTAGGATATGTTTGAATTAACTTATTTTAGAGTTTATATAAAATAGTTTATGTAAATAAATAATTTATGAAGATATAATTTTCGTTATTAAAAACTTATAAATTAAAATAAAAATTTATTTATTTACATAAGCAATTTTTCAAAAGCTCAATCCAAATGGGGTTTTAGTTGGTAGCAAATGATCATGTAGATGATAATATATGATTTAATTTTTTTTTAAGATTGATAATGTAGTTGATAGTGGATAAACTAGCATGCTGAATTTATAGTTTAGGATTAGATAAACGCGTGGTTTTTTTATGAATAAACTTACGGTCAAATACTAGTTAGTTAGATCTTAAGTCTATTGAGGTATTTTGGTAGTGAAGTCTATTAAGGTCTATCAAGGTCATGGAAGTGTTAGAATTAACCACAAATATATAAAACTCAACAATTCACCAATCAACTCGTATGTTTATGTTTATAGTGTTACAAGAATAAAGTTAGGAAGAGAGTCGTGTTTTGAGGATGTTGAACACACAAGGCTGAGAGCAAGAGAAAATGTCACCCGGATAAATCAAGTCAAAAGTGGGGTGTCATGTATCCCCGACAACGGGAGGTTTCACGCATTCCCCGTGTAAATAGTCGAACAAGGTTGATTTATGTAGGCTCATTTGTTTTAGCCAAGACTAACGTCTCTCTATGAGTATTTGACTTGTAAATTTTTACACACACGATTAAGTAGGCAAATTGTTTTACACGTTCTTATTTTATCACCCTTCTTCATTTATCGTTTGTTTTATACATTTGTTAGTTTAGTAGCTCAAACACCCTAAGAACAATGTACTTAGACTATGTTTGATAAAAATAGCGGATAACTGATAAGCTAGTTGATAGCTTATAGCTGATGACTAATGACTGGTAGCTGATAAGTTAATTGAAGTGTTTGATAAAATTAGCGGTTCAACTAACTGATAAATGTAAAATAACATAAAAGGATATTGTTAATTCATAAAAAAATTATTCACTAAAAAGACGTTCTTGTTAAATAATCTTATTAACTTAAAGGACAAATTTAAACGTTACTATAAAATTTACTCAACTAATATAATAGGAAACCTTTTTTTAAAGGAGAATCGTAAACTTTCATTTCTCTTCATATAAAACATACAATTTAATTTATTTTAGATTATAATAAATAATAATAAAATAGAAAAAAAAAATTAAGGCTATCGAATAAAGAAAAGAAATAACGTAAAAAAAAAAAAACTAAAACATTGATGGTTAGTGGCTGGTACCCAATGAAAAATTGAAAATAAAAAAACTCAGCTGTCAAGTATTCAATTATTACTCTCTCGGACATATAAAAGAATAGAGGGAAAAATTGAATTTTAAATTAAATAGTATGGGTAAAAATGGAATAAAAGATGATAAGCTATAAGTTATAAGCTCAAACACTATTTGAAATAGCGTCTGAAAAATAGCTTATAAGTTCGTGAAATAAGTTATAAGCTCGTGGTGAAAAACCATTACCAAACAAGATTTTTCTATCATACGAAATTATAAGCTATCCACTATAAATTATAAGTTCAATGGTATTACCAAACAAACCCTTAACTTAGTTACTCATTACCCGTGAAAATCAATCAAGTGATTCACTAAGTGGGCAGAAGAGTGGCTTAGCAAATTCAAGTCCAAGATTTAAATAAGTCTTGAAGACAAAATACCATGCAAACTAATTGGGGGGCTTAGAGATTTAAGGCGTTCTTACCGACTCTAATTATTATAGTCGACAGAGAATTCATAATGAAAAAAAGGTTAGTCCCCAAAGTGAGTATCGCATCACTTAGTATTTCCCATTCACTACATCCATAAATATACGTTTTTATTTTGGATCTATGAAGAAATTTATGGATAATACTTGGATGACATTATAATTGGTGACATTATCAACCATAATGTTACAAGTGTACAAAACAAAAAAAAAATTATTGTAAAAGAAAAAGAAAAAAGACATATGTGACATTGTGGTTGGTCAATGTCACCAATATCACCAACCACAGTGTCACATAAGTGCCACCCAGAAATTTATATAGAGACAAAGCAAAAATGAGACTATCGAGGTGGATAAACTATTTAGAAGCGAGGAATCATCCTGTTTTTTCATTTCATCTCATTTTCATCTGTGTGTAAAGGTATCATACATATAAGTAGCTAATTTATCTTTTCTTAAGATTAGATGTAGTTAACTATGACTCCTATGTATTAATTTGGCTATGGAGAACATACGTATTCTTGCTATTCGTTATATCGATGTTGTATTCATGAAATCAATCTTTTTTATTTAATAAGTGCTTGGAGAAGATTTTTGAAGTACATATATGTGACAAATCATATTTGGATGCTAAATGTCATGAATAAATTTAGGTTCACAATCACAAAGCTTACGTTTCTCAACAAATAAAAGGATTAAGGAAAGCATACATAGAAGACAAATAACAAAGCAACGAATGGATTGCTTGATTAAGGTTATTTATAGAGAGGGTTAATCTAATGATCAGGCAGAGTTATCCCTCAATTAGTTGGAAAAATCAAGATTACCGTTGAAGTAATTAAATCAACAAATATTAATAAGTTTCTAACATTAGTTTTTTGTTTTTTAGTGCGATGACGATACACAATTTTTTTTTGTTTGTGTGCATCATCTCACAACCCAGAGCTAACCAATAATTAAAATGGTTGGCCAGTATCGACAAACAAACGATTTATGGTTAAGAAAATCCCTCCTAGTCGATTAAAGATTAAGGTAATACAAATACAATTGAATAAGAGTTACTCGAATTTTTTTCAAGTTTACTAAGATCTATGAAGGTTGTGGGAAATGTTAGAATTAGTCGC
>Ga0099826_10003135_pt1 | contig 11087 bp, 3 predicted proteins | sample Mtrugardesep15_FD_76830 | JGI IMG/M metagenome (GOLD analysis project Ga0099826, IMG submission 76830) | Root nodule microbial communities of legume samples collected from California, USA - M. trunc garden sep15 | ecosystem: Host-associated > Plants > Roots > Nodule | place: USA: California...
GGTTTTATTCCTAAAGGAATATTTACCAGAAAATTTCTTAACCACTCAGCTTCACTACCGATCAACTTTAGAGATATAAACTCTGACTCCATAGTTGATCTAGCAGTTATTGTTTGTTTAGATGATTTCCATGTAATCGCATACCCACCCAGTTTGAACACATAACACCATTAATTGATTTTGTTTCATCTGAATCAGAGATCCAGTTAGCATCGATATACCCTTCTAGTACAATGGGAAATCCGTTATATACAATAGCATAATTCATGGTACCTTTTCAAATATTTCGTAAGTCTAGCAAGAGCCTTCCTTGGATCCTAACTCGATTTATGAGTATATCTACGGAAATGGCATACATGCAATATCATGTCGAGAAAAGTTCCTTAGATGCATTAAACTTCCAATATCTTATGCATACTGATTGTAGTTAACATGATAACCTTTATTCTTGACTAACTTAAAGTTATCATCATAAGGAGTACTCATAAGACCAGAGTCCAAATAACAAACTTCTTAAGAAGTTTCTCAACATAATGTTGTTGGGATAATATTATATTATCATCCTTCCTCATGACTCTTCTATCTCCAAAAATAAAACTTGCTTCACCATGTCTTTCATATCACACTTAGATGAAAGAAAAGATTTAGTTATAATCACAATATCAATGAAAGTATAAAAAAATAAGCATGTCATCCACATATATAAGAATATAATAACATGTTCTCCATCCAAAGATCTAACACATTTACCAACTTCAATAGAGGAGAAACCATCACTAATCAAATTTTTATTAAATTTTTCATGCCATTATTTTGGTGCTTGTTTCAAACCATATTAAGATTTATGGAGTTTACACACCTTTATCTCTTGACCAGAAACTACACATCCTTTAGGTTGAGCCATATAAATGTTCTCTTCTAAATCGTGGTTTTAAAAATGCAGTTTTTACATCCATTTGATGTAAGTTTATAAATAGAAGCTAAAGCTATTAAAATCTAAATGGAAGAAAATCTCATTACTGGAGCAAAAGTATCAAAATAATCAATGTTTTATTTTTGAGAAAACCTTCTTCAAATAAACGAGTTTTGTATCTATCGATTTACCCATCATGATTATATTTTCTTTTAAAAATCCACTTGCAAACCAATAGTTTTTTATCCAGGAGGTAAATCGACTAAAATCCAAGTTTTGTTTTCGTAATAGAATCAATTTCAGTTTTAAGAGATTCTTTCCAAAATTTTGAATCAGAAGAAGAAATAGCTTCATGAAATATTTTAGGCTCATTATCAACAAGATAAATATAAAAATCACTTATGAAGGATGTCTCTTTTCTTTGTCGTGTGCTTTTTCTTAATTCCTCATTAGAACCTTCAAAGTTAATTTCTAAAGGTTGCTTAGAGCCGCCTTTAGATTTAGAATTCAAAGGAAAATTATTTTTAAAAAAAAAATCAGCACTCATAGTTTCCATAATTGTATTGCAATCTAAAACATCACTTTTCAAAACAAGAAATTTATAGGCAGCGACACTCTTTAAAGCATATCCTATAAACATACAATCAAATGTTTTAGATCCTAACTTTCTTTTCTTTGGTTCACGTAGCATGACATTAGCCAGAGACCCCACACTTTTAAGTATTTCAAGTTAGGTTAATAACCTCTCCAAAGTTCATATGGTATCTTACCGGTAGTTCTACAAGGTATTCTATTTAATAAAAACATACAAAAAATAAAGCTTAACCCCAAAGATTATTAGGAGCATGAGAACTATTTTGGAAAGCCACTTCATCCAGCATGGAGTAGCGAAAAGATTTTTTCACGACCCTTGAGGACGCCATGTATTTGAGGGTGCCTCGATTGAACGCCTTATATATGACTAAGTCATTCCATCATAAAAACACAACAACTTGAGTGGCAACTGTTCTGGAACGGCCAGAAGGCTAATCCCGTAATGACGCATTGACTAAACGTTCACCGACTTAAGGCGCATTGCCTGAGGAACTATGTTAAACAATCGTACACCTGCCTCACTATAACATACCTCTGCACATAAAGAACAGTACACATGTCCCTCAACGACTCCCTAATCAGGCGCCACATCATACAAAGATGGTTGCACTCACACGCGACTATATAAGGGTGACCTTGCTTCATCCTCAAAGGACGATTCACTTTCCTACACTTTCTTACACACTCATCTCGTTTCTCATACTGACTTGATCGTTAGAGTGCTAACGTGCTTGCAGGCACCTTTCGTCCCACTTTGAGATTGCATCGCCACCGCACCGGAGCTCTGTGTCGTTATCGTTGCCACAATCCATTCTTACCGGACATATCATAATGAAAATTTCAATCACATAGGAAAACCAAATGAATGAATAGGAATATTTCTACTTCATGAAGCAAATGTATAACAATTTACAGGTTCAGCAATTTATTTTGTCAACTAATTGTTGAATGAAAGTTGTGTACCTTGTAAAAGGACTCCAATAATTTTCCAATCACAAAAATATTAACTTGTAGCTACCATTTTAGGTTAAATTTCAAGATTGTTATACCTGATGCGTCAATAATAATGATTTGAACGTAAACAACAACCGCAACTGCAAAGAGCAAAGTACCAGATTCTGAAAGACAAACTAGAAAGTAAACCTGCAAAAATAAACTTGTTAGTTTTAACCTGAGGCGACACGAAGACCGTCCTTGGAATTTATCCACCTCAAACTACGCAAACTTCCCAGGATTCAACATGTCCTTCTCCTAGTTATGGAGGTAACATAACAGCAAGAATTATAAATTGATCAAGCATATGTTTATCTCAAGAACTAAGATTGATTTGAAGAAAACAAATTTCTTTTTTCTTTTTGGGGAGTACGTGTATTTACTTGTAAAAATGTTGTGTTACTTTGTAAGAATATATATCCATGACCGTTACTTTCTGAATAGAAAAATAAGCATGACATGTTACTTGACGAGTTATTAGCAGTTCCTACTTTTAAGATGGAAAGACATGTGGATAATATAATATAGACGTTAATAAATGCCACATAAATGTTTGACCAAGTAAGCAAGTTAATCCTTTAGTTGAATAGTTTCACGTGGTCAAATCACTTAACACACAAATACTTTTGAAATAAAAATTATCTTAAATATTCCACATAACTCTTTGACCGGTACTACCTAATTAAATATAGTAAGCTATCAATAAATTTTGAAGAAAAATATATTTTTTTATCCAATGTGTATCTTTGTAACTCGGCTTCAATACTCAAAATCGCTTAATATTCAATCAGTTAAATTAATTTGCAGTTGTAAAAAGTGACACGATTTAATCTGATGAAAATTTCTCAATCTTAGCATCATGACACGATTTTTACACACATTTCGTGCGCAATCATCTAACTACTTCTATTTACCTTAAACTGGTTGAAAATATTCCATACATATTATCAATGGGAGATACTTTTCCATAGACGGGTAAAAAGTCCTTCAAGTTGGTAGGGGTGTACATGGGTTGGGTCAACCCAGAAAACCAGGTCAAACCCACCTAAAAACCCCAAAAAAAATGGGTTGGGTCGATTAATTGGGTGGGTATAATTTCTAAAATTGCAAAACCCATAAAAATAAATGAGTTTCGGGTAAAACCAGACCCAAACCCAAAAAACTCACTTACCCAATAATTTCAATATTTTTTATCTTTAATTTCATAGGGTAGAAGAAAAATACTAAAGGTTATGATCATAAACCAAGTTATATTTTCAAAACATACACATTGTACTCTATATAATGAAAATCAAAACATGCTATAGTTACAAATATAGATGTTGCACTTTTTTTGTTATTTTAATACTAATGCAGTTTTATGTCTTGTAACTTTAGTTTGTCGCAAGTATTTTATGTAGGAGTTTATTACTTGATATTATAATTTATTATTTTATGATGAATAAAATTATAGTATAAATAAGTCAACCAATTTTTTTAAGAAAATTAAATAGTAGAGTAATATTTAAGAAAAATTATGACTACTTGTCATTTAGTCATTTAATATTGAAAAAATAGAAAAATAAATTAGGTAACTCATTACCCAATCCAACCCAATCCTGAAATGAATGGTTTTTCCCAAACCCACCCAATGATATAACAGGTGGTTATTTACCTCACCTAAACCAGAGTATCCTATATGGTTCGGGTTTTAGGTTTGGTCAAACCCAACTCAAATCGACCCATGTACACCCCTAGTAGTTGGTCTGCTTGGTTAAGTTGATGAAAATAAACTTCAAGTGATTGCAACTCTTTATCTTTCAACAAGTATTTGATTGCAGAGGACACGCCAACGTTGAAGTTAGTATGTTGATGGTCGGATTAGGCAAGTGTACCAAATCGTTTACCAAGTAATAAAGTGATAAGTAGAGTATCGTATGAACAGGGATTTTCGTTTCGTCCAAACAATTCACGTTACTTATTTTAAGTTGACGATATAAAATAAAAGAGATAAGCGTTAAAACATTCATGTCGTGTTTAGTTTGCAACAGAGCAAGTTACCTGTTTTTGGTTGCAGCAAAGGAAACAACATTTAGAACTCTTTGAATCCCCTCTATTTGCTTTGTTGGATATTAAATAACATTCATGTCGTGTTTAGTTATCTTAGGTAGTCTATACAAGTGATGAGGTCGTTGGGACGTTCTAACCTAGTCGGTTGTCAAGCTGCATCTGCTGGTCGCACGGTGATCCTTATGTGCGGGGTCTATACTATCTCGGTAGATCTAGGTCTATCTCTTCAATGGCTAACTGGACATGTTGATCGCACGGTGATCTTTACGTTAAAGGTCTTGCTAATTCAAAGGTAATTAAGACACATATTTAAATTGGCGTTCCAGTTTTTCCAAAGGGTATGAAGTGCCAATGTTCAATTAGGTCAGCCCATCCATGAATCTTAGAATACTCATAACATACTCTCCTTCTCTTATAAGTAGTTCTACAAACGGGCAGTCCTATCAGCGTCTACCTTACCCAAATGTCGAGGACAATGGTCTTGTTTATGTTTATTCCCCTCGGTGCTTGTTTCCCTAATTTCTAAACTAGTTACATCATAGGTTCTGCAGAATTTACTCAATATTAGTAATGTCACCTTCTAAGTACTTACTACTAGGGTTAATTCTTTTTCGATATCTTTCGCTAGTTTACTAATCACTTACTTCCTAGACAGATAATTACTAGTATAAGAAAATAAATAATAAGATATAAGCTTCTAGATAGTAGTAGCAATGATAAGCCATATCACAACCTAAGTATCTAATCTAGGGTTGCACCTCACCAAAATAAATTAATCCTAACCAAAACCTAATAGCGAACAGAAAATAAACTAAAATAAAACGACATTAAATTAAATAATTATCCAACAAAAGTAAACAGAGGTTCATCTTAGAACCCTAACCTGTAGATATCTAATTACACATGATAACTTATACAGAAATAAAAAAAGATAAAAACATACCCTAGAAAAGATAGGAGAAGATAAAACTCCTTCTTGGCTTCTATAATAGCCTTCTTCTTGAACTGCTGCAGCTCTGAACGATAAATTATGAATGAGGAAGGCTGGTATTTATAGGGAAACTTTCCACCTAACTTGGGCTAAAAACACGGGCTTTCAAGGGCGAAAAGTCACAAAAGCGACTTTTTCTGCAAGTCATGCGCGCCGTGCGCCAATGGTCATGCACCTAGCGCATATACCTTAGAATTTCAAGCGCCTAGGTCCATGTGGCATGCGCTTTAGTTATGTGTTTTCATGCGCCTAGGCACTTCTTTTGTGTAGCAGGTGCTTTAGTGCATTTTTTTTTGAAGAAGCTAAACTAACCCCCTCAAAAGGTGCTTTAGTGCATTACTTTCCTGTTTTCCTGTAATCTTCGTTTGTTGAGGTGTTTTTTTCATTTTGAAGTTGTCTTGAACATTGGGAACTGACTTCCTCCCTAAGTAAAGTCTTCTGAAGCCTCTTGAATCTTCATTCTTCATTTTCCCAAAGCCCAATAATCTTTTGAGGTCTTGATTTGCTTGATTTCATCATGACTTACTTCAAGAACCCCCTAAAATTGTTATGTTTCGGGAAGAATAGAATTACAGACTCAAATAAAGAAAACATCACAAATGTCCCAAAATCATAGGCAATTGATCTAATACTCATCTGGTTTGCTGGTAAAACCTACTAAATTAGGTCAACAACCATGTTAAGAATAACATAAGATTATCTGTCATCATATGTGAGAAATATAGTATAAGGATATCAGGGTTCAAAGACCATACCTTGGAAGACTACAAAAATCCTCTTTTATATATGATGAGTGAGAATCGTCAATGGTCAGTATTCGTTGATCGACGGTTATAAAAGGTGGGTTTTGTAACTGTCGAGCATTATGTGTTGAAGCGGAAGGAAGCATTTCACAATCCTTGGAGATCTAGGTCTTCTCACCTTTTTGAAAACACCTCCTAAATGTAAAGGGATGTGAATAACTTTGTTTCGGGCTTTAGTGGATTAGACTTACTTAAATGGGTACCCAAAATATCATCTCACCACATCAATTAAAATAATACATTGAAGACATGTGAGTTGATTAATTGACCAATTTGAGAAAGCTGGATTTTTGTTTCTACCTTCCACACAAAGTGTGTAACATTTTTTATTCTCAATATACCGTCGTTTTAAACAACATTTGGTTCTTTCCTCTCTTGACATTGGACAACCATATTCACTTTCCTTTTGCTAAAAAGTTCAAAATAGTTTGGGGAAAGGAATTTAAACTTCTTCTACACTAATTAAGAATGGATCACTTATTTGTAAACACTCATACATTTTCTACATTCATTCAACACTTAATTTTCTCTCAATTTTTCTCTATCCATCACATCATTGATTTATTACATCTATCAAATCACTATCTCTATTTCTTTCTCTTCTTAGTGGTTGATTGAATTTACGTGTCTAAATATTATTTAGGCATCAATTAAAAATTATGCAAAATTCAGATACATCATCTATCATACAATTGAAACTATCCACCACTATTTTTGAATGGAGTTCAAAGATAACATTAATCATGTTTAACTCCATAATATTAGGCAGTGTTATATACTCCTCTTATTATTCAACTATACCATATGTTGATTTTTTTCAACATTCATCAACTAATGAGTGTATATAGTAATGTATGTAAATTAGTATTGCCAATGAAGTTTGACTTAATAGTTTTTTCTCAAGGGTAAACTAGTAATTTTATTAGCAATAATAGAATCGGTAAAGATATGAGATAACTAAACTCGTGGCCGCTCCTCTAGATTACGTGTACAATTATGTTTTCTTATCTCCTAATAAAACAAATGTGAGAGTTTGGACAATGACTATAAAAAATTGTCTCCAGGCATTCAGAAAGAATACTGCCACAATTAGAGACATTTTGATTTCAATGTTTCCTCTTCAATAAAATCAACAAAATGACATAAACATGAGTTATTGTTAATCACAAACATCGTCCACCACTGACCATAAACCTAACTTATTAGGCACAAGTTGAAGCTTAATTGTTTGGCTTGCAATACTAAAGGAATCCAATGAATTCCTCTGTTGATTAGTTGGTGAGGCCACTAGCATTGCAGACTTTGTTGTTGCATGTAGCCCTACTCGTTCACCAAATTTTACACATGTCAAACTGACCGACTTTACTATCAACGTTAAACTTTTGAGGATGAAAGCAACGTTATTCCTTAAAGTGAATTATTTGAAAGATACCCACAGAATGTATATGGAAATTTAATTGTTTAGAATAAGTTACTCCCCCATCTTTTATTATAGGAATCTCAAACAAAAACCTTGTTATTAAAAAAAGTTGTTGAAAGTAATAAATTTATCTAAATGTGTGTTAAATTTATAAAATTACTCTTTCTTAAACTGTTTCATTATCTCTAACACCTTGGAGGATCTCTCAAAGCATTGTTTGAAAATGTAACTTTTGTATCAACATGTGTATCTATTACTTTGACGATTGTTTGACTTGTTAACATGATCCTTATTTAATTAATATTTTCTTGTTCTTGTTTAGTTGTCGTTTTTAGAGATTATGTGTACATATAAACAAAATCAATAAATTTTACTATTTTTTATAAGATTATTTGGCTTTTTTCTAACACCTTTAAGTATATATTATTTCATTTCACTTATGTTTATGTTCTTGTAATAATTAGTGGAGTGTATCGCTGACAATACTAATGTTGCATTGAAGTTTAAAAATCTAAATCAACATGATTTTTTATTTATTTTTTAAATAAGATCGACAAGTAAAAAGGAACTAATTAAGTAACTATTTTTTATTGTTTCAAAAAAAAAAGTAACTATTTTTTATGTAAATTCGGTATCCTCTGCAAGTAATTGTAAAGACGAGTTAGATAGTACCTGGCAAAGCTAACCCTAAAAATAGACTAATCTCTTGAGTTGGGTAGGAGTACCTCTATGGATAGCAAAACTCTTCCTTAAAAAATTTAACAATGTTACATTTCCAGGACTAGATTCAAACTCAAACCTCTACTCAAACTAGAAGAAATCCATTACAATCATTCAAGTGTTTTTGAGGAATAGAGCAATGTGAAAGTGTCATGTACATATAATAACTTTTGTGTAAAAATTCTAAAAATAAAAATCTTTAGTCTAAGAGCAATACTGTCCAACTCTACCTTTGCAAGGCAAGTATACGAAACATTTTTTACTGATAATAATATTCATTCATTCATTCAAATTGATATAATACATCGAAAACAACTTATCATAGAAAGTGGTCTATTACTACCAACAATAACTAATTAACCTTTTGCATGAGGAATTTCATCGGTAGACAAGAAACTAAAAATACAGTAATCCTCTATATTCCCTTTGTTATAAATACCCATTCTGAACAATCCCTCTCTTTGGAAACCAACCTTTTCCAACAGTCTTTGAGAAGCTATGTTGTCTGGACGAGTATTAGCCTGCAACCTTACCAAATCAGGAAAGTCTTGGAATACACGAGACAAAAGAATCTTCAATGCTTTGGTAGCTATACCTTGGCCCCAATAGTTAAACCCAATAGCATAGCCTAAATCTGCTTTAAACTTTGCATCAGCATAAGGAAGGACAAAAACAATTCCAATAGAGTGATCATTAAGACATATTGATTGTTGGAATGGGTAAATGCATTCATTTTTTATGAAATTCAAAACTTCTTCCCTTGATTTACATAACTCCAATCGCATATATTGCATGACTCTTTCATCACTTGCCCACAACAACACATCGTCAGCATCACTTTCTCTGAATGGCCGGAGAGTGATGCTTCTTGACTCATGATCTATTGCCATGGCGACAATATGTTAATGATATGGCTACGATATTTTGGTATTAATATGCCAAAAGTGAGTGGTTAGAGTTAGAATGATTGATCTGTGTGGGTCTAGTAAATAAACTATAGATATACTTCAACCTACCAAAATTGAAGAAATCTTTCTACCTCGGACAAGTTGCATGTATTGACAAAAGTGAGTTGTAACTCGTGGTCATGTAGCATATGTAGCGTTTACTATGGACTAGTTCAGTAGTAAACAAGGCGGGTCCACAAATAAATCATAAACTAATAATCATCCGGTTAATTTCAAAGACAAATCATAAATTAATAATTATCTGAGTTAATTCCAACAGAGACGGAATGAAGATTCAAGGATTCCTAAATCATCGTTACACTTTTAATTCATAAAACCTAATTTTACATTGGACAAGACAATTATGTTGAAACAAAATAAGTTTTGTACAATGTCTTTAAAATTTTGATGATAAGAAAGTATTAAAGGACAATTAGATACACTAATATATGTTTAAGTGCGCAGGACCATAGATTAAATTAATGAAGTTCTGAACATATATAAGAGCATCTAAAACACAAGAGAAGTTAAAGGCTTTATAGAAGATCTGATGTAAGGTCGACCAGAATTCAACGTTTTGATCAAAAATGGAAAATCCATCTAGAAGCTACTGAAGGTCAGACTCCAGATCATCAGACTATGAGTCACCTAGATTCTGAAAACTCATAAGTCACGCCAGCTTTGTCTTCTTCTGAAGAAGGGTTACTTTCAGCATCTGGCCAAGTACATTTTGTCTTCTTTTGAATCACGTGTCAAGTCAAATTCAAGGACATTAACCATGTCAGGCAATATTCCAACGACTTTGATCAAACTTCTTAAAGACTCCAATTTATGCGCAAGCACAATATAAGGAGCTGAATACTTGAAGAAATTAACAAGACTCTGCAGTTTTTACAAGTGCCCTTACTATATGTAAAATTTAAAGCGCACAAACACTTACGAATTTTTTACCAAGTTCATATCTTAGAAATTTTAAAGTCTTAAGAGTCTTACTTTGTTTTGTAATTGTTTACACCTCTGATTGTATATCAAGTGTAAAACCAAAAAAAAAATGATTTGATTAAGTTGGATTGTGAGAAGTCTCTTTCAATTGTGATTGAGAAGTATAAGTCTTTTGCAGTTGTGATTGAACATTATAAATTTCTTGCTTGTGTGCTTAAGCATTTGAATTCTCTTGCTTGTGTGCTTGAGCATTTGTAATATTTAGTAATTATAGTGAAAATCCCTTCAAAGTGCAAGGAGACGGGACTACTCGATTTATGAGAGGAACTAGTATAATTGATTTGTGTCTCTCTTTCTCTCTTTTTGTGTTTGAACTAATCCGTTGTATTCAAAATCTAGAGCGAACTTTGAACCCATTCAGACTTTGGCCAATAAAACATTTTAGAAAAAGTTTGAAAAAGTTAACACAATTCAACCTCCCTTTCTCACCTTTAAATTAAAAATCTGCAACCACTTTTAATCTCTTATTTTACTTACTTTCTTATAAATTTCTCTAATTACTGAGTTGAACGAAAATCCATATTAAAATGATAACTTACTAGTCTGATTCGATGCACTTGCCCACTCGTACATCCATCACATTGCAAGCCGTTGTTACAGAAGGAATAGAGCTGAAAATAAAAACTAGAGATATGAAAAAAAAAAAAAAAAAAAA
>Ga0099826_10003136_pt1 | contig 11086 bp, 7 predicted proteins | sample Mtrugardesep15_FD_76830 | JGI IMG/M metagenome (GOLD analysis project Ga0099826, IMG submission 76830) | Root nodule microbial communities of legume samples collected from California, USA - M. trunc garden sep15 | ecosystem: Host-associated > Plants > Roots > Nodule | place: USA: California...
GTCGTTCAATCACTCTTTCCCATAACTTCATTGTATGACTCATTAGCTTAATTCCCCTATAATTCGCGCAATTTTGTATATCCCCCTTGTTCTTATAGATTGGAATTAAAGTGCTTTCGTCCGGCATTTTCCTCATCCTCATGATCTCGTTAAAAAGTTTTGTGAGCCACACAATTCCTCTATCGCCAAGACTCTTCCACACTTCGATAGATATGTTGTCCGGCCCAACTGCCTTGCCACTACTCATACTTTAGGTGGTATTTTACTTATTTATTTTTAAAAAAATCACCTACAAATTGGATAAAGAAATCTTCAATAACATCAGTTGTTCTTTCAATAATATTTTCTACTTTGTTTGTGGTTATGCTCAATGTTCAATTTCTCTTTTACTATTTTTTCTGAATTCTGAATGTGTACGTTTCATTTAATTAATCAATTTTTTTTAGGCTGGTTATCAGGGAGATAAATTCAAGCTCCGTGTGCCTTTTCCTCGACCTGCAGAAGATAGAAAGTAAGACACATCATATTTGATATCAGCTCTGTGTACGTCCCTACATTAAGGTGTTTTTTTTTAATAAAAATTTATTGTTTTTCTTTTAGGGATGTTAAGACTCTCATTGTTGAGATGCTCCAAGCTGCCAAGCCTCAAGTTAATTGATTCCTCTACAGATCAAAGGTGGACATGAGGTACTCATCCCAAACTCATCAAGTAATTGAGTTGGATTGTACCTTTGTCTCCAAGATTCGTCATTTTTCTTCATTCAGAATTTTATCTCCCGTAAATTATATTCAAAGTAACCAACTCATTCCTGGATTGTAATAAAGTTAGCTAAATGTCAAAAATATTACCGAGTGAGACGCTTAAAATACGGGATTGTAATGATAAGTTCTTTCTGTTCTAATCTCTTTCTCTTTGAAATGCTGCAGATTCCTTTCAGTCATCCACCTGCTGAGGAGGACGATTTGTGTGTCTTGAGAAGTAGATAAGTAAATATAGTGATATTTTCAATACATACAATGGAAACTCAAATAGCGATTTCCTTTCACTCGTAAATGTAGACATTAAAATGGTGTAAGATTAATCGTCTCTCAAAGACTCGTATCCTTTGTACAGAATGATCATAACTCATAAGATCTTCCTCCATGTTTACTCTTGTTGAATTGAGACAATTTATGAATAATCCTTCAAGAAACGACAACAGTTTTTGGCTTGTCCAGGACCGGATATTGTGCCAATACAGTTATTTTTTATGTAAGTTATGAGTTGAATGACATCTAATTATATACCTCATCGCATGTGAATAACTTGTGAAATATTTTAGAAACTATTATATCGAAGTGATATTTTAACAAGGTATGGTTATTTGATTGTCAATGCATAGGTATACACCTTCTAGTCCTCAAGTTAGCAAGTGTATGTTTGGATGAGAGGCGAGTTTAACAAAATTACACCTTAATTTTGTAAAGTGTAGCTTTTGCTAAAATCGTAGTGGCTCACAAAATATTTGGCAACTTCACTATGAATCCAAATATGTACTAACTCTTCATAAAAGAAAATTAACTGTACTTTTATTTTCTTGCAATTATCCCGAATGAGATATTTGACATAGACGAAGGATCATTGCGTTGAAAAATATGTCATTTTTGTACAGCACGTTTTCAAAAAGCTAGCAAATTGAAAACGGTCCCTTCAAACATACACGTTTGTATAGCTGTCTTCAGAGTGTGAACAAGTCCTATTTTTATTATTTATTTTCTGAAATTGTTTACCCCGATAATATTTTGATCAGTAATTTGCTCAAGTATTACATAGCCACAGCATGATTTTTACAAAGCCAAAAAGGTCAATTTTTGTATTTAGTAGTGTAAAGTGATAAACAATATAATTTGTCCATATATATCCAACAAAGAACTTGAGTGGTAGATATCTTGTCCCATAGTGTATGAAAACAAAATATTGGCTGCTTGTTGTGATCAATTTCTGGTGCTGGTGATGCCCCTGAAATACTTTATTTGGATGATTCAACAAATCACAACCGTCTGTTTCTTATTCAAATCCTAATGCTCAAAGGAATATAAAGAATACAAAAAAAGATACTTTTAATTTAGTCACCTTTCACATGTTACAACTACCTTTACTGAAAGACTCTTGTAGATATTGTGCATGCAAGCTGCAGCTTTGATGTGTCCTTGAAAGTTTGGTGGCCTGGGGATGTGCCTACGTCCCTTGCACATTGAGTGTATGTCTGGTTCTGCGGTGGTCATCTCGTTCTCACAGTCGAAAGCAGTTTTTCAATTTGTAGCGTCTGTGTCACGGCTCGCGGTCTAAAACAAGTTTTTACCGTGGCCGTGAAATTTGAAAGATTCAATTTGAAGCTTCTGCCTCACGGCTTGCAGTCTAAAGCAAGTTTGCAATAGCTATGAATTGTTTGGATTTGGGTTCCCTACTGTCAGGAAATCTGCAGTCATATCATCATGTTTGTCCTTTGAAAAATGGGAGAATCAGGGCATGAGCTTTTGCATTCCCAGAAACCTCAATAAATTATCTTTTTATTGTAGAAGGAAAAATGGGATTGAACTCTTTATTGGTTTGATTTGCTATAAATAACTTTCCAGACGGTAAATCCAAAATTTAGTAGCTTATTATGCATATTAAAGTAAAAATAAAACTAATAAATGTAAAGATCAGCAAAATCTTGACTATTTAAAACCACATGTAAGCTACTTTGTCTAATTTGAACCTTAAGCCTAAAAATAGCAATTAGTAGAAAAGATTTCGTGTACAAAATAGTATACATATATAAATCTAGACACCCACATGGTCTAAGTTCAGTGACACACACACACATAACATTTTATCATCAAGATCTCTTTTATCTAGTGCTTAAATAGAAGAAAGACACAACAAAATCATTTAGATTCAAGTACACCACGATCCATGCTTTATTTGGCCTCATACTCTTCAGTTGAAATTATGGATATATTTGCCTGCTAGAGGCTTACATAAATCTTGTGCATATTTTCCTTTCCTTAATTGGTCTTTTCATACCCCATCTCTTTAATTGTTTTGAAGCTCTTCTGACAGCCAAAAAACCATATGATTTATTACGTCCAAAGGTACATTTCAGTTCAATGTCGGCAAAATTTTTGCAAAGTTGGGTCATAGTATATTCATACACTTTCATTTAGGCCTCTTTTGAAATTGAAACTTCATTAAAATATAGAAAAGAAAATTTGATGAAGAGGGTTGCTGAAATTTGAAGGTAAGTTGATTATTAATTAGTACACGCTATAGAAAAACAAAACAAAACAAAACTTGGTGGGAATGGAATAGTATCTTTATTTACTCATCAATTCAATCACCATAAAGTAAAATTTGAGAGATAGAGATGAAGAAGAAGAAGAATGATAAGTGAGAAAATAATTTTCTTCATTGATTTGATTGAAATGGATCGGATAAGATCAGATCTTACTTGTTTACAAAAAACATTGTGAGAAAGCAAATTAAAAAACTTGAATCATCATCAACTCAACAAAATATCATCATCATCATCATCTTCCCAAAATAGTTTAGAGTCTTTGTTGTAGTAGATCCAACCTCTCAAATATTTGCATAATAATCATCATCATCATTCAGAATCACTTTCCACACTCCCCATAGCCTTCAATCCTCTTGGCCTCTGCATCAAAAATCCAAAAATTATATTTAGAAAAAATTAAAATTAAGAGATAAAATAAAAAGGTTTAAACTTTATAAACACAACAAAACCAACAACCACTAACCTTCTTGTTACTTTTCTTCTCCCTAACTTCATATCTCTCTTGACACATATCAGTCAACCATGCTCCAGGACTTACCAACTGTAAACAAACATGTCGACAACATTAGACATAAGATATGAAAATTAACAAGATCCAAACCAAATTAACCACAATAAAAACAACATAAAAATCATTTTTTTAAGTAAAAAGAAACTTACCAATAAACTTCTTTGGATGATTTTGGCCCTCTTTTTGGGTCTTTGAGGAAGCTTACAACCTTTCATGGCAAGAAAATCTTCTTCTTTCTCTTTGCTAGAGAGAGTAATGTAAAGCTTAGGCCAAACTAGAGCTTTTTCTTCTCCATTGATAACATCGCAGGTGCCTTTACCGGTGTCCTCTGCTGTCCCCCTCGTTGTGTAGTACCGATCTTCCTTCTCCGGCGACGCCGATTTTCTGTTATCTCCGGCCGCCGGCCGTAGAATAGTCCCATCGGAATTCCTGCACACCAAAACTTCCCATTAAAATCACATAAAAATTTGAAACAAAATTTCAGACATTTTTATTGCAATCACAGATCCAATATCCAATACCCTTCTGAAAAAAAATATCATCAAAGAACGGAATACAAGTTTATATCATCTGGGTATGCATAAAAAATCGATTTTTACGTCATTAAAACACAAAAAATCATTTTTTTATCTTTCTTTTTCTATGAAACCAAACACTGAAAAAAAAATGGAATTTTTAACCTCTCTTTTATTCTTATCTTCACTGAGAAAATTCCCCATTAACCAACCAAATGAAAACACCATCATTACATTGAATCATTGAATCAACAACACCCAAAAAACCATTTTTTTTTCTTTTACTCAAAATCAAACAAGGAATGAAAAAATTGAAAGTTTACTTTTTAGCAACCAACAAGACTGAAACACCATTTTTCACAAACCAAAATCCATTTTTTTTCAGAGGAACCAAACGAAGAAGAAGAAGAAGAAGAAGATAAAGATGAAAATAAAGAGGAATCTGAGAAGATCCATTTGTAATGGTTGTTTTCAACAACCTTGTGAGACGATTAGGTTGTTGTTGATGATGATGAAGATGAGAACTTTCTTTCTCAGTAACACCAGAACGATGATTTTCCACTCCAGAATTAAGCTTTCTTCTGATTACACCACCATTAAGCCTAGTTGAAATCCGAGGATCTTTCACCCTCACACATCTCAAACGCTTCCTGTTTCCCCACTGCAAGAAGAACTCTGGTTCTGTTGCCTTACATGCTCTTTGGTTCCTCTCTTCTGTCTCCATTTCTGCAACAAAAAGTATACAACGTTAAAAACAATAGATTCAGATAAAGGGTTGATCAAGATTTGAGAACATAGCAGAGAACAATGATATACCAAAATCTTAAAGGGATGCTTCCAAATTTAAGATCTATGCCTCAAAAAACAGTTTTTTTTTGCAGAAATTTATCTGCAACAGAAGCATATAAAAAGGGTCAGAACAAGAAGAAGATTAAGAGAAGAAATCTATAAGAAAAAGACCTTCAAATGAGAAGAAGATGAAGAAGAAGAAAAAGGCTTACAATGATAAAAATTTGGATTCAGATAAGAAGAAGGAGAAGAAGAAGGGTATGTGTGAAACAATAAGATCTTCTTCTATGTTGTTAGATTTGTGAAACTTTGTTTTGAGAATGTTTCTATTGAAACAAGTTTCTCTGTTATGTACTTTGAAGCAAAAACTGAAACAGAGTTTGAGGGTTATTTTTCTTCTCTTCTCTCTGTGTTCTGTCTTCTAACTCTTTTTCTAATGTGTTTGTGTGTATTTATCCTTCTTGTGAAGGGAAGAGAAAACTAGAGAGAATCTTAGCCGTTGGATTGCCAATATAAGGGTTAGGTGATTGATCACAGTTTTTGGTTTGGGGGTCCCTTAACTCTTGTGTTTCCTTTTTCACCCTTTTCCTAATAATTGACAAAAAGAAAATAAAAGAAAAAACAAAACAGTTGTTATCATTCTTCCAGGCTTACCTGCCACAAGAACAGGCCTGGGCTTAGTGTTGGGCCTAAATTTACTTCAAGACCCAGCTTCTGTGGCCCAACTTATTTGGGCCTTAGCAAGCCCATCTTAATAAACTGGTCTTTTTTAATGTGATCCAAAATGATTATTTTTTTTATTTGAGGGGTTGATCCAAAATAAATGTTGTGCAGAAAACAAAAGGAAAATTGCTCTTCTCCAAACAATAATTGCTCTCTCCCAACTGAATTTTCCAAAATACACATGTGTGACTTAACTCACGTACGTGTTATACTCAGTGTGGCTTATATCACGTTGGAATACAACATACATGACTTAAGTCACGTTCAGTTCTTGTAGCCTTTCTTTTGTTCTAAGACTTTGGTGAATCGTCTTCCATTTCCCTTCACAACTGTTTCGTTAGTGGGATACAACAAACCCATCTCCATTGAATGAACTCAACAAATGTTTTTCACATACTCAGACACTTCAAATCAAAATCAAGATATATTCTAAAATCAACACTGGATAAGCTACTCGATGAAAAATAAAAAAGGGTTACGTTGAAACTAGAAAAATCAAAATCCACGATTTCAAAAGGTCTCGAGTGTATTATGTTATGGAATTATGTAGACACGATACTACTGAATTTGGTGCACGAATGTTATTTTAGTAACCAAAATTTTATTAATAAACTCAGACTCAGCATCAAAGTGAGAAACTTTACCCACCTTTTATGAAGAGTTACGAAGACCCCACCCTATCATTTGCTAGAAAGTTAGACGACATTTGTGTACAAAGATATACATGATATGTGATTCTAAGGGATGTACTTTTAATAAAGGTTTAATAGCAGTTTTAGCCCTCTAAGAAAAAAACTACAAAATCGCCCCCTTTCTTTGAGGTTTATCGACCATTGTATATTATTTTTCAAAGATGATTATGCTTGCTCATGGTGTAATTTTACTTTTTTTTTGTTTGGTTAAGGGCAATTTTCTATTTTATTAGTTTTGGAATCTTTTTTTTTTTTTACAGATAGTTTTGGATTCTATATATCCATTTAATTCCATGCCAAAAATATTTGAGACTCACTTTCATCATTTAAATATAAAAAATAAATTACTTTAGCCTCTCGTAAAAATAAACCGGAACACTTTAGTCCATAACTAAGGGTCTATTTGTTTAAAAAAATTCAAAAATTTATTTTTCATGATTCAGTTACGTTTGTGTGTAAGCTTTTCTCTAAAATCATTTTGTTAAAATATGTTTTTTATGTTGAAAATGAAGTAGCTATTTTGATTAGTTTTCGAAGAAAATCATTTTCAATATAAGAGTGAAAAACTTAGTTTATGGTATTTATGCTTTTTCAACCATATTAATGAAGTTAATTTTCAACTTAAATGCTTTTTCAACCATGTTTTATTCTTTTCTTAAAAATCTATAAAGAATAATCTCAAAAAAAAATTATATATTTTTTTAAAAGAAATCAAACTAGCCCACCAAAATTAACATTAGGAAAAATCGAATCTTAGATTTTGAGTTTCCAAATTAAAACACTCTCTTAGTCTCTTTCCAACACTTATTCTAACACCTACTCTTTTATTAGATGAAATATCACTCCTCTTAAAAAAATACTAATCTCTAAGTTATTTTGTTCTAAGACTTAACGTCTAATGCTAATACAATAGCATAATATGCACATGTCATCAAAGTTTCAGAGCTTCATTGTAAACCTTGCTTTGTAGTTGAGATATTATACGAAGGATTTGTATTTTGCTTCCATATTGAAAAAGGATTTTCACGTTATAATTCTCAGGGTTTCTTCTACTCTACTTATTTTTGCTATTGTTTTTCTTATATTCGTTACATGAAGGGATATATTTATTTGCCGTGGCCACCATAATTCACACTAGACAGTGCCCAGCCAGTTCATGTTTCGGTGCAGTCATGCAATCGAGAAGCTGGAAGCTGATTTTGAGTTGAACTGCCCGATTTTGATTGAATCAAACGGTTTTAAGACGTTAACTACATTTAGACTTGACTGCCCTTAATCCCAATTCGTGCCCATGTGGCTCTAATATGCAACGACTAGCGGTGCAAAAGTTTAGTTTGGATCGATTTTCAATAAAAAAATGTCTAAACCAATAAAATCTACATCGCTTCGGTTTGGTTTGGTTTTAATTGTTTTTCGAAAATGAAACCAAACCAAACTAACCGGTTTTGTAAAATTTGATTTAGTTCGGTTTATCGGTTTGTTCGAAAATACATTTTCCTTAAAAAAATTCATATTTTGAGTGTACTCATGTGTTTCATATCCCATGCTCTCTTAAGTCTTTTTAAGCATCGTCGTATTTCATCCGTACTTAAATATTTCATACTCAAATTAAAATAATTTCATCAAACAAACTAATATAAAACATACCTTAATCTTTTTTGGGGTAAATGAAACACGTACAATAAGTATGAATGATTAGATGAGATGATGATGAGATAATGTGAATGGAAATGAATGGACTAAGGATTATTTATGTTGGGTGTAACCTTGAGTGTATATGATGAGTGATATTATTAGTAAGCATCGGTTCGGTCCATTAGTTCTTTGGATCTCAAAATCAAAAACCAAGAACCGAACCAAACCAATCAATTTAGGTCGGTTTGTTTTGGTTTAGAACCGAAGCAAACTAGGTTTGATACTTTTTCGATTTAGATTTTCAATTTCATCGATTTTGTTTGAACTGCTACACCCCTAGCAACGACGCTATGTGACGGTGATGCAGATAACACAAGACAAGAGTGATGCAAATAACATGAGAAGTGGAAATAAATATAGAGAAATGATAAATGAACACAGATTTTTTGACACAAAAATGACACCAATGACATCTTTTGTAATTTTCTTTAAAGTGCAAGGACAATTATGTGAAATCATCCCTTTCCCTCTTGTGTTTGTGTGCCTCTTCTCTCCCCTCACTCACCTAATCATTCTTATTATCTCATTGTCACCTACACCGATGAAGACCCGATATCACTGGAGAAGAAGGAGGCATGGTGGTTGTCATGGGATCCTAGAAAAAAGATGAGGTATGGTGGTTGAGACGAGTGAAAGAAGCATGGTGGTGGTTGTGTCTGAGTTAGTCAAAGAAAGATGAGGTGATGGTTATGGTGGTGGTGGTGAAGACAACATTGATGATGGCTGAGGGCGACGAAATAGAAGAAGTGTGGTGGTGGTGAAACAGCATGGCGGCGTGGTGGTGGTGAGGAGATTTGGTGATGCCCGGATCCAGTATAGTATGGGTTCGAAGATAGATACAATGGGACGTCGGCAGCCATCGAACGACGAGTGGGACGCCGGTGGCCGGTGAACTCGGGCTGAGAGGGATTTGCAGAGGCAAGAGAGATAGAGAGCTACCCATAAAACATGAGAGAGATAGTTGCAGGGAAGATAGAAGAAAAAAAAATTGGTATTTTGGAACAGTGTTATATACTATGGTGTCTGTATTGTGTCTCTTTTTTTTGTCCAGTTATCATATCTCATAAATACAATAGGGAAATTTTACATTTTTGTGTATTGGGCCTATTGGCTATTGCTATTTAAAACATCAAAATTGGTAAGAAAGTTGCTATTTACACTTTACACCATGCTAAGAAATACCATGAAATGATAAATTTAACTCCAATTTCTATCAGTAATTACCTACCGCCGATTAAAATCCATCGAAAGTTAACTGCCGATGAAATTATATTGATAATTTCGTGATGTTTCCTGGAACAACCATTTTCAATTGGTAATTGCTTTAGCTGTTGTTCCTTGAGCTGCCGAACCAATTAAAATGTATCTTCTCATAAGCTTATTTTACTTAGAGGACATATCAAAAGTATCTTTCAATAGAGGTTGGTCGTTTTAAGGTTTTAAATAAGGATATGATAATCACTCAACTACTTTTGTGTCCCATCAGGGCCGTATTTGAGGTAGGCGATGAGGGTCACCGTCTTAAACTCTAAAAAATAAGTACGAAATTTGGGCTCTAAATTTTTTTTAAGGGTCTATTAGGCCTTAAAAAATTTATTAGTTTTTTTTTTATCAAGTTTGATGTTTATATATATTTATTAGTTAGCTTTCAAATTGTAGGTTCGTCCTATGCCACAAAAATCTCAGAAACGGCCCTGTGTCCCATTAAAGTGTCATATTTTATTTATTTGATAGACAAAGTGCCATATATTAGAGCTACCAATATTTATTTATTTTTGACAGAAATTAGAGCTACCAATATAAAATTTTAGATCCTTCAAAAAAAATATATAAAATTTTAGAAATTTTCACCAGAAAAAATATGATTTCGGAGAATATCATTGCCAAGAGGCAAGATCGAAAGCTATCCCCACGAAACAACTCCTTAATGTTTAATTATTTTCTTTTCTTTTTGATTTTTGGCAAAAAAGTGCAATTCTTTCAACGATTTGAGTAAGCCTCTAATTTAATCTTTTATGTATGATCGTGAAAATAATAAATAGTTTTTATATGCTTTTTTTTTTTACACGAGTTTTTATATGCTTTTAATTTTTATTTTAAAGAGTCCGGTGGTGATACTCTTGCACATTAAACGTATGAAAATTAAAATTTATAGGTTCAAATCTTCGTTCTAGCGTATCAAATTTTCATATAGACATTTGTCATTTGAGTTGCACTTGGGGAACATTTATATAAAAATGTATCTCACTTTATGTTGTCTTGTTAACATATACTTTAAAGTTTATTATTTTTGTATACTTGAGAGACTAAATAAGGATGGTGGAGCTTATAAAAAAAGGAGATGGTAGTAATACTTGAGAGTTTAAATTGAGAATTTATTCCTTTATGATATATCAATAGAATAATTTAAGATTCCATAACAAAAATTTAACATGGTTAATCCAAGTTTAAATCGTCAAAGGATGTAAACAAAAGAGTGAACATGCACAACATAAATACATAATTAAAAAAGGTCCTGCTAACCAGTGCTCTGGGGTACCAGTTAAACTTACTATAAAAGAGAATTATTACCATAAAATGGTGTTGTTTTTGACATTATTATCAATTAATTATATAATTTCAATACATTAACTACTATATAATTTCCTTTTTCATATCTTTAATCAGTGCCCCAGGCACGGTTAACATTTCCCTTAAAAAAGAGAGTAAATTACATTCCCCTCCCCTCAAAGATGCTTGAATTACACTCCTCTCCCCTCTTATTCAAAACATATTAGAGAAAAATACATTTCCCTCCCCTAAGAAAAGCTTGAATTACATTCCCCTCCCCTCTTATGTTAA
>Ga0099826_10003137_pt1 | contig 11083 bp, 9 predicted proteins | sample Mtrugardesep15_FD_76830 | JGI IMG/M metagenome (GOLD analysis project Ga0099826, IMG submission 76830) | Root nodule microbial communities of legume samples collected from California, USA - M. trunc garden sep15 | ecosystem: Host-associated > Plants > Roots > Nodule | place: USA: California...
ACAAATAATTTGAGATATAAATATTGCAAAGTTACCTTAAGGGAAGATTTTGATATATGTTTGATATATATCAAAATATAGACTTACCATTCAAAGTTTTTTCCTCCAAAAACCAACTCGTAAACACACCACAAAAATACATGTTAGAATTTACCTTTGAATATAAGGTTGTGTTTGATTTCGCAAAAGTTAAATATTAGATAGAACAAAGACTTAACAACACAAGGTAGAACAATTTTTTATCATATAAGATATTTGACAGACAAACAATTATTTTAGTGTTTTAGACAACTTATACTTAAGACAAAAAGATGTGTAGTTTAGTGATGGACAAGAATTTCGATTTTTATCATATCTCTTGCTCCTAGTTTTTCTTGTCCTTGAAAATATTTACAATCAAACATTATACATATGAAATTGTATCGTGTCCTTTATTTTTTAATAGATCAAACACCCTTAAAAAAACAATAATTATAGAAGATGTTTTCGATAACTACTTGCACAAGTTTGCTAAAATTAAGTTAAGGCAGCTAACATCGCATCCCACAATCTCTTTCTTTTAGTTGTGCTATTTTTGACACGAAATCAAAAAATAATTTGGATAATTATTGTAATTCATATATATATGTGTGTGTGTGTCACAATTTATTAATCATAGAGTGAATACAAATATTTTTTTATTTTGAAAGTTATTAACCACAAATTTATATGTATATTTGAATATAAATTTGGTAAATGGATATAATAATGATAGCACTCTTTTTTATTAGTTAAAATTAATATAGATCACATTAATTTTATATGTGATCCACATAATCTGATAAAGGGGATTTGCCTTCATGGATATAACAAGAACATATATTTTTATTTTTGGTGGCCTTACCTGGCTGGCTCTGTGAGTTAGCTCTATGAGGAGGGGTTATGACATAGAGACCTACTTTCTTAAATATTTTCAAAATGACATCTCACCAATATCTCATTTGCATTTATCTCTTTAATAAACTATGTTTTCCATTTCTTCATCTTGACCCGACTAAGTGACATAGTAGCTGCCACAAGAGACATCAATGGAGTGGGGTAAAGAATGCTATCCATCTTTATGTTCTTGCCTCCTATATTGTCCTCTGTCCCTATCCCCATTCTGTCTTCACTCTTCAGTCTCCATCTCCACAAATCCATAGTGAGACCACAACAGTAACAAAAATTAATACTATATGTAACATTACCCCATTCATGTTGAATTCCAATGAGAAAATCTAAATTCGGATCAAATGGTACAACCACCCCCGGCATGTTTTTTTGTGTGAACATGGTATCTATGCGCACAAGACTAATCCCTCGAGCCGGATAGGACCGCAATAGATAGCAAAGTTCTCCCTAAGGACCCCGCATGTTCTGAATCTTTATTAATTTATTATTCACACCATTTCATTTAAAAGTGTCATACAACAAACCAATTCCAAATGTTAATTGCATTTCGATAGCATCTAATCGAACATAACTAATTGAGTATTTCATTTCATTTTTTCCGATACAAATACAAATATTCATATTGTCACTCTTCATTGAGAGAACCAATTTCAATTGATGTTAAACAAAAATTCAAGATGATTTCCATCCTGTCTTTTTAAATAAAATAATATGCCTTTAATTTGACCTAATGGGAAGAATGTTGCACGCATGCAGCTACCTTTGTCGCTAAAATGGATGCTAGCATCGTCTATTCTAATGTTACTTATCCTTAGCATGTAAATCTGTGAAATCCTCTTAGCCAACTGCATCTAAATCAGCATCAGCATCAGTCTCATCTATGATTCCATCTTCAACTTCAGCATCTGCTTCCAATTGACCTGCTTCCTGACCGATATCAGTATCTGAGCCATTCTTCTGAAGTTCATCAGAAGTTGAGGTTCCACCTTGAGAACCAGGTAGAGCAGAAGCATCAAATTCCATAGGTGTTGCCGTGCTATCTGCTCTAATGCCTTCACCATCTATCTCAGTTGAAGGTGTAGCAGTCTATTCCACAACAAAAAATAATGACAAAAAGTGATTTCAGGGAATCAATTTAACATTGAATTCATTATTACAAACCTTAAATATAATAAAGAGGAGAACAAAGACAATGGAGAGAAGTAGAACGAAACAAATAGATGCATGCAAATTAAAGTTCAATCTAATGATCCTCCATCCATCCCATATTAAGTGTCAAGTTTGGAATGTTTGTTTGTCTCAAATCATGTCATTTTAATTACCTTTTCCACTAATATATCATTTTCTATTGTATCTCAACTACCTAACACTCACCCAAGAGCACTTGGATGAGATGGTAAGGGATCTCTTCCAGCTTAACCAGAGGTCCTGGATTCGAATTCAACCCTGAGATGCAGCAGTGTTAAATCTCTTGAGGGAGATCTTTGTCACCCATTGCAGTCTTACCCGGCTGAAGAGATTACTCTTTGCAGTTGTGCGCAGAGGATACCCGGTTCATTCCACTAACTACTACTACCTTTGTTGTCCATAAATATATGCCTCATTTCAAATTACTAGATACATTTTTTTTAAATATACCCCTTATTAATACAACTAATTTGTCTTGGGAGATGAAAAATCAGAGTTGGTCACATCTATACAAAACAAGGTATTTTAGTGACATTGATTCACAAAATCAACACATTAAGTACACCATCTACTTTTGTTAATAAGTAGTATATTAGGACAGAGGTAGTATATTAATAAGGCTACTTAAGTAAATGAAGCTCATTTGATCATAGAAATTAGTATACTCAATGATTTTCCTAAGAAGTGTGTGTAACATTAAACGACACTTAATATGACACAGGTGCAGTATTATAGTAACAATGTAGTTTATGTTATCTGTGTATTTTGGCGTATGTCATTCGGGTAGCCTTATATCTGTATATAGGTAAGAGAGTTCTGTTACCATTCAGCTACTTAAGAAGGCAGTTATGCTTGTCTACTTATAGTTATATCATGTACACTCAATTGAAGGTTAGCAATCATCATATTCATAATCATAGTTCAGAATGCTCCAAATTATCTCTCTACACTTTACTTTCTTTGATTTTCTCTCATTTGCAAACCTAAAGTACATCTAAGTCTAACCTAACTACGGCACTCAATTGAAGGTGCATAATGTATTGGGCAATAAAACATAGACACTCCAAAATTAAAGTCATGCACATGATGGATATGTACCCAAACATGCTATGGATTTGGTACTTATGGGTATGCACCAGATACCTAAGAAAAATAATTTTCAAGCAAAAAAGTTTGGATGCATCATACACATAAGTACTTTTTGGGTGCATATCAGTGCCCTACAATTTGGTAAATAAAAAAGTATTATTGTGTAACAAAAGAAATTAAAAACTAAGTTTTTCTCATTTCTTTTGTTGATCACATCGATGCATTCATTATTACCTTGTGAATTACTTTCCTATTTTTAACTTTGTAAATATTCTTTCCATGTCTGTAAATATCACCTTTCCTAATTTCTCTGTGTATATTTCTTCCTATTTTGATTTGTAATTTGTAATATAGTAAATTAGGAAAGCTTCTAGATAGTTATTAGATATAGTCGACATCTATAACCAAGGTATTTATTTTGCAAGAAATCATACAAATTAGCCTTACTGATCAAATCATTAAGTACCAATTCTAGTCTCCTATTCAGACTATTGGGAAAAACCCAAGTCCCACATCGGATAGACGAGACTCTTGAGAAGAGTTTATAAAGAGTGAGGCACTCCTCACCTCACAAGCCGGTTTTGTAAGGATGAGTTAGGCCCCAAATTTTAACACAATTTAAATCCATTTTTCCTCTCAAACCTAAATCTCTAAACTATTTGATCTTGTTTATAAAAGAGTAATGCTATTTCACAAAAGAGTTTTCTTCCCGAAAGAATCACGAATTGATGTTAATCAAAAATCTTGTCCTTTACTACAACCAACTATACCCAGTCCCTTTAGATTATTTGGCACCTCTTCTCATCGGTTCCTTCGTCATTTCATGTCTGTTAGGGCTTGAGATAATTAAAATACAGCTGGAGTGGATAATTGTTTTCTGAGATACTTCTGACCGGTTGGGGCCTACAATAGCGGTTTGATTGGGAAAAATCCCCGGGGCATCCCCAATAACCTCGTGCCTAACAGCAAGCGTCAGTTAGATTGCCGGAGTACAACAATTATGGTCAAGATATCCAACTAGACATTGAACCGTGGTTTGTAAAATCAATTCCCTCCTATAATTTTATGTCTAACAAGTAACAACCACTAATATAAGTTTATTACTTATAGGCAATTATAGATTGGTGTAATGGTGGATTTGGGAGGGTTTGTAGAAGAAAAAGGAGGACGCCAGTGATTAGCAGGGAGATATTTCCAATAGTAATCCAATGGTCAAGGGGTTATATATATAAGCAGAAATAATCGGGATGACGGGGGAATTAATTATGTAAATGAAGCCTATAAATAGAAGGGAGTTAGGAATTGGTTAGAAACTCAATAGATTTGCAAAGGAGGGCATTGTAATCTTCCAGCAACACTCACAAGAGGGAATTAATGATGTAAATGAAGATCACTGGTTTAGTACGCAAAATCTTCAAACAATCTTAAAAACCAGTTATAAACAGTTATTAATGGTCCATGTTTGGAACGAGGCCCACGTTAGAGGGATCTTAAAATTTTATTTTATTATGTATTTTAAAATAAATTTATTTTAACATACTCGCACCTTAAATTTGTTATAAATCCCGTGGCCGTGCAATGTAATTTGGGCTGTCTAGTTTACCATACTTTGTATGTCGCTGTGTGTTTGTGTGTGAATGAGTGTGTTTTAATCTCTTTTTCTCACAGGTTACAAGCGGTCCAAGGACCAGCTGAAAGCATGAGTGAAGGGTGAAGGGCCTGTTCTCTCCAATAAAGTTAGATACTAGTAGGCTAATTGGCCATAGGAATACCTAAGTTTCAAATTCATAAAGAAAATTGCATCTTATTTATGCGGCGCGCGAAAACCAAAGGATTAGAGTACATTAATGCATTAACCTCTTGTGATAAAATTAAATTGTTAGCTCCGGTTCAAATATAATCATAGAAATGGAAACACAGGATAAAACAACAATCGGTCAAAAAGCCTTTTCCCGAAAAAGAACATAAACTAAAAATCCTATCAAAAATTTACGGCTTCTTGTGGTTGATAGAAACCAAAGAACAAAAACCAGCAACCAGCAACAATGGAAACCATTAAAAAATTATTCTCTTGAGAAGATGTAATTATAAAAGAAATGGGGGAAGTTGGATCTGAATCAAGAAACCTGATTTTCATCAACTTGATTAGCAGCTTTTTTTGCCTCTTCCTTTTTACCACGTTTACTTCTGTCATTTGGTTTAGCTTGGTATTTAGATTGGACATCAGATGGCAAAAGTTCCAGTGGTACAACCCCTTCAATTCCATATTCAGTAAACTGCAACAATATATACATATAAAACTTCAATTAATCCGAAAAAGTTAAGCAGACAATAAATGTAGATAAAAAAGTTAAGTTTACCTTAGAAAAACCCTCCAAGTCCTGCCGTGCTGAAAGACGAAGACCTTTCCAACAATAAACCTAAGTCAAAAAGAAAGACAGTTAAATAAAAATGTACACCCTACAGTAGAATGTTGAATATTAGACGATAAAATTTACCCTTTGAGATGATTTTATTTTGGTAAAATATATTGGTTTTGACTTAATAGAGGAAGGAATACTTTATGGCAAGATGCTGTGTATGCAGATATTTTTTAATGATGGTTGCAATGGAATGGCCATATTATCAACGAATTTCTCTGCTTCTCGGCTTACTATAGGGTAAGATAGCTGTTTTGGTGCCTCTCTTGTTCGCAGTTTATTTGTATGTCTTTACTAAGTGTTAACTGAAAAGAAGCTGAAGAGCTCCTTAATATCATTGTTATGTTTCCACATTGTTTTTTTTTTTTTTTGTTTTCCTAGATATCATTCCTTATCCTATTTATTTATATTATTCTTTTGTTCAAATAAAAATTATTCTTGTTTTTCTTCAAACACCTTTTTCTAAACAAAAATGATGAAATCCCCTTTTATCCCCAAAAAATTACAGCAGTAACATTCTTGATGGAAACACAGGCTTATAGATGGGCAACAAAGTTAGGTTACAACTCCACAATTTCAGCCATTGTAGGGGCTGCAACACTGAAATGTAACATGATGCAGAAAAATAGCAGCTAGAGGTTGCAACGCAATACTTTGTTGCAATGGTGTCACTATAACACACTGTAGATAACTATGCTTGAGAGATTTTTAAACTAAATGGATGTCCCCTGTAATTTAACAAATATCACACCCCTCTCCTAAGAGATGAATATGTATATATGTGTCTAATTTACCCTCAAGCATCTTTATTTTGCCTTTTTCTTTTTCGCAATTGAATTTTACACTTTTTGAAGGAAGTAGTAGCAGCAATAAAGATGCTCTTCCTTAAATGTCGGTATTGCCACCGCAGAGACTACTATTGGCAATACGGACCCTGGAGCATTAGGTTGTAACCTAGCATGCATTTTGTAGGGTTTCTGTCTTTTCCTTAAATTTGTTCGAGGGTGGGTTTATCTTTTTAGCTTCTCATTGATATTCTGTCCATGACTGTTTCAAGAGAATTTTCATATTTGGAATTTTTTTTTTTCCGTTTTTCCTTCATTTCCTAAAATAAAATTTCTATTTCTACTACCCAAAATATTAAGCAGGGGATTACCCGGTTATTCTTGTGGTGGTATTCAGCTTCTATTCCAGCAGAAGGATCCATCTGTAGTTTCATAAATGCAAAGAATTTCAATATTTAAGTTAAATGAAAAAAAGGCTACAACTTGGATGATGAGAAAAAATCATAATAACCAAGACTGCAATATTAGGGAAGGAAAAAAAATCAATATGTCCATCGCTGTTAATAAGGAAAACTTACATCTTCAGCCAAGGGTTTCCAGTACTCCAGAATTGAAGGTGTTTGAACACGTTGAGGATCAGTTAAAGCATTCTGGAAATTCAAGAAATTTGGTGTAAATCAATAATTAAGAAAAGTCAAACAATATTATGATGACCAATAGAATGGAAATGAAGAAATGTTTTTTAACCAAAGAAAAAAAAAATCAATTTAAGTAGAATATTATACTTTTGGCTAAGGACCTCACTCAATCTACAAAACTGACTTGTAAGCTGAGGACTGCTCAAGCCTTATATCTAATACTTAGGCCATATATCTAATCAGTATGCGATCCTCGCACCCAGCACAATGATGGTGCTGGAGGACACAACAATGAAGGCAGTCCAAAATTTCCGCAATTAAGGTGGCTAGGAGAAGACCACAATTAAGGAGCGACCCAATCCAAGGGTTTGTAAGTAGTGATCGGAGGAACCACAACTGTCTATTTTTTTTCTCAACTAATTTTCCTTTATTATTTTCATTGACGGCTATATTGACATAATAATGAATTATCATAAAAATAGGAAAAATTTATATATGTTGTGAAGCATGGGGTTTGACTAAGCAACTCAAAAGTCTAAACCTACAACCAGAGCACTTTGATATTAAACATGCCACTATCTACGCATACTTTTAAGTTCTAACCCTAGTGTTCAGCATCCACAAGAGTCAACTTCTACAGAACTAGACCTAGCATATTTAGCACTAGCCACAAGTTCTGTAAATAAAAATATACCGGATTTTGATCTGCCCACTTCCACAACTGAGACAGTTCTTTGTTGCCCAATCTCCATCTTGGCTTACTGAAAATTAAGAGACAGAACAACATAAGCAGACAATCTGAGCATGGTGGATAGGACCCATATAAATAGTAGCATAAGAATAGAAGAAGGAAATCTACAATGGTTTATGATTAAACACTAATTTTGTTCTATAAAGCATGAAGCCCCTCATGCACCTATGTTGGTTTTGCCTAGTTGTATCGTGTATGCTTGTAACATCAACTTGGAATTGATTTTCATTGTTCTGAGCTACTTAATTTTTTGACCTAGTTAACTACTTTTTAAGTTGAGCAAATATACCTTCTACGTTTCTAGCGTTTAAGTTACAAATAAGTTCATTATTGGAGATATCACATGTTACAAAAGCAAATAATTGTGTTGTTTCAAAACTGGTTTCACATTGCACCCTACGGGCTACAGTGAAATTATATTCAGTGGAAAACACTTTAATAAACTTCAAAGTTAACATTGATGGATGTGTGTGTTTACGGTTTTACCCCTTTAATTGACAAAAAAAGATCGCAATGTAATAAAAACACATTATGAAGGGAATTACCATGAAAAGGAGCACTAGCAATACTCACTCTAAAACTCTCTTTCCAACACTCACTCTCTCTTAATGGGTGCAATTCATGTGGATCCCATCATATTGGGAGTGTACATGAAGTGTTGAGACTCACATGATTTTCACTGAATAAGAGAGTAAGTTTTGTGAAGAGTGTTAGAGTGCGTGTTGCTAGCACCACACTTGTCATGAATCCATTAATTTTACATGACACCCATTCGAGACATGAATCAAGGGGTAGTGTTTTTTTTTTACTTCACAACATCAAAACAAGGTTATAACTTCTTTCATGCAACTGACAACATCAAAAGAAGGCCATCAATTCCGGCAGTGTAAATTGCATGTGATCAGAAATGAATTTGAATGAATCAATAACTTCTATTCAAATTGAGAAGTAATTCTCTAATTAGCAACATCAATGCAAAACGACAGCATTACAACAATTAATGAACATATGAATTCAGAAACAAAGACCTTGAAGAAAGGAGGGTTTCGTTATTCTCATATTCTTAGAGACTATGAGCGATTTCTAATCCTATAAACTAAAGCCATTATTACACGATAAATAATTTGTTAAACAAAAAGCATACCGTTTCTTCGACCCATCTGGTACCGCTTTCTTCTCTGTAGGTTGTTTTTCATATGGTGGGCAGCCATCGCGTTTCCACCACACCTAAAAAATACACGAAAGGCATTTATACAGATAGTAATTATATTCTTGATGTTAATGATAACTGGCAATCACATGTTTATGTGAGAACATACGGAGGAAGTGTTGGAAGATGCTCACCCAATTCTTTTCTCGTTCTAATATATGCTCAATTTTGTGAAGGAACTCTTTCCCTTTGGGTGGAGTCAGTTCAATAAGTTTTTTAACACGTTCTTCACATGATGTGATCTCATCTTTCTGAATTACAAAAGGAAATGAGTTGCATGTAAACAATGCATTTTCAATCAAAACAGCAGCTACTATAACCTTAGAAAATGCTAAAATCGGGTCCTTCCTTAAGTAATAACCAATTCGTTTTTCGCAGATGACGGGAAAGTAAAGACAAAAATAACAAAGGAGATGTTTGACGGTGTACATACAACCTGATATCTAACAAAATGGAGGATACTGCCATAAAAATAAAATTACCAAAACTAATAGGGGCATACTGCAACTAAACATTGCTTTTAGGGAAAACAAAAGAACATGTGCTGTCAATCGCAGAAAAACCATATTACATTTTGTCCCTATTGATTGAGAATCGTAATTGCGACTAGCGGTTTGTTCAAATTCTGCTACGCTGTGATGTTATAGTGGTACTATAGCAGTTTGTTAAAATTTCACTACGCTATAGAGCTACTATTTGAAAACACTAAAAAGAACTGTTTGTTGAACACAATGTATTAAATGGGAATCTTGGATTCCAATCTCCCATTTGGGAATGTTTTGCTAGGAAACAAAATACTTTAAAAAAAATCCTGTCAATGTTAGTTTCCTTGGAATGCTTTTTAGAACACATTCATATCAAACATGCAAATTAATTTTTTTTGAATAAAGGGCAACCCGGTGCACTAAAGCTCCCGCATATTTTTTTTTGAATATTTTTTAAAATTTCCCTATCAAACACCCCTAAGAGAAACAGTAGAAATAATTTAATGTAAGCCAATAATTGCAATTAACAAATATTAGGTGCTAAGGAAGGCATGCAATGTTTTCATAACTAAAAGTATGAAAACTAGGTACTGGCCAATGTAGCCGCATTACCTAAAGAGTTCAAAGAAGGCAGTACTAACCATGGTTTCAGATGGCAGATCCTTGTCGCCTTTTCCAGGGGCCTAAAAGCAAATGACGGAGAAACCACCAGCTAATATTAGATAAAATACTAAATACTATTTGTACATCACATAGAAATTAGTCTTCATAAAATTATTACCTTCAAATAATTAAACAATATGAGACACTGCACAAGAACATGACGTCGGAAACTTGGATCCTTCAACTATCAAGAATTCAACCGATAACAAGAAACAAACAAGAGGATACTGAGTCAGGACTTAAACATCTTCGCAGAAAAAAATGATGACACATTTTTAGTAGTAAGCATCAAGACTTGGCCAAACTGCTCACCTCTAGACCCATTAGTTTACTGCTTGTGAGATATTTTATACTAAAGTTAACTGCCTCTTCTTCCAAATTATTAGCATCTCCCTCTTCGTCACTTAAAGGTTGTGCTTCAAATGTATTCAGTACAACCTTCAATCCAACAAAAATTCTTATGTAAAAAGAAAAGAACAGAAGCAGTTTGATAATTGAGAAAAAAAAATGCATGCATGCAGACAAAAAACTATGAAATAAAATATTACCAACAAGCTGGAGGTGAACTTTTTCCACTTAAATGTAGAGTGAATTATAGGAGCAGGGTTAGAAAAATATTCCTGCATCAAGTTAACAGAGACTGATTAAAATATTTGTCTTAGGTTCTTTTATTGAAAGAAAATAAAACACTGTCGTGCAGTATGTAGTCGAAGTTGTATAATTCCGGCTTTAACATAAAGAAGTAGAACCATTTAAGACAAATTTTATATTGAAAATCATGTCAAATAGCAAGGCAAGCCTCAAGTTGAGAAAAAGGAATAGACCTCCCTATCAAGAATTAAAATTTAATTGAAAACTTACCTGTAAGCCCCAAAAAGTTTCATAAAAATTGAAATCAATGCATATGCCTGGAAAGCATGGAAA
>Ga0099826_10003138_pt1 | contig 11082 bp, 8 predicted proteins | sample Mtrugardesep15_FD_76830 | JGI IMG/M metagenome (GOLD analysis project Ga0099826, IMG submission 76830) | Root nodule microbial communities of legume samples collected from California, USA - M. trunc garden sep15 | ecosystem: Host-associated > Plants > Roots > Nodule | place: USA: California...
ACATTTTTCTTTTTACAAATAAATATAATTAATCCTGAATCATATCTTGGGGGTTAAGTGATTAGTTAATAGTGCTGGGTTGGATGTCAGAGTATATGCATGCAGTTTATGTAAGACAAGAAGTTATGCCAAGACATTTGGTTTTGGTTATTGTTATTAGGTGTTCATGTCTCTCCACTTTTCTATTACATTTTATTGTATAATGCTTGTTTAATTTAAATATAATTTGTTTGATCTGATTTTTTTAATATGTATGTTGTATCAACTTATCCAAATGTGATTTAATCATTTTTATTTAGTTTCAATTTAAAAAAAAAAACTACATAGACTAAGAGTTAATTTATATAAAATAGATATTGGTATATTAACTATTGAGTTTTTAAAAACTTTTTTATAAGCAAAGTCTAGCACAAATTATTGAATGGTGTACAATGTGTGTGAATGTTTAAAACTATGGAGTCCAAGATCTGAGTTATCGAGTTCAATTCCTACTCATATGATAAAAAAACTTTTTTTAGGCAAAAAGAAAATTATATCTCTCAAGGTGAATAGAAAAGAGAGTATTGTTTTTATTTATGGATTTATGTAATTTGAAGTTATATGGTTTGTCTCTTGCAGGATAGGGATTCGATGCAGATGAGAGGTTTGTTTTCAACGTTTGGACAATTACATACTCCTACTCATGCTCAACCTGTACGCCCCATGCTCCAATCTCCACCTCCTCAACCCCAACTTCACCTTCACCATCAACACCAACAGGTATTTTTTAATATTTATTCTTATAAATCATATTAATCTTCATCTTTGAATGACCATTTTGTCCCTCATTTTCCAATCATTTATCTATTATACTACTATCTTCTTTTATAAAGATGATAAAGATAATGTCAAAAGGGAGTGCTAAAGAAGAGTATTAGTAGTTCACCCTCTCATCTTAATAATAATATATCTTGATAATATTTAATCCATACGCCAATGAGTCACTTCCGTCCGTAACCCACTCAAACCTAAACCTATATATAAAGACAAAATATTATGATATATTTACCTTAAAGTTTAGCTCCTTTACAAAGCATAAAGAGAAGATGCCTCTTGATGATTAATATTTAAGTGCTTCATCCATGGCCGTTCATTCATTCATTTTATAAATAAAATATACATAAGCTAAGGATCCTAATATTTAATAATAAAAGGATGCAGGTTTATATAATACAATGTTTTTCCTTCCTTTTTATTTTTCCTCGAGTGAAATATCAGTATTAGGCTCCTTTAGCCTTTCTACTTGTGGATGCTCATTGTATTAATTTCAACCTTCAAGGGCAGTATTTGCCTTTGCAGAATCACCGGCTTTTTCTCCTCTTTCCTGATTCATGTTTAAAAAATTGTTAATTACACTTTTGGCCCTCTAAGTTTTCCAAAGTTGTGATTTTGGCCCTCTAAAAAAACAACTCTTTTCAGGCTCCCTAAGTTTACTTTCTGTTGCAATTTTGGCCCCCTAACCCAATTTTGACCAAGTCAACGCTGACGTGGACACATTTTTGTATTTTTTAATATTTTTTATTTTGTAATTAAAAAAATAAAAATAAATAGTTTTTTTAATTTTTGTAATAAAAAACAAAAACATTTATTTTTTGTAATTAAAAAACAAAAAAAAATAAAAATTATTTTTGTAAATATTTTTTTTTAATTACAAAAATATATATTTTTTTAAAAATTAAAAAATTACACACGTGGCGTCCACGTGTCCGTTGACTAGGTCAAAATTGGCGTGGGTGGCCAAAATTGCAATAGAAAGTAAACTTAGGGGGCATGGAAAGAGTTTTTTTTAGGGGACCAAAATCACAACTTTGGAAAACTTAAGGGACTAAAAGTGTAATTAAGCCTAAAAAATTCCTAGGTTCTATTTTATATTTAGTTCTTTATGTGATTTATATTTTCAACAGAAGATTGTTCAATGTGTTTTAGACTTCTAGCAGCATAGTGTGGCACATTGTTACTTCCCCAATTCTTTTTGAAGTGTTGGTTAAAAAAATCGTACAATTTATGTCATTTTCATAAATCTAAGTTACATTAATTATTCTTTTACTATTAATAGTCTTAATTATTTATTGTAAAAGGAAATTGGTGTTCTAAATTACATTATTTATTCTTTTACTAATAATATTCTTAATTATTTATTGCAAAATGAAATTGGTGTTCTAAACTAATAGACAATTAAGGGTATCACTTACAAAATACAAGTATTTTAATAAAAAAATAAATATTTTTTTAAAAAACAAACATTATTTATCAGTTGTACTATATGAACATCAAAATATAAACACAGTACTATATGTTATCATGAGTTTATCTCTTAATTTTTATCTTATATACACAACTTACATATAATTAAAAAATGCACACCAAAAATGAATGACATCAAATGTGAGATCAAATTTTTAATGTTAATGAGTCCTATAATTTTTTTTTATTGTTATTTGTTTTGAAGTTTTGCAATGAGTGATTAATGAGTACTAACTCATGAGTCCTATAATTTTTTTATTGTTATTTGTTTTGAAGTTTTGCATTGAGTGATTAATGAGTACTAACTCATGAGTCATGACTAGCACTACCACTTTAGTGTGTGATTAATGATGATATAGCAAATTTTCCTTTACGCCAACGCGTTTTCTTTTGTTTTATTTGCACATTTTAATTCATAAAGTAATTGCCCTAGAGTAATAGGCATTGGCCAAAAGGTGACTCATTTCTAATAGCCTCGTACCGAATGGGACCATCATTTATTTTGCTAGGGCTTGACATTTTGCAAGCGTGCAACATTTTATATCTTTTTATTTTGACACTTAATCATAATTGTCGGTGATGATTCCTCCATCTAAAGTTCTTGTCAAGGACTTCATAAAAAAAAAATTATTGTCAAAGAAAAACAAATGCTGAAGTATCCTTTTTCCCGGGGTTTTACCAAATCAATACTCTACTTGTAGGATAGTGATTAAGAAATATAAACTACTTGTAAAGAAAACTCATTTATTCATTTTGTTGATTTAAATAGTATAATTTAAAAATATAATTTTTTTTTCCGTATCTTAGTTGCTAGAATTCACCTTTTAAAGTAAATATTTGGAGTGTTTGAGTTTCAAACCCTGACCTCTATATTTTACAATGCATCATCTTTGTTAACTGATCTATGTTCAAGGGACAAAAATAACTACTAAAGGTTACAATTATGAATGAGATTGATCAAGATTGGTATGCATGGAAGTAGGTTATGTGTTTAATTTCAAAACTACTTTTTATTTGTCCTAGCTAGCCATATAATGTGTTCCATTCTTTGTTTTAGTACTCAATTTCATAATGTTAACTTTCATAGTACACAAATATTTTAAATTGCACTTATGGCCACAATATTTGATATTACAAAAATTTAGGGTAAAAAATGACTAATAGTTGCAACTAAGCACAATTGTGATACCCAAAGGTGTATCTAGTTATTTTGGTTGGAACATCGAAGGAGTTCTATGGAGAGATCTATGATTCAACCCGTGCTATTAACAATTGAATGCTCGAAGTACTATAATCATTTTGATTATCTATGAATTTGTGAAGCCACTTCTTACTCAATAATCTCATTGCAATATTGCAGCACTTTCAGAGCCAGCAACCAAATCCAGCCTCTGTTGCAGCCATGCCACAGCCACCTGGCATCCGTCCTCGAGTGCGAGCAAGAAGAGGCCAAGCCACAGATCCCCACAGCATTGCTGAGCGGGTAAGCCACACTATACTTTTATTTTAATCATTAGAAAGTCTATTAATGCAATGTTTGCAATGTAGCTGCGACGTGAAAGAATCGCTGAAAGAATGAAGGCATTGCAGGAATTAGTTCCCAGTATCAACAAGGTTGGTGGTTTTCTAATGTTGTTATAGCATGATCAATTTTCTCTGGATTCATTTGTCTATATATAATTATTTTTATGATCACACAATTTGCATTTGTGTTTAATATTATGAAAACTGTGGTTGTAGACTGACAAAGCGGCAATGCTTGATGAAATTGTTGATTATGTGAAGTTTCTTAGGCTCCAAGTTAAGGTATGTGTAAAGATCCTTCTTGATTTTCATTTGGCTCTGATTGTAAATGAAAATTTTGCCTTGAAATTCATGTTGAAATAGCAGTAATTGAAGGGTTGCTTTTGAAAATTCAGGTTGCAAATTCAATTTATTTAATTCAAAACTTAAGTTTCTAAACTTAGTAACTAGTTTCAATACAAACATGTATATTGTATACATTAAGGATACTGGTTGATTCTTTTACATGCCATTTAATTTGATTCATATCTTGAAACAGGTCTTGAGCATGAGTAGGCTTGGTGGAGCTGGTGCAGTTGCTCAGCTTGTAGCTGATGTTCCCGTTTCTGCAGTGGAGGTGATAGTTTAAAATGCCACTTTCATTTTTACACCATATTCTTTTAATTATAGGATACTGGTTAGCATTTCCTTTAACTATATACCCCACAACATTTTACACTGTAGACGTATTCATTGTTCAACACGTTTGGTGTTGGACATGGACACAATACCAACACAGAGTTATAATCAAAAACTTTTATTTTCTTAAATTATTATTGGTGTTTATGTGTCAGTATACTGGGTGAAATGTTTAATAGGTTTTGACAGAACTCTATGATCCGCATGCAGGGGGAGGACATAGAAGGTGGACCCAACCAGCAAGCCTGGGCGAAGTGGTCGAACGATGGAACAGAACAACAAGTTGCTAAACTTATGGAAGAAGATGTTGGTGCAGCTATGCAACTTCTTCAATCCAAGGCACTTTGCATAATGCCTATATCTCTAGCATCAGCAATTTTTCGTATGCCTCAATCAGACTCATCAACAATCATCAAGCCTGAATCAAACAACCATACATAGAATGTTACTCTTAGTAGCTAACAAAAAAAAATGTCTCACCACAAACCTGACATAAACTTTGCTCCAATATTTCTCCCTACTTTGTCTTAATTAAGGTTAATTATTTTACTTATATATTTTAGTATATGTTTGGTATCACAGTGACTATGTCAGAATTATGGCAACCTATCGAGATTTTACAAAGCTACAAAGTATAACTTTTGAAAAACCACGGTGAGTTGTCATGATTCTGACATATTCACCTTGATACCCCACATAAATTTATTTTTTCTTTGAGTTTTGTCAAACTAGGAGTAGTTGTCATTGCTAATAATAAGTGAAATTAGAGGAGCCCAATATGTCACTGTCATGGTGAAAAATCAAGTATTTTCAATGACCCTATTGAATTTTTTCCTCCAAATATCTATGGTGGGGTTGGTGGTGTATTACCAAAATATTTTATTTTTAGTGGAAGCCCTCTTTTTCTAAACTTTTGTTTTTTGAGTCAGTGGAAAGTGGGGACATTTAAAAGGAAAGGATATAAGTTTGTAATGTATCATGTATTTGGAGAAATTTTAATGCAAGTTGAATTAAAGTATCGTTGTTTACATTGAAAAGGTGTTTGGAAGCATCTGATAATTGGAAAAGCTAGTGTGTTTTTAAATTGTAGAGTTTTGTTTGCTTCTAAAGCAAAGTGAATTCCACCACGAAATTAGGTGAGAGATAACTGAACCAGTGTCTAGTTGAGAAAGTTGAAAATGACACTTTGTTAATTTACTAATCAAAATTAAAGTAGTACTTATCTTCTTACCAATACTATTTATATAAAGTTTATGCTTGATGACATAATAGAAACTCCTTTTTTCATGTCTAAAATTTGTCTGATATCCATAACATGAGATAGTAGTGATATTGTGGAATGTGGAGACGGTTGAATTGGTTGGTAAGCATCAAAATTGGGATTAGAGTAAAAAATCATTCAAGTTGATTTTTGTGCTTGGTAAAATAAAAAGAAAAAAACTGTTCAAAATAGTATTTGAAAAAAATAAAAACAATTGGAACTTGACTCATTCTATCTATAAACCCTTTGAGAGTTTGAGTAGTGAGTGAGTCATCTGGCACTTCCCACTTTTGAAATACAACACAAACCACAAAAGATTCACTCTTTCAAGTTTTTATTTTCATGATCTACTATTTTAAAAAGTAAAAATTCCATCATTAAATATATATAAGAATTAATTACACATGAATAGAAGACAAATGAACAATAAGCTATGTCGCAAGGCCTTTTCAATCTATTAGGACTTACGAGTCTGAGTGGTTGGAGAGGAATAAGGAAAATGATTAAAATCTCTCATGAGTCAAGTTTAGGTCACCTCCAAAGACGATAACATTTAGTACCAGTAAAATTTAAACTTAATCATCTCATAAAATGTGACCACACAGATAAAAAAATATAGTTTTACACTTTTTTTTTCTATTAAAATAGCTTTCATCTTTATTACACAAGTACACCATCCAATCATTATTATAAGCAAAAAACTACATTTTAGATTTATTCATTAAATGATGTATGTGGTTTATAATAAAGACCACATACATCATTTAATCAATGAATCTAAAATGTAGTTTTTTTCTTATAATAGTGACCCGAAGGTGTATATAAGAGATGATCAGTTACAAAAACATTTGATATGTTGAGACACGAACTCGTAATCCTTCATTTCCCATCACTTTATACGTGTGAATTGTACCATTGGACTCTTTAGAAATGGAAACAAATTCTCACCTCTCTTATTTTTAGAACCAAATAGAGCTGAAATGCTGGCTGGGCCTGAGGGACGACTCATTGAGATATTTCTCTGGTGCTTGGTCTTGGCTAAAGGTGACTCTAATCAGGTAAAGGTGAGTGAGACAAAGGAGTAGAGTGTTGTTGGATTGTAAGGGAAACTTGATTGCTCTAAGAGTTTTCTAATGTTTGATGAACGATGATTAAATGGTTTATTTGAGTAAGTGTTTGTGGGGATTTTGGTAACGTGAAAACAACATTCACAAATTAGCATAAACGAACTTATTAATAAAATGAAGGTGAGGCTTAAGTTACTTTAAAGAATTATGAATACCTTTTTTTTTGGGTGCAAAGAACTATGAATATTTTTTTTCTCTACTTGTAAATTTGTTTACGAGGTTCACTTTATTGATAGTTGGATATATTTACTACAATTCTTCAATACAACCTAAAAAAGACATACAATGGATTTTTCTGATGCAAGTAAAATGAATTAAGATGTAATCAAGTAAACTGACAAAATTATTCGACAAAATAAAAATAAAGACATGATAGCATATTCACAAACTAGAGATGTAAAGAAGTTTGAAATTTGGTCAAGAGCAATTCAGCCAAGTCTATGTCCCAGCCCAAGTCCGCAAAGAAGGCTATAGGGCCAGCTACGAAAGACCTATTAAGGAAAATTGATCTTCTCCCTTTGTTTTTTTTTCATTTCCATCCTGAATTTCCTCAATTAACCCCAACGGCAATTAATAGCCGTTTGATACCCGATGTGAGTTAACTTTCGTTGCCCCAACGAAAGTTAACTGTCATTACGTTATTTAATAGTTCACATCAACATATTTCTTCCATTTCACAAAATTCAATCTCTAAAATTCTCAAATCATCTAACACCAAATTTCTTCAAATTCAATTCAACCACCACTCTAATAACAAGTAAGTTTTCAAAATCCATTTCAATTGACATTTTATGTTTACATGTTTATGTTATGAATCCTTGTTAGACTAGATTTAAGTTGATTAAATGTTTACTTGTTTATATGTTTTAGTTTTTAGTTTTAGGGTTTATGTATATTTTGCACTCTAAGTGCTTGATGAAATTTTCAAATGAGTTTTTCATTGATTGTTTTTAATTTCTTATGTTGTAGATCTGAACCAATAGACAATTATCCAGTAGATTCGAGCATGAAGTTAGTTGCCGTCGGCTACAATGGTGGAAAACTCAATCTGTTCAGATTTGGGTCAATGTCATATTAGTATATCTAAATGATCAACTTGTTCAGATCAACCGACGACTCAACAACAAAAACACAAGAAAGGTGACAATGTTGGGTATCAACGTCCATCGATCGACTCAACCGAGAGATTTCAGTTCAGTCAGATGATGCTCAAGAACGACGACGATGTGAGGAGCATGTTCTCGATATTTGGTCGGCACAACACGTTCTCGACGATCGAGTTGGATGTTTCGTTGCTGAGATCTTTTGAAGATATTCTGAAGAGTTTGATTGAGCTAGATGAAGATGTTAGGTTGTATGAAATTGTATTATGTAATGTCATTACTTTGCTAGAATTAAGTTTAATTCATGGTAGTTTGCTGAAGATGTTTGCATTAAAGTATCTTATACTTGGTGTAACAGTTTGTCAGTCTCTTTGAAAACTCGAAAGAATAGATTAAACTAATGTTGTATTCTACCAAATCAACTATATAGGTTCTCACGTCGAATTTATTCGTATGAGATGAGTGTGACAAACGAGAATACATTTCTAAGATGGTGTTTTGATCTTGATGCTCCTCTGTCAATTGAAACTTGTCAGTTGACAGGGCAGTATGATTAAGTTCAAAAGAATATATTGAAATGCATTCATTTTTCTCACAACTCATCTTATATGAGGGAATTCGATGTGAGAACCTATATAGTTAATTCGATAGAATACAAAACGCGTTATCTTCATTCTTTTAAGTTTTCAAAGAGCTGGCAAATTGTTACACTAAGCAAACAATTTAATTTTAGTTCAACATCCTTAGGGAGAATTTAATATAACACAACACTTTGTTTACTGTCCTATTTAAACGGAGATGATATTAAACAGTAAATGTTAATTTGTCGTATTATATTGTTTTGGAATTGATTTTGTGTACTTATGTGTTTTTAGTTAAGATTTATTTTGGAAATGAATGAATTGATCTTTCAAAGACATGTTTGTCATTGAACAAATGAATGTGCTTAAAAAATGTAGTGAATGATTAGAAATGAAAAAAATGAACATAACATGCTATTGTGAATGAATGAATGTGGTGAACATAAGGTATTGTGAATGAATGAATGTGGTGAATGAATGTAGTGGTAACCAATGATGAATGTTATGAAAAATGCACATTTAGATCATGCTTAAAAAAACAAAACAAAAAATCTATAAAGAATTGCTGTTTTGTTAGCATACCTAAATTCGACACATGTTAACTCAAGCTGGGTTTCAGCGCAAGTTAACTCACACTGAGTATCAGCACAACTTAACTCATGTTGGGTACCCAGTGGCAATAAACAACGACTGGGGTTAACTGGAGAAATTCGCGGTGGGAATGAGCAAAAACCAAAGGAAGAAGAAAACAAGTTTAACCAACCCATTTCCACGCGTAAATTTAAAGGTCAACTTTCCTCACCCCAATTAAATTTTAGATTTTTTTTTTATCAAGTAACAAAAAAATTTTATCAAAAATTTGTGTTGTCCATATGCATTTTTATAAAAGAAATGATATTTGAACATCTATTTTGTAACAACTATTTTAATAGCCTTTATTTGAAAATAAAAAAAACTTTTGACAACCCTTTATATATTAGGGTATTTTCGTAATAGAAAAAGAAAAAAAAAACCCTCAAAACTCTGTCAATATACCATAGGGTATGTATTTTTAGGTTGTTGAAAAAGTTGTCATAAAAGCGATGTCAATATTCCTTAAAAAAAAAAGTGATGTCGGTATATCTTAACTCATTTTTATAAATAAGCCTCCATAATTGTTTTCAAAGCCGCGGGTAACATTTCCCGTTCTTTTTCTAAAATAAATCCAAAACACTAGGCCGTCGGAAACAATTTTAAACCTGCCAGAACGTGTTGCATGTCCTCTTATAAATACTCACTTGTTCATTAATGAGAAAAGAACATGTCTAACTTTTCCAGGTCGAGGGCTACATAAATGAAACATGTTTTTGATTTACTTATTCATACTAGGCGTTGAAGGGTTAACAACACTAATTAAAGAATTAAAAAGATGCCCACAAATCTATGCATGGGACAAAAATATGCAGACGACGAGTGCCAAATATTTCTTACTTGTTAGTCTCTGATAACTGTTTTTTGTTTTTCAAGGAAAATGAACAGAAGACACATGCTATGAAGGACATTCTGACACTATATGGTGAAGCTTCAGGCCAAGAAGTAAACTACAAGTGTGAAATTTTTTATTTTAGTAGAAATGTTTGAGATGACAAGAGAGGTGTATGAAAATATTTGAATCTACCATGGATGATTGGTAGAAGTAAGAAGGAAAGTTTCACATTCTTAAAAGATAGTGCGTGACACAATAAATTCATGGACTGAAATTTTTTTGTCTTGTGCAAGAAGAGAAATGCTAATTAAATAGGACCTTCAATCTATACCGACTTACATAGAGTTTCTTTATCATTCCTCATACTCTAGGGGATGAAATCCGAAAATATTTTGAACTTATTTTGGTCATTGGTTATCATGAGGCAAGTTGTCAGTGCCAAAGAAGTTTGGAGGTATGAGTTTCCAAAACATGTTTCCTTTCAATTTGGCTATGTTGGCTTGGAGGTTAGTGTTAGACTCTCGTTCTTAAATATCTAGATTGCAAAAAAAAAAGTACTATCCAAATGTAAATCTTATGGAGGCAAATATTGAGGTATACAATTAGTGATAACAATGAAATAAGAGTTTGTTTTCCCAAAAATATATGAAATAAGAGTTTGTTTGATGGACATGATATGATAATTGTATCATATCATGTCTCAATCAAGTGTTTAATCACACAACAAGATACAATAATTAATTATAAAACTTATCTTATCATACCTATGTCGTTATGATTTTTATCTTGAATATAAGATGGATTAGAAATCACTAGGATATGATAAGAAAATGAATTACTCATTTATCTCTATAAAAATAATTTCAAATATAAAAATTGAAATATAATAAAATAGATACAAATTAAAAATAATTTTATATTAAATTCAAAATATTAATATTTAATTTATAGAATTTAGAATATTTAAAAATAAAATCATTATTAAAAATTTCAAAAATTTGAATATTAACATATATATATATATATATATATATATATATATATATATATATATATATAT
>Ga0099826_10003139_pt1 | contig 11082 bp, 8 predicted proteins | sample Mtrugardesep15_FD_76830 | JGI IMG/M metagenome (GOLD analysis project Ga0099826, IMG submission 76830) | Root nodule microbial communities of legume samples collected from California, USA - M. trunc garden sep15 | ecosystem: Host-associated > Plants > Roots > Nodule | place: USA: California...
GCACAAAGACGAGAAATCAAAACAAACAAAGTCGTTCAGAGACGACGAAATCACAAAAACAAACGAAAGAAAACAGAAAATATGTGAAATCACTTATTCAAGTAGGATATAATGAAAAACAACCCGGAGGGGTGATTTTTGGGTCAAAATTGACCCTAAATCACCCCTCTAACAAGAAGAAGAAAGGGGGTGACGACTAGGGTTTGAGAACCCAATTAAAACTTGTCAACAAAAAAAAAATTAACCCAATTAAAAAAATATATTGAGGCATAGCATTTAGTTCCACAATAAAATGTCTTATAATTTTTTATTTGAACACAATATATTTACGTTTAAAACACAATAAAGCTCAAATCATAAGTCTCCATGAGTATAATTCAGTTGACAGAGACATGCATTGTTATATGCAGGGTCTGAGGCTCGAACTCCAAACACCTCACTTAAGGTAAATTCTAGCCACTAGGCTACCTGACAAAAAAAAATGCTCAAATCATAAAGCATATTCATTGATTCATTTACTAATAAAAAAGTTATTTCTTGAATTCAAAACAAAATCAATTCGAACATCCTAAATATAAGTCGAAATGGGAATTATATTGATCAAAAATTGCACAATTGCGCATAATAATTAAAGAGCAATGCTGACCGGTGCCCGGGTACCGGTTAAGGAAGACAAAAGAGGAAATTTTAAATAAAAAAATATTGTTTTAAGCATTTAATGCATTTAGTACACAACTTTAAAAGCAAATATTTTTCTTTTTGGGTCATTATTTAAATATTTAATGCCCATAATTAAATCATTAAAGGATGAATCAAAGTAGTTCTAGACTTCAATATTCATACTACAAAAATTAGAAAAATATGAATATTTAATCAATGATTGTGATTCTTAATCATTGATGTGATTGATGCTTTTGATTCTTCCTGAGTAATGTTATAATGCTTTTGATTTTAGTGACGGTCCATTTTAGTCCTTCACAATTTTCGTGTGACCAATTTAGTCCCTAACAAAAACAAAACCCAAATAGTCCCTAACATTTGTGTACAAATTAGTCTTTTGTTAAATACTGAATCATGGACGAATCTGCTGAAGTTGGTTAAATCACAAATGCTGGTGCTTGATATATCACAATGGATTTCTTAGCAAGCCAATTATTTTTCACTCCCGTTATTCCTTTGCAGTAAACAGTAAATAAATAAATATTGACTTCCAATTTGAGGAGTTTTAAGACTTCCGTTATTTTTCAATTTTTAAGTAATGCAAATACTAATTTGAACCTTCAAAGCTCCAAAATGTAAACCATTGTGCAATGACTGCCCAAAAGTGTCATGAAAGTGAAGAAAGGGGTCAAAACAAGTTATTAAGGATTTGAAGGTTAACTCTAATTCCTTGTTGGTGGATAAATCTACTCAGGGATGTTTTTATGCCTGATTGAAACTTTGGCCAAGCCATTTCTACCGCGAAATTATTGAAACTACAAAATGTAACTTTAGATTAAACGTGTGTCCAGTTTGTTTTCAATGTGAAAACAAACACAACGAAATTTTCTAAATTAGTAAAACGTCTTTTTCGCCTGCTATGACTAACACTTGGCTTTGCTTGCTTTCATCAGTCCACACAAACCAGAAGCTGTAATTGAACATGCTTAAGGACAAAGTTTATGAACATTATTATAGGACTAGATAGACAATATCAAGCCAAGTGATGGGTCCCAGTTATGATTGCATCTGACGAGAGTTTGTGAATAGCCTGCAAATCAAAAACTAGTTTTGCTGATATCCATTGAAGTTCAGACGAATCGCGAAAGCAGACTATGTTTTTACAGTTCAGAAGCTGAACTATCCTTATGATGCCCCTATGTTTTGTTAATGTGCAAAGAAACACATTGCTTCCATTCCTGCGGTTGTCATAAGAAATATCGGCAATGTCATTTGTCTTAATTAAAATTAATAAAACCACAATATGCATATTGAGTAACGCTTTTTAGCTTGACATAAGACAAAACCAGACAACTAACAACTTTGCCTGCACAAGGAAGGTATATATCAAGTTAAATGATAAGAGGGCATATCAAGTGAGGGCAATGTCTTATTGTGAGAGATGAGAGAAGAACGTATTAATCCATGGATTAAAAAAGTGCACGCGATTCCATTAACTATTTCATACACGTTCCTTTCTATTTTGTCGCGCTTTTCTCCTTGATCGCCATTATTGGTGTTATCTGCATATTAGTATCATATGAACCTGTAACTATATTATGCTTAAGCCAATCTTGTTTGTTGGCTTAAGTTGGCTTAATCGTGAAACTAAAGTTTATGCTTGTTTTATTATATAACTGATGCGTATGAAGATGAAATTCCTCTGACATGTCAAAAGAAATGTGCATCTATCTCTGTTAAATTTGAGGTTCATTATCAAGCTTTTGGTATGCAAGACTTCATTGGAAAAATTTAAGCATCGACAGCATGAAATTCAAAGAAAATATAACACAAGACTGAATATTCACTAAGTTCAGATGATCACCATCATGAAGCATAAACTTTTAACATAAATGAAATAAAAGAAATCACAAGTTCCTGATCTGCCTACAATGAAATGAAGTCATCCATAGGAAATATTTAACATGCAGCTTATTCTATCAGTAAAAATATTCAGTAAAAACACCATCAGATAAATGGAATTCTGCCTATCTTTAGTATCAAATATTAATATAAAAAAATGGAAAAGGCCTGGTGGTGTAGGATTTGGACGGTTAGGTCTCCCAGATTAGTCACTCATTGAGCCAGATACCAAGTTTTCAAAAAAGTTAAAAAATTGAAAATTATTCTTTAAACTGAGTGTAACAGACTGAATTTTACCGATTTAAAGTTGGAAACGGTTACAACTTGCAGTGATCTTTGAGATATAAGTTTGTATCACTTTTATTGTTGGAATGTCATTGAGTTGGTTTGTATTCTGATTTTGTTTACAACTAAAAACCGACGGGACAGAATAGAAAAGGAAAAACAAACTAAACAGTGTTTTGGATTTTTCTTGTACCTTCAAACAATCCTTATGAGTGCTCTAATGGGATACAAGGCCATGGGAAGTAAAATCGTAACTTTTCATACTTCTGATTATCATTTGAAGTTCCAAATTAACTAATCAAACTTCACACTTCAATTGAGCTGAAGCCATGAGCTTTAGACTGTTTAATCTGATTCCTAACAATAATCTTTTTATCCCACATCTCTTTATCCGCGTAAATATTCGACAAAGCAACACTGTCACCAACATAGTCAGGGTCCAAGTTGATCAACTTATCCCGAACTTCAGTAGCTAGCTCTAAATCACCATGGAGGCTACACGCCCCCAGTAAGGTTCGCCACATGACCGCATTCGGAGGCACTGACATCTCCATTATGAAGTCATAGGCTTCTCTCAAATGGCCGCTTCGGCACAAGAGGTCCACCATGCAGCCAAAGTGAGGCTCTCTTGGTTCTATACCATAGTCTTCGGTCATACTTCGAAAATGGCGTTTCCCTTCCTCGACCAACCCTGCATGGCTGCAAGCCATTAAAACTCCAATGAACGTTACATCATTCGGGGATACAATAAATTTCATTTCTGAGAAAAGTTGAAGAGCTTCATGTGCTTGACCATGTACTGCATGCCCAACAATCATAGAAGTCCAAGTTGTGACATCTTTGTTTCTTGTGTTATCAAACAACTTCCTTGCATTTACAATATCACCACACTTGGCATACATATTTATGAGAGCATTATTCAAACACAAATCAACCTTCATCCCTTGTTTACGCCGAACGAAATCATGAATCCATTCACCCATTTCAAGCCCCCCAGTATCCGCACAAGCAGAGAGAGCAGTCGTCAAAACAATTCCATCAGGCTCCACATTGTTCATCAACATCAGCCTAAACAACTCCAAACCTTTGTAGGATTTATGATTTTCAACATAAGCCGAAATCAAAGATGTCCAACATATAATGTTTTTTTCGGGTATTTCATCAAACACTTTGTGTGCATCAAATAAGTTGCCACCTCCAGCATACACTTTCAAAAGGGATGTTTGGAGTTGAATTATAGATTCATATCCAAATTTTATGATGAGGGCATGCAATTGTTTTCCTAGAATATAGGAATGGTTTTTGTTGATGCAGGCTTTAAGGGTATACAAAAACGAAAAGCTATCAATGGAGTTGAAAGTGGGTGATTTTTGTCCTAACAAGGTTTTGAAGAGTAGAAGCACTGTGGTGTGGTTGTTGCATTCAAGATAATTTTTAAGGGTTTGGTTTGGTTTTTGTTGTTTAAGGTTGTTGTTATTGTGATACTGAGCTATGGGGACATAAACCAATTTGTTCTCACTCATTTGAAGCAAAGTGTTGAACCGTTTCATGTTGACAATCACAAACCTACAAAGGAAGCCAATCAAAATTTAGAGTTTGAACATCAAATTAATGATGTTTGCAATCTATCTCTCTTTTAGTATTTTTTTTTAAAGGAAATTACAGTGTATGTACAATATTCTATTTGACATTCTTTTTTGAGAAGATCAAAAAGTTGCATCGCTAGTCATTTGGATGGCAAAACCAATATTTTTGAAAACAACATTCATTGACATGAGGGACACAACATTGTTAAGTAGGAACATTTGACCTCTTTGTAAGAGATCAACAACCTCTAGGGCTAGGAAGCCAAAATTGTTAAACACAAATGATATACAAGAATCTTGATTGTCAGAACTCATTTAGAGTCTGAAACTGATTTGAAGGTAGCCAATCCTACAACAAAAGTCTCAAGTTCCTAATCACACATGTGGAGAAGCCACAATCAAGTCCATCCATGCATGTTTCACTCCTATCCACTACATAAGAACATATTGACCTAATGTCGATGAATATAAAAATATATTTCTCTTTTATAAATGGAGAAAAGTTGCAATCTTATTTTTCTTATAAATAAATTCTATAGATTGAAGCTGAATTAATAATTAATAAAACAGCAGTGCTGTTTACAGAGGTCAAATCTCATCAAGAATTTAGCAAATCAATACGTGTTGTAATTTTAAAGAGAGATTTTGTGTATGCTCGGGACTAAGTAAAAATCATAGTTGGTGTGTTATACCACTCCTCACGATAAAAAGCATTTTTGTTAATAAATTGCCACAATAGTGCATGATCTCCTTGTGTAGTTCGAAAGCCACTTCTTTAACACCAGTGCATGATGGAACTCAATTAGTTCATAATTTTAAAGTTGTTGATCTTATTGTCCAAGAAGCAAAAGTGTAGAATATCCCTTATTAACTTTGCACCTGATGTTATTTTTCAGAGATTACATCAATTATCTACAGATGATGCATCACTTTTTGCTTGTGTTATTTGGAGCATTTGGAAACAACGAATTAACAAAGTCTGTAACAATACTACAAAAGCTAAAACTAGCTTTCTCGTGCGCGCTCAAACATTATTGTCCGACTGGAAACTGTTTGTGAAGCCGCAGTCTGAACTGATATGGAGCAGGCTGCTGCTACATGTTGTAGTGGCTGGAAAAACCAGCAGCAGGACAACCAAAATGCAACGTTGGCGCCTCTTTTCCCAATCATGATAATACAGTAGGTTTGTCGACAGAATGATTTACTCCAAAGTGCAAGGTACATGTTAGTCAAGCTCTTAGACTCTTTTCGGCACTCAATTGGGCTCATGAGTTAAACTTGGGACCGGTGGATTTTGAGCTTGACTCTAAGAGAGTGGTGGACAACGTTCATTATTCTACGGAAAAGAATGAGGTTGCCCATAGCTTAACTAAGGCGGCCACATTGATGGCTAGGTTTCCATATTATGGTTGATGTAACATTAATGAAATGCTAGCTAGAAGAAAAAATTCCGGAAAAAACAGTTTCTTGAAATATTTTACTGAAAAAACATTATTGTTTCTCAAATTAGGCTTCGAAAACTAGTTTCTAAAACTATTTTTTTTATAAGAAAATATAAAAATATAAAAATAAAAAATAAAACAATTTTTAGCATAAAATTTAACTTTAAACTTGAGACTTTGTCTAATGAGCACAAACAAATTATTATTGCACCACGCACAAGCTTATTTTCCATTATTGGATAATTAAATCTTATCATATTTCATTTATATTATTAGTGAGAAACTTAAGATCTGGTTTCATGTGAAAATCAAGGAAAAAAGGTCTTTTAAAAAACCTTTGGAAAAAACCATCATTCATTATGTCAAATTAAAAAGTCTCAAGTTAAGCTAACATTCCAGCCTAGATTTGTGATATTTTTACAATGATATGGCTCATGAAATTTGATTTGTGTTATTTGGAGCATTTGAAAGCAATGGAATAACAAAGTCTGGAACAATACTAAAGATGCTCAAACTAATGTTCTCATGCGCGCTCAAACACTATTGTCTGATCGGAAACTGTTTGTGAAGCTGCAGTCCGAACTGATATGGAACAGGCTGCTCCAAGTTGTAGTGTCTAGAAAAAATCAGCAGCAGGACGAACAAAATGCAACGTTGACGTCTCTTTTCCGACTCATGGTGATAAAGTAGGTATTGGCATGTGCATTAGAGATGAGATGAATGAGCAGAAACAAAAAACAGCAACATACTCCTAGTAGCCAAAAATCATTGATTCACTGATGAATGATGGCACCTAATGTTAAGCATGGAAAGTTGAGAATCCCCTGCATTGCAAAATGTACTAAAATTAATGCAAATTAAATTTTAGACAAAACCAATTCAAACAGAACTCGTTATACAAAGGCATTACTGGTTTATTCCATTCAAATTTCCAATCACCGCACAGTTTTATGTCGGTCTATAAACCTTCAAGAAGATAATTAAAAAGGATCAAATTTCGAAATAATTAAATAACATCTTCAATTGTTAAGTTGACAAGACAGATATTAAGTTTTCATGGGAATTACTGGTAAAGGAATGGTGTCAAAATTTATAATGAAAAACAAAAAAAAACAATTTTGGGGACAACATAAACTATACAACAAGACTGAAGCATGTTTCTCTGAACTGAAGAAACCAGCAAAACACTTTAAACAAATACTTCCTAAACCTGAGTAAGCAGAGTTGCAATTTCGGTTCATGAACATCCCAAATCTACCCAATTGACCCTTCATGACATGTAAAGTTTACAAGTAATTTCGTTACAACACACAGCAATGTAAGCTCATAAACTTAATGGATTTTTTTATTTTTTATTTATTTTTTCATTACAACGCACAGCAATGCAATGCAACCACATGACATTGACTTACTAGCATCATTATGAAGAAATGCCTACTCTCCATAACTAAATCACTCAATTAAGCAAAGTTACACCACTAAAAATAAGGGTATAGTAAGTAAAAAACAGACCAATGACTCATGACAAAATCAAGCAATGAATGAAAGATGATTAAGGGTCATTCACTTAACAGCAGCCACAGTCAGAGTCATTGCATTGTATATATAGATTTGCTTAGAAAAATCTGGCATTTAAGTTTCCTAATCAAGAGGACAAATTTACTGAGCCATTACATTACATATTGGGTACTGATAATTCAGAAACAATTCAATAAACCCATACCTAAGAACCTTGACACTGCCAAAACACATATCTATGATCCTTATACTTTTTAAAGCAATCTGGAGTACTCTTTTCCATAGGTCCTGCCAGTTGTCTATCTCCTCAATCCAAACGGAAAGAAGATGTTTCTGGCAGTAATTGGCATGCTCTGACGCCATCACAATCTTAGTAAATGGAATGAATATGATAGAAACTGGTTCCAAGTGATCAAAATTGAAACAGAAACTTATTTATATTACTGAATAGATAGATACTATTATAAATTTACAATAAAAGAATTGGAAAAATAGAAGAGTGTGGAAGGATTACTGTTACTTTAAAATTGTTGGGGAATCGCACAGGCTTGTTAAAAAATCAGTTGCGATATAATATCGTGATTTAACCAACTTGATCAGATTCCTATGTCCATATTTGCATCCATTGCAAGGAATCAGAACATGTACCCTCATGATTCATGACACTGAATGTCATATTCCATTAAATTCTCATAACACATTCAATCTGGTTTCAAACCACCATTCTCTTTATAACCCCTAGTCAACACACGACATATGGAAGTATTTCTTAGAACACCCATCTTCAGCATGTCTGCATGCAACATCATTACATCAAACGTGTGCTTGAATCGAAAATGTGCCTCCAACATGATAACATAAAGCACCATGTCTGGTTTGAAACCACTACATCTCATTTCTTTGAAAAACTTGGTGGCCTTAAAAATACGCCCATCTTTACATAAACCTTGAATTAAAGCAGCATACATAACCTCATTTGGAGAACACAACCCGCTATGATCCGTTTTACCTCCAGGGGAACCAAGTCCAGTTTTCTCCAAGAAAAGTTTTATTGCTCTGTAAGACTTTCCTTCTTTCAAAAGGCCATCAATTAGAGAAGTAATTGTGACAACATTTGGTGTTAGTCCAACGTCCATCATCTCCTTATTCAATTTGAAAGCCCCTTTGTTGTTCCCAACCTTGCAATGGCCATCGATCAAAGCCGTGTAAGTCACCACATCAGGCACAAGACCTTTGATAACCATTTCGGTATACAACCCCATAGCAGCTTTCATGTTCCCTTTCTTGCAAAACCCATCAATCAACGTAGAAAATGTGATCACATTGGGTTCTATCTTCCTTTCAGTCATTTGTGAACACACCGCAATAGCCTTCTCCATATAACCCATTTTGCAGTATCCATCGATTACCACATTGTAAGTCACAGCATTAGCAAAACCCCCTGCTTTCCCCATCTCCTCCATCAAATCCATAGCTTCCTCAAACCTACCCAAGTCACATAAACCCTTAACAAGTATACTACAGGTAAAAACATCCCCGAAAACTCCATTCCGTTCCATTTCATCTCGCAATCGCATTGCTTCAATCAAATCCCCCGCCATACAGTAACCATCAATCAAACAATTATAAACATACAAATTAGGAGAAACACCAAATTTATCCATATAAACAAAGCAGTTTCGCGCAGCCTTCAAATCACCCACCTTACACAAAACATGTACTAAATTTGCAAAAGTCACAACATCAGGATGCAAACCATTCCTTAACATATCACTGTAAATTTCAAAAACTCGTTTAACATTACCCGTTTTACAATACCCATCAATGATAGTTACGTAAGTATACAAATTCGGTTCCACCCCAGATTCCCCCATCAACTTAAAAACCCTCTCAGCTTCATCCATATCACCCTCATTACAAAAAACTCGAATAAGAGTAGTGTAAACCACCACATTAGGTAAAATTCCTCTTTGAATCATTTCATCAAACACCTTGCGGGCATTACTAAAATCACCTTGATTACAACAACAGTTCAATAAAATTCCATAGGTGATCACAGTAGGCGATAACCCGCGTGACAACAAGTTATTATAAACACTCCACACCGAATTAAACCTCTTCGATTTGACTAGCGAATGAAGAAGCGTGTTGCATTCGCATAAAGAAGGTAATGTGTTGGGTTTGTTTGAGTTGTGAAGGTGTTGTTTTGTGTGTGAAGTTGGTTTTGTGATGTTGTTTTTGGTGGTTGTGTTTTTTATGAAAGAGTTTGAAGAGAAAGAGATTGATTTGGTTATTGATGAAAGGTTTTTGTTGAAAGTGATTAGAATGTTTTTGCGACGTAGCAACTTCAACATTGCGTTTTGAAGGGGATTAGACAAAAGCTCTTGACAAAATTATGAATGAGTGAAATTTTAGAGATGCAACTTTCTCACCTTAACATTGGTTTGCAAGAATTTCAAATCTAATTAAATGAGGTGACAATTTTGCATAAAGACATTTGTTAACATTTTTCAAGGAAAAATTCATGCTTTAAATTTACAAATGATCTTATATGTTTTTTATGGTGCTATTGTATTTTGAGTGTGGTAATTTCATGCATTTTTATAGTTTATGAAAAAAATGATAGAAACGAAATTCAACCATAGACCAACCATTCATGGATGAATTGGTAAATATGGAAATAGTTGAAGAACAAAAAGGTAATTATCACCGTTTCTACACTAGGTGTATGCAATATTGACAAAATTATGAACAGACTGTGTAAATTGGATATTCACATGTATGTATGTATATCTGTTGTCAAAACAAAAAAAAAGTATGTACGTATATCTATATATATACATGTGTTGTAATGTTCTTCAATTAAAAACTTGGTCCTTTATACAGAGATCAAGTTTGATGATAGTTTCTTAAGAATAATATTATCTTTTGAATGTATGATTGAATGATGAGATATTTTTGTGTAATTTTAGTCAAAAAACAATCATTCATTTCTATCAAAGATGTTCTTAATGAATTTCAATCAATTGCATAAGTCGGAACAAAATATTATTTCTTAGTAAAGACTCGTTGCATACATCACTGACGTGCCGTTGAATCGATGCTTGGTACAAAGGATCTTAGTCCAGAGGCATTAACCACATAACATTGACTTCGAGAGAGTTGACCTTAATCTTGATACAGAATATTGTCTTTATCTATGACACGTAACTTTTTCAAAATCCTAAACATTTACGAGAGTTGTAGAGGTTTATTTGGTCCAGAGGCAGAACTTTAAATACTTAGAATTCCCTATACTTTAAATACATTAGAGTCTTAATTATTCTCATAATACTTTGTTATCATAAGGGTAAATGAATGTTAGCATAAATATTTATGCTTTTGTTATAACTCTTGATAATAACTTTAAATATAAAAATACAAAGCTATTATGTTTAATCCCTCATTTTCTTTTTGAAATAATCTACACTCATTTTTTAACAAAAACTGATATTATTAATGACAAGAATTGAAAAATAAGTACAAGAGTTGTAGCTTGTACCATGCGTAGACAATAATGGAGTAGTGAAGTAGTGGTTGTACAATTGTATTACTATTCTTTTTTTGAGCTTCTTCAGTGGATAAACATTCAATGTCTTCTAATTCTTCTGAAATAGCTGTTGCTCAAGACTTCCATTCATTCTCCAATA
>Ga0099826_10003141_pt1 | contig 11079 bp, 7 predicted proteins | sample Mtrugardesep15_FD_76830 | JGI IMG/M metagenome (GOLD analysis project Ga0099826, IMG submission 76830) | Root nodule microbial communities of legume samples collected from California, USA - M. trunc garden sep15 | ecosystem: Host-associated > Plants > Roots > Nodule | place: USA: California...
CACCCAAATTCAAAAGCTTCTTTTTTACGTTTCTGTTGCCATTTCAAAACTTCTTTTCTATCATTGTACCAGAGGTCAACTGTGTTCTTAGCTTCTTTCACAGAAACCTGACAAAATATTTGTACAATAAAATCAATATTCAGAGACTTGTAACCTATGTAAGCACCTCATGATATATTGATAGAATTCATATGGTACCTTCCAATCCTTAGAAAGACCCTGTGGAGTCTTTCCATATGCAATTGAGAAGTTAAGCATTTTGGCTTTTCTTCTTTCAGAAGCAAAGGCATCCTGAAAAAGGGGAAATTTTAAAATTGATATGAAATACAATACCGTGCTTGTTTTCTCATAAGTTGCTACTACTAAAACACTGCTAAAAAACGCTCAAACTATGCATGCACTGCTAAAAAAAGCTCAAACTATGCATGCATATGCATATTTACTTTATTCAACTGCTCAGTGAAATATATCCCCTAAAAGTTTCTCTTCAAAGGTTTGTATTTCAGGTTGTTAGGTCACTTTTTACATCAATACTTCAATGGTTCCGTTTTCAATAAAACCTATTGCTTAGAAAAAATGAACAAAAATAATATAGCCCTATTAATTTAATGGGCACTGTTATTTTGACTTCAGAAATGGGACAGCGTATATCGAACAGTGAATAAAATGCATCCCGAGTTAGTGTTGGTTTGACCAGAGGAGAGAAGAAATAATAAAAAAATCAAAACGTATACAAATATGGTGTCAGATGTTGGTTTGTTCAATGTGTACCAAAAGGAGTGTTAATTGTGCAAGGAAAGCAATCTTTATTACCATTTTAAGATATGTCGATGAGAAGTAAATTTACCTTGAGGAGAGGAACAGGGGGTTTGTCTTCACCAGGTTGAGGATGCCATTCAAGAAGAACTTCCTTTTTCTCAACTGCTTCACGGATATAAGGGTACATATTCATTGCAGTTCTGGAATGGAAATCTCCACCAGCTTCAAAGGCTTCCAACATGCTCTTACAATCAGTAAGATGTGCAAGTATCCTAAGCTCCAACTGTTACAATGCATAATAACTCCATCAACTATGAACGAAATACAAAGCAACTAGCTCAATTAGACAGATAAGTAAACTACAAAACCTGTCCATAATCAGCAACTATAAGAGAATTTCCAGGAGCAGCTACGAATGCTTGACGGATTTTGTATCGGTCCTTTTCCAAAGCAGGTTGATTCTAATATATGAATTATACAGGTTAGATTAAATCCGCAACTTTTTGAAATACAATGATTAATTTGGTCCAAGTAGACATCTGATGAGAAAATGTAAAACATACTTCTATTTGAAAGTTCAAAGCAAAAATTTCTGAACATCCCCCCCTCCAAATCCAAAATGCACGTTATAATGTTTTCTGTACGGGGAATGAAGCTTTGATTGGCACAAAAACGGATTTAACTAAAAGATTTTTTAATACCAGACCAGCAGCCAAGCCTTATCCCACTAAGTGGGGTCGCTACATGGATCAAATTACACCATAATGTTCTATTATAAACCATATTGGGATCCAACTCATTAATCTCTAATCTTTCGTAATAATTTCTCTTATAGTTTTTCTAGGTCTTCCTCTACCTTTTTGGTCTAACTCTCCTCCATCTGATCTACTCTTCTTACTACAACATTTACAAGTCTTCTCTCTACATGCCCAAACCACCTAAGCCTATTTTCTACCATCTTTTCTACTGTAGGTGCTACCCCAACTCTCTCTCTCTCTAATGGTGTCATTTTTAGTCCTATCCCGTCTAGTCTTACCACTCATCCAACACAACATCTTCATCTATGCTACGCTTACTTTATTCTCATGTTGGCTCTTAACCGCCCAACACTCCGTACCATACAACATTGCCGGTCTGACAGTTGTCTGATAGAATTTTCCTTTCAACTTAAGCAGGTGTTACTTATCACATAAAACACCTGAGGCTCTTCTCATTTCAACCACCCAACTTGAATACAATAATTTACATCTGCTTATATTTCTCCGTTATTTTGAACTATGGACCCAAGATATTTAAACCGTGTAACTTGGGGTATGATATGATCTCCAACTTTCACCTCCAAGGTAGGACTACTTCGCCTTTTGCTGAAGTTACATTCAATATACTCCGTCTTGCTTCTACTCAGGCGGAAGATATGCGCTTCTAAGGCTTGTCCCCAAGTCTCTAACCCCCCATTCAATTCTTCCCTCGACTCTCCAAGCAGGACTACATCATCTGCAAAAAGCATACAGCTTGGTGCTAACTCTTGGATGTGTTTCGTTACATCCAAAACTAAAGTAAGAAGATAGGACTTAGGGTTGACCCTTGGTACAATCCTATTGTTTTGGGAAAATCGTTAGTAGCCTCATCTTGTGTCCTCATACTAGTTGAAGCTCCCTTATACATATCCTTGATAGATCTACTATAAGCAATCTATCATTTTAATTTAGCATTGTCAAGAACCAACTCTTCTAAAAGGTTAAGCTATTAAGTGAGTCTATAGGAATAACTTTGTACAACCTCACCCCTCATATGATAAAATATGTATACACAGACAGATACCGAAGGACAGAAACATGTATGGCATTTAAAAATATTTAAGTAACTCAACAGCTAATATGGGATTTGAAAGAAATGGGAGCTGGAAGAACCTGCAGATTTGGTCTTCTTGCTGACAATCGTCCAGTCTCTGTGTTGATATTTATGGAACAGTGAACGCGGTGATCCTTCCCAGATATATTATGTCCCTGTCATTGAATTGAAACATATTAGGCTACCATAAAGCAGACATAAAAAACCCTCATTATAAACTAACCTTGACAATGTTTCAAATGCTTTGACAAAAAACACTATAAATGCCAGTCGCACTGTATAAGCAAAGTTTATAGGACCAACGTGAAAAACCATGAACACAACCAGACCGGTGAAAAAGTCCAGAATAAACTTATTGGAGAGAAAAAAGAATAATCACCTGCAGGGGAAGGATAAAATTAGAGATCAAAGAGTCAATTGAGCAAATTTCACATAAAGCAGCAATTGCATGACAAGCTTCTCTCCCTTCTTCCTCTGTTGGAAAAGCAAAATAGGCTGTTCCATAAGCAGAATTATCTATTTCTAAAGGCTCATCTTCCCTTTGAGAAGGATTACCATCTTCATCCTCAAGTTCAAAGTCATATTCAGCAGAAACTTTGCCAGCCAGCGCCTTTAAAGCGGGACCACTACATGAGGGCCAGCCACTAGGTGTGTAAATGTCAACATTCAGGTTACATCCAATGCTATTCAACTTAATATCACGTAATTTTGAGGGAATCTTTTTTCCTTTTTCAATCACTTTATCAACATTCGGAACTTTGAAAATCCGCTCCGTTGGAATTGCCTCATTGTGGTTTTTTCTGTATAACAGGGCAGGAAAAATGAAAGCATTACTTCGATGATTTACGTGAACCACTTCATTATAAACAACTAAGAACAATTACATAAATAGAATTGTAACTTTTCTATCAAATTATCAATTAATTAAGATTGAAGCAAAAGCTCCACAAAAGATTTAAATAATGTGCACCTGTTCACAGTACCACCAAAAAGCAGTACACGCAACTGTGTATCGCTTCCAACATTCATATACTTGGCATCAGGACAATACCTAGATGCCCATTTTCGGAATCTATTAAGTGCTGCCTGTTGCTCTGCTTTGGCCACCTTTTCTATTTCTTGAAGATATAACCGATCAACTAGCATACCCTCGCATTCCATTTTCACAAGAAGTTCACCAAATGGCTGCAAATATATCTCATAAAAATCAAACATGTTTTCACGTAAAAGTTCTCCATCAAGTTTCCAAGGCAAATCTGACAGATGACTTTTTAGGCTCTCATAAAGCTTCAGAGTGCTTCTAGAATCTAAGGCAGAGTAACATATCCAAGGTATACGCTCTTCTCTTTGCAGTACTTCAACAGGCTCAATGGTAACAATTTTACCCATAGATCCATCTTTCTTCTCCTTTCTCTGACCAAATATGGTTGCCATCGACACCTTAGCAGTCAAATCCGTTTCATGGTTCAGATTACCCCTAGACATGACTTCTTTGTCACCACTAAGTGCTTCAAGAGAATAACCACCAACCAAACGTCTTGATGAATCCCATAGTCGTGCCATGTGCATTGTATCAGCATGAAATCCAGAAACCTTAAATCCATAATTTTGTATGACATGACAATCAAAGCTATAGTTATGCCAAACCTACAAAATGCACCAGTAACTTTATTACTTCAAATATCATTTTCAAATCTACGTCACATAAACCAAGTAATAAAATGCCACTATCAATTTATGAAGCTAGAATTATGCAACTGAATAATCTTTTTAGTTAGGAACTATTACAGTCCTTTTTTAAGATATCGAGAAAAACACCAAGGCTCTTTTTCTTTGGTTTCCCCCCCTCAAATCCAAATATTTTAAAATTTAAACATTTTTATGTAAAAAAAATAATAATAATTTAGAATTTAGAAAAGTACAAACATGCAGGCCATTCTTTTGTCACCAATTGTGGAATGACATGACTGACAAGTACTTCACTAAAAGCGTCCTCCTGTATATTATAAAGTTGGAAACGGCAAACACTTATTTAACTAAGTTGAGAGTCGTATCTCAATTAGTAACAAAACATAATCAATATGAATCTCTGTGCGCAACTTTCCCTCGAACTTTGTATAACCACAATTTTGTGTAGCCAAACACTTTTCTGTCATGGTATTACTTGAATCTTAAATTATTTTGAGGTATGCATATGATATATTGGCTTATACTTTTGTGTATGTCACTTGATTTTGCATAAAAATGTTATATTTTTATTGATCATTTATCTAGCTATTAATAACAAGATTTGATTAACGATTCTAAAACTGGTTTTCTGATTCACAATTTGAATCTCAATTTGATATGCTTGCAAGGCATAAACCACACCCCAACTATTACCCAAATGGTTAAAAGTTCAAACACTACATTACATAAGAGAGAATATATAGGTTCCTGTAATAAAGTTGGGTAGAGACTGTAAGTTATACCGTGAAAAGGTGGGGCTTTTCCTGTTTATATTACTAGGCAATGAAATAAGAATATCAATAGGCAATGAAATAAGACTAAAACCATAAAAGGAAGAATGAAAAGAAAGAGAAGCTACCTTTTTTATGGATGGATCTTGAAAGAAATCGGCAAACTTATTCAATATCTCTTTGCCTCCACCGTCAAGAACATCTACCCAGATACATGATTTCCCACCTCCAAAATCAGCTTCTGGACCCGAATAAATACTGAAGCATATTATCTCCCCATGATCTATAGGCGTTTCTTGTTTGACATCTATCTTGGATACCTTTCAAGTCAATCAAAATCGGCACATATCACATGCTCAACATCGTGAAATACAAGTAGCCAAGAGATTCATAGTGACACAACTTAATTTGAAAAAAGACTAAAGAAAATAATATATATTCAATTTGTATTAGTTAAGAAAAGGATACATCCATTAACCTCATGTCCAAAGTATATGCATATTGGAAAAAGAATCTAGTCATGTACAGTGTTGCAATTAGGGCACAATCATAATAAAAGTCAACACAGTCAATAATAATACCTCGGTATCACATGCATGAATAAGATGCCTGTAATTTACTGTAAGCATCTTAGCTACTTGCTCTGCATGAGAAATATTATTAACAACCAGTATGTCTTCATAGATACTACAGAGCCTTTCCCGAAGTTTTGATTGTTCATCACTGCGTGTCATTTTAACAGTAATTTTTGCCTTAGTTGCGTCTTTTGCAGCAGCAGCCAAACTGTGATTGCCATCAACATTGTCAATTTTCTCTTCACTGGTCTTTAATGAAGACACAATTGACTCAGTGCCATCAACGCCGTCAATTTTCTCTTCACCGGTCTTTAATGAAGATACATTTGACTCGGTACCAACTCTTTCAGTGTCTATCAATAACATTGAGTTGTTTAACAGAGAATGTTGAACAGAAGATGAGGCAGGTTCACATAGATCATGCAGCATAAGATTGCGACCTTCGTTTTGAGTAATAGCTGGTTTCTGATCAATAGAAGAAGCAATTGTATTTGTATTGGATGGATACAAACTACTTTTGTCCAGATCATGCATTTCCATTTTTATCCGAGTCAATTTATGCCCAGCCTCAGCCCATCCAGTTCTATCACCAGATAACTTTCCATGAGGTGTTTCGGATAATCTGTAACTGCAAGAACCAAAATGTGTCATCATCCTAACTTGTTTGTCGTAGGAACTCAAAGAGCTCAGCTCTTCTTCCCGTCTTGTTTGATTTGTTACCTTCAACGTGCTAAATGATGCAGTTGAAAATTTCATAACTGAAATATGTACTGGAGAATTACGATGATACTCCATGTCAATGCATTTTTTCAACCCAAAAGATACTCGCTTTGGACAGTATGAACCTTCTCTAAATTGAAGAGAGTTACTAGACAAATTGCGATGTCTGAGGATATTACTAGCAATCTGGATTGATTTGGATTTTCTTCTGCTGCGCATATCATGCAAAAAAAATAAAATACAAAGCTACCAATCAATAGATCGAAATAGAATATTTTAATTTTCACTTTAGCCCGCTGAAGACAACGCAGTATAATAACGAACAACTCAGGCAAACAAGGGTATGCAACCATGCGTGAAACACCAGCTAAAGAAAAAAACCCCTTCTATACATATTTTCACTTCTAAAATGTCATGAATAATAATAAATTAAAGAGGAGTGATATTTGTACAACTAATATTAGACAACTTTGGTGACTACCACTTTTCTCCTCTTGTGATTCGATAAAAATAATAGAGAGAGAAAGAACAAGAGAGAGAATAAAAACACATGTGAGTATGAGGGAGAGGGTTGTTTCAAAAGTTGTCAAAAAGTGGTTGTACAAATATCATTTCTCTAAATTAAAACATTTCCACTATCAAATATATCATTAGTGACACTGTAGTCAACGATCGACATTTGCATATAATTACTCTCAGGCTCAGAATAATTTGATGTTCCTAGCTGGGTATTTTATAATTTTTTCTTTGGGATTCTTAGCAACTATGAAACCAATTAAAATAGAAATACTTCATTAGTATATGTGAAGTTCTTTTTAATTACTCCAGTCTCAGCCTTTTAAAACTAACGAGAAACAAGGACTTGACACAGTAAAAAGTCAACACCCAATGCAAACCAATTTTAGCATGCACGCTTTTTCATGAGTAATACAAAATATTGATTTCCAATATAAATAACAAAATTTACAGAAGAGAAGGAAGAAGAAGAAGAAGAAGACTATAGAAGAACTTCAGTAAAGTCATTTACATACCACTTCATGGTTTAAACCTTATGACTTGCTTCCTAGTAACTAGATGTTCAATGTTGAATTGGTTATAGTTATTTTTAAACAATGGTTAAAAGTTAAGCAAACTAACAAATTTAAAATCAAACTTCAACATAAACATCAAGCTACTAGCAATCATTAAGCCATGTAAAATTCCGGCGGTTACACCCCGTGCAGGGTAACCATTTCTATAAACCCTTGAGTTTTTATTTTTATTTTCACTCAAATTTGTATTTGGCAGCCCGGTGCACTAAAGCTTCTGCATGCTCAGAGTCCGGGAAAGGGTCCCACCAATTGGTGTATTGTACGCAGCCTAACCTTGTTTTTTACACAAGAGGCTATTTCCAGGACTTCCATCCGTGACCTTTCAATCACATGACAACAACTTTACCGTAGTGCCAAGGCTCCCCCTTTAAAAATAAAAAATATTGTTCAAGCCTTCACAACAACAGAACAGTCCATAAACTGAACATTTACGATTATTAAACTGAACATTTAAGATTATATATAGTTAAAAAGACAACCAAATGAGAAAACCCCTAAAAATACAATGAGCAAAAGCTTTATAGATTTTTATCTGAACACACTACAAACATACACAAACAAACTTCCTACACAACTGTTCACTTTTACTATCAAATCAAACTCTCTATACACATTTACTCAATACCTAGGTAGCCCCTACAGTTCCAATTGAAGGTGTGTACTACATCGACACGATACTAACACTAGTAATTACATACAATCGCTTCTATTTTCTAAAATTATTATCGGTGTCAGTGTTGGTGTCCACATTTGTGCTTCAAAGCTGAATACCACCCTCAAACCCTCTCCCCACTTCAGAAACAGTTTCACAAAATGCCGGAAAGAAGAATAAAAACCAAACTTTTATCACAAACTTCATCCCTAGGATTGCATTGTTGAGCACTCCAGTCTCAAATATATGCAAAAGAAAGTCAACCAAGCTACATCTACTTTGCTTGACTCTTTTTTGCTTATATTCGAGACCGAGGATCAAAAGTTCAACCAAGCTAGTAAAGAACAAGATATTTCATTCAAAAAAATTATTACTACAACAATCTATGAAGCACAAACACTAACACTGGATGTGACACTGTCACTGACACATCAACACAGTTAATAATTTGAGAAAATTACATAAATGAATGTGATCACATGTGTTACATCGTTGTCACACACATGAGTTAGTGTCAGACACAAGCATGTCTTCAATTAGAGGTGTATGTGCTTTAGCAACAAACAAAACAACAAACATATTGTGTACGCAATAGAAACAAACAATCAAAAAACAAGTAAAAATTCCACCAAAAGTCAAAACAAAAACAAAAAATGAATTTCCTGAACTTATGCAGCAATATTAACACATGGGCCAAGCTAAAAACAAGACCAAATGTAAAAAAGACAAGAACTTTAGATTAAGAAAGAACAAACCTGTGTTGGGGTGATCCATAGTTAGCAAAAAAACCTAAAGAAGAGAGAGAAGAACGAAAGGGTCTGGAAGAAGAAGAAAAAGAGAAACAAGAGGGGCAATAATAAGTTGACCTAAAAGCGGTACTCTGAGAAGTGACCCGCATGGCTGAAAACAAACCCAATAATCTCCCCAGCTTTGAAGTGTAAGAAAGGTTCCGTTTTTGGTTGAAGAAGCGGCGAAAAGGGTGAATAGGAAAAAGCGCTTATTTACATAAGTTGGTTTGGTAGTGAAGCATTGGTGCCATGAAAGTGATTATTTGGAGTTGCAGTTGAAGTAGAAGAGAGACAGAAAAACCATAAACCCTGTTTCGTTTCGTTGATTCTGCAACTTTGAATTGAATATTCTTGCCAAGTCCAAAGGTGAGAGTGAAACTACGAGTGAAAGGAAAGGGCATAGTATTTTATTTTATTTTATTTTGGAAAAAAAAGGTATTTTATTTAACTTTATTTTTTCTCTCTCTCTCTAATAATATTTATTTAAATTTTTCGTTTTACTCCTTCTAAAAAATTTCTCAACTTTTAGTCTCTCTTCCATCTTTACTTTTGAACCCTACTTTAAAGTATGTATAATTCATATTTTTTACTAAAATTTTGCAGATAAATTTATAATATTATAAGAATATCTCTCAAGAAAATTAGAATTTTTTTAACAAAACATAAATAGAATATGAATTTTTATATTTTTTAAGGTTTAAAATTCATATTTAATTTGTGTTTTGTTAAAAAAATCTATTTTTATTTTTTTAGAATATTTTACGCATTTTTGCACAATTTCATTAAAAAATACATAAATTAAATTAAAAATATGGACCAAAAGTAATGATTTAAAATTTTATAGGGACTAAAAGTTGAAGAAAAATTTTAGAGAGACTAAAAAGGAAAAAGTTTATTTATAGGCATCAAAAACATATTTAACCCTTTATTTTTTTAGAGCACTCTTTAATAAGGTGGGATGAGGCTAAGCCGAACTAGACTTTGCAAGACACGTGTCAAAATTTCAAGATATAAGTTGTGGCCTATTATAGACTTATTTTTTTAGTTTGAGTCTGACATTTTAAAAGTCTGATATTGTCTGTTAGCTTGTTTACAAATTTATTTTAAAGTTAATAGTGCTTTTCACCCCTGTAATATATATTATTTCTGGTTTTCACTCCTGTAAAATTTTCGGTTTGATTTGCACCCTTGTAAAAAAAAATCCATAATACACCCCTCCCCCATCCAACTAGTCTATGTGGCGCTGACTTGACTTTTTTTTAAATTTTAATTTTTTTTGTTGGCAACATCAGAAATTAATTATTAAAATACTAAAATTTAATTTTAAAAAATCCAAAAATAAAATAAATTCTTTATATACTTTAAAAATAAAAAAATTAATTTAAAAATTTGAAAATTAATTTTTAAAAATAAAAAAATTGTTAAAATTAAAGAAATTTTTTATTTTACTCCAAAATTCTGGAAAAAAATTTCAAAAATTTAAAAAAACAGAAAAAAAAACATAAGATTTTTTTCGAAATTTACAAAATCAGAAAATATAATCAGATTTTTTTCGAAAAATATAATCTTGAATTTCATTTTCAAAATATCAAAAGTTAAAAAACATGTCAGATTTTTGTTCGGAAAAAAGTTTTTGTACAAAAAATAATTTCTGGAAAAGAAAATCATTTTCGAAAATTCAGATTTTTTTTCCAATTTTTTCATAAAATATTTTTCCAAATTAAAATATTGGAAAAAAAAATCATATTTTTTTACAAATAAAATTTGGAAATAAAAAAATTTCCAGAATTTTTTCTAATTTTTACAATTTTTTTATTTTCAAAATTTAATTTTTGAAAATTTTAAATTATTTTTTTATTTTTAAATGAATTTAAGTTATTTTTTATAATTTTAAAAAATTAATTTTCTGATGTGGCCAACTAAATAAAAATTAAAATAAAAAAAATGTCAAGTCAACGCCACATAGGCGAATTTGATGAGTTGGATGGGGTAGGTATTTCGGAAAAAAAAAAATTTACAAGGGTGTAAATCAAACCGAAAATTTTACAGGGGTGAAAACCAGAAATGACATATATTACAGGGGTGAAAAATACTATTAATCCTTTATTTTATATGAACATCTTTAAATAAGTAATGTGATTTAAATTTAAATAAACTAAGGAACTAATAGATAGATAAGATTGA
>Ga0099826_10003142_pt1 | contig 11079 bp, 5 predicted proteins | sample Mtrugardesep15_FD_76830 | JGI IMG/M metagenome (GOLD analysis project Ga0099826, IMG submission 76830) | Root nodule microbial communities of legume samples collected from California, USA - M. trunc garden sep15 | ecosystem: Host-associated > Plants > Roots > Nodule | place: USA: California...
CAATATTATTCTTTTTTTTTTTTTTACAGAATTTCAATCTTAATTTTACTATTTATAATTTTAATTAGGAAAATTATTTTAATTAGTTTCCTTATGAAACTTTTAGTGATGACCATTTGTTTGTAGTGGGGATATGTTAATTAGGCAAGGTGGTGCTTTTTCAACATAAATCCAAATTAAGGACATAGATCTGTAGTTTTCTCCAATAACTTAGTTCTTATCGACCACACTTTACTTGAGGATAAGCATGATAATTCCATAATAATCAACTCTACCATCCATTGTCCATTATCTAATTCATTATCCTTTATTAAAGATAACATCCTTTATTAAAGATAATAAATATGGGTTAGAGTCCAAGTGTCCCACCTGGAAGAAAATGATGTGCACCAACAAACAAAAGAGTCCTAGTTAGTTTAATGATAACCTGACCTATCATTAAACTAACTTTTACTGCCTTATGAGTCATCAAAAGGAAATAAAGACAAACCAAACATGACGACTAGTTTGTTTGATTAGATCAAGGAGAATTCAGTCAAGACTTGATAAATTCCATAATCCAATATGGACTGTTATTTTACCCTTTTGATATTCCCATTCTCTTGTTTTGACTTCAAGTGGCAAACATGGAATGGATGTGTCCCTTGTAAACTTTTTGATTGATTGCTTGAATTATGGATGTATAGACATAACATGTTTAGGTAAATATTTGAAAATAAATTTGACGCAGCTAACAATCACAGTCGTTAATAATTTTTGAAGATTAGATGATTGAGATTTAATATCTCTACTTTTTGAAATCATAATTTGATTCTTTCAATTGTTATTCGATGGTTTAGGTCGTTTGACTACAATAATGATATAAATTAATGGTACGCTAAATACGAGTTTGTAATATTTCTACTTAATTTTGGGAGCAAAATGTTGTTTTTTTTTTATACTACCTACCTATTTTGGCAAAGCATGGTCTTTTGCTCCATTTTATTTTTATGTGGGAGTCAATAAATTCTTAGGGTTATAAAATAAAACTAGGGCATAAAAAGATATTTTAACACGTTTTAAAACACAAATAATGGTAATATCAATCTTCATATCGAATAAAAGTGGATCACATAAAATTATAGATGAACCAAAAGGAAAAGAAAAGTATAGTGAAAGATACAAATCAGCTTTCTTTGTTGAGAAAAGCAAAGATTTAAAGAGGAAATGACAAAAGATGAACTTTATATCGCTTTCATTTTTATATTGTCCAAGATATATGGGATATATAAAAAATAATAATACAAGGTTTTGGCTTATAACTAACGCCCACCACTCACTACCTGGTCAAAGCATTAACTAACAGTGTCATCTTTGAACTGATTTTGTTCTGCCAAAAATAACTCTAGCCACTGGCATCATTGTCATTGATCAATGAAACTCAACATCTAACAAACAAGCAAACTCAATTGGAAGACCAAATATTTTGTAAACAACAAATATACTTTACATTGACAAATTTTACCAGCTGTGGAAGAGTTAAAGAACTAACAAGTAACAAAAAAAATCAAAAGTATAGCAAAATTGATATGGTTAAGTATTAAATGTTTTGTCCTTTATATATTATTAAACAAGACAATTATTTTAGGACAAGGATGCTCTAAAATGAGTCAAATGTAAAGTGAGAAAATCAAAGATTATTATCATTTGTTATAATGTACCTACAATATCTACCTTTAATTTGTTAATAATGGTTGATATTGTTTCCTTTAGAAGAGCCGGATCCTTTATTTTAACATCAATTCTATTCTATCAGAATAAAGTAAAAAAAAAAAAACTTGGTATAATCAGACGTTATTTCAATGGATCAATGTGAATTCGAAAAAAAATTACAATATGCGTGATAGACAAAAAAATAATATTACATTTGTCACAAGGTTAATGCTACAAGTTAGTTGAACACAGCAACAACTACCTCCAAGTCTCTTTCTAAGGGTTAAGTTACAAGAATCGAATATTCTCTGAAGTTTTTTTAGGCCTAATGTCATGCTTTGTTGTTGCCAAACATTAGTTATCCAGTCGAGGCCTGGTTCAAATACAAGGGTTGTGTATGGAACCTTAACTGAATACTTAAAGGGATTAATGTCACATTTTAATGTTAATGAAAATAAAGGTAAATGGAATAATAACGTATCATAATTTACACCACTCACCACTTGCAAAAAAAATCAATCAACATGAAAAACAGAAGTTCCCATTTCGTGCAATATCCCTCTCTTCAAGGCCTTTCAGAAATGATTTCATAGCTAGATGTTCAGAGGCGTATGTCATGAACGATGTTAATATTATGCCCCCAACAATCATCAAACCTAACCTGTTAGAAATGTAAATGAAATTATAAATTCGAATAGAAAGAATTGAGGTATATATGAGCGCACAAGTACGTGTGAGATTTCAAGTGAGATTATTTTGGCAGGTTTCTGTTCAATTTCTATTTCTGAGACAATTATGTCGCTCTTTACAGAAGTATAACAAAGAAAAGACCAATTAAATGGTCAAACAATCATACAGTTGACAGGGTTCCAGCTCCCGTTTATCAGATGCATGAGATTACAACTCAAAATATATAAAAGGCTAACCAGATCCTAGTTCTTTTAAATTTGATTGAATTTTAAAATTCAATAATTGATTAAAGCCAATGATAACAAAAAACATGCTGGAAAATGAGCATTTCTAAACCAAAAAGATGGAAAGTGAAATTTCACCTAAAATATATGATATCTATCTATAATAATAACTTTTAATGAAATTTACCGTAGAAACAAAGCGGTAATTCCAAAAAGACTAGGCAGAGATGGAGCAACAATGGCCAAGAAGGCCATCCCTAATCCATAGAACCATGTAGCAGCATCACAAGATGATATCTGACGCTGGTGGCCTGTGAAAACAGATGACATAAAAATTAATGAATCAAAAGAAAAGAATAAGGAACTCAACAGTTAAATGAAAAACATGTAGCCCAAATAATCTCTATTTCTAGAATACATACCTTTTCCTGAATCGTCGTCAGAAGGTTCAGACTGAGACAATGAGGAAACAGCCCGTGATGCTGTGATCTTTCCCCAGATATAAATCAAATTGAGATAACCTCCAAATAATATAAAAAAGATTGAGAATGCCCATTCATACATCAAAATTAAACCAGTCCATGCAGTCACTTGTCGAGGTACTATCACAAGAGTTAATCCAAGAGACACCACTGCCGCCATAAAAGAGACACAAACAGAAACACCACCCAAATATGCGGGCACCTTGTACGGCGTACCGTTAAAGAGCTGTTTTATATCATAAAGAATACTTTTAGCATCTTAAAAATACAAGGCCATTTACATGCATGACTTTGTCATCTGATGATAAAGATACACTGTTGAGTTTGTGTCCATCTCCTTTGTGAAATAAATTGGTTGTGAAAGCCTCTCATAAGAGAATTCAAATCCCAAAACTAGAAGATAAAGGATCAAAAACTGACCTGATGGGTGGAACTGACTGTAGAAGTAGAAATGCCAGTATAAGAAACCGGGCCACCTGATTTAATCCTATAATAAAAGTGTCTGACATGATCGCATAGTGAGCTTCTACAACATAAACCAAAGTACCCTTGATTCTACACAAATACAAAATATTATCAGGATTATGTGAATTCTTAATGCTTTTAGAATAATATTAGTCCACGATAGCTGACCTTTCGAAATGAACGATAACAGCAGAAGAGTACAGCACAAAGTGGTAGCAGAAAAAGAAACTTCACAAGAAAATCATCTTTAGGATTCCGGCCCCCTCTAGTTCCAGGAAGGGATTCTGGCAACTGTTCCCTTACATTCTACAGCACCAACAACGTAAGTAAGAAACAAATAAGTCAAGTCATAATACGTTTGTCACAAAACGTCAACTTGACGACATGATTACTTAAACAACATAGACTAATGAAAAAACTAGTAAAACACATGATATTTCAAGAAATAGGATAATGAGTTCCACAAATACCTGCCAAACATCAACAGGTTTCAAAAGCCAAGATGTCCACCAGTCCCAAGGCTTAAGAGGACCTAGAGTATAATGAATCACACGGAGTTCTTTCTCATCTACCATCCACTGGATAAGTCAACGTACATGTTAGATGATTGAACTGGAACACTAAGAAAATCAAATGTATATGTTTGGTATGTGTAAAGATTGTATGAACTATAAAACAATCTTGCAGCTAACTCAGGCTATGGCAAATACAAAAGACAAAAATTCAGAGTTGCTCAATTCTTAACAAGATCATTTTCAATCATTCATCCATCTCTCACTGCTCTAAAAGTCAGAAAGAACATTTGGAATCAATTGGCATAGTTTTACAATACACGCATGCTAAAACAACAGTTTCTAGCAGGAAGTAAAGCAAGATGAAAAAATTGAGTAGATATGATGGAAAATCTCCTCCATCTTGACACCTTTACACATCCATATAGGCTATAGCTACATAAAATAGTGCTGATCCTAAATTTCTACCATAAGTAAACCAAAACAAAAGAAAACCATCTCAATACAAATGATTTTTTTTTTTGTGATTTTAGCAATTGCAGTTTCACCCTCCTAGTCATTGCATCTATCTATCTACATCCAATTGTTGAAAAAGCTGTATGTTATTTCTTCCTTTAAATGGCAAAAAGCAAGCATGCAGGATTTTTAAAGAGTCAGACAATACAAGGCAACTTGATTTAACAGGCATCCATCTGAACTCAAAACTCAAATAAAAATACCAGCTCAAGGATTAAGGATTTCCCTGGTTACTTAAAGGAAAGAACCATTCTCTTATTACCTATATTCCAGTACCTTGTTAGCCAGCATGTAAAGACCAACATCTGCATTATAAAGTGTGGAAAGTCGCTCCATTTCAGGAACTGGTCTAGCATCCAAAATTTCTTGGCTCAAATTTGGCTCAAAAACATGTGCATTGGGAAATCCAGAGTAATATGAATTGAGAAATCCCTGATCCCCTGTGAAAGAAGGAAGATCCAATTATTCTCAAATCAATCAGGTTCAAATATTAGTATGCAAAAATCACCAGACCTCCGGTGTAAGAAGGCAGAGTTTTGACTTTGCTCATCATGTCATTAAAAAGGGTCGTAGATGGTTCCATCACCATGACTCCTGAATTCAACCTCTCAGAATGCTTCAAGTTAGCACAAAATTTTCCACACTTGAAAAGCTCTTCAATATTTCTAACGACAATAGTGTCGGCATCAAGGTATACAACTGCACATATATGTAGTCAACAAAATCACACCATAAATTCAAACAGAACATTTCCATTCAAAAAGTAACAACCTAATAAATGGAAACTTCCGTGAGTGAATGTATCCTCAATAACTTGCATAACAAGATACACGCAAAAAAACGTGAAAATAAAAATGATTTAGTTCATTCATACTATCAGTGTAAAGATTTTTTACAATAGCAATCAATCGTAACAGTCAAACCATTCAAAAGTTTGGCTTTAATCATAACAACTTCTTAAGTGTCACGCACATGATTTGTTGACAATTGACGGTATAAAAAATTTAAACCGACATTGTACCAAAATTAAACTCAGCTAAAAAACATACCTTTCTTGTAATTAGTCATGTTAAAGATTTTGAGCTTAGTATAAACACCCCAAAATCTCTTAGGACGAACTTGATTAGGATTTTCCAGTAAACTAATTTTCTCAACTATCCACCCATCAGCCTACAACAACACATAAACAAATTAATTGACCCATAAACCCAAATTACAATATATGAATTAAATTAACAATGCTGATGAAATAAAAAATAAACTTTTACAAAATTGATGAAAAATGAAAATGAGAATGAACCTTGAGGAGATTTTTGGCGTAATTAGAAACACCATCAGAGACTAAAACAACCATATCCTTGTTTGATCGAGTGTCACGTATCGATTTTCCAAGAACCCTAACGCCTAACAAGAATTCATCTCCGTATAATAAACTCGCGTATGCGACTTTCGTTCTCTTTGATTCAGATCTCAATGAGTTCACTGAAAACACCAACATCATGAACCATAACAATGCTTTCATTGTAACTAAATTTGATGTGAAAATTTGGGTTTCTGAAGAAAAATTGATTGAAGGATTTTGAAATTTCGCAGTGGTGTTCTTGAACTGAAGGAAGAAACTGTTGTGATCGTGTGGAGTGTAGTACACGGGAAAATTGATGCTTCTTACATCGTGGCCTTTGAAAATCATGTGTTAGTTTGTAGGGTTAAATATGTTTTTTATCTTTAAAAATACATCAATTTTTTGATTTAGTCTCTCTTAACACAATTTTGCATCTTCACTTTTGGTCCTTTATAAATAAATTCATATGTGACATTTATAGTTTTGAATAAATTTTTTTTAAAAAGTTTATAATATTATAAGAATTTCTCTAAAAAAAATTATAATTTTTTAACAAAACATGAATTAAATATGAGTTTTTATATTTTTGGCAATTAAAAATTCATATTTAATTCATGTTTTGATAAAAAAAAAAAAAAAAGTCTAATTTTTGGGAGGTATATTTACAATGTTCTACACATTTATGTATAACTTCATTAAAAAAAATAAAGATTACACATAAGTTAAATAGGGATAAAAAAATGATGATTAAAATTTTTATATGAACTAAGACCCAAAGAAAAATTTTAGAGAGATTAAAATGAAAAAAAAAAATGTTATGGACCAAAATCTAGTTAACTAAAAAGTTTAGAACATGCGGATGTACTGTCATGTGTTTGAGGTAACACTTGGGTGACATAGAGTTTGATGACATTAGTCAATCACAATGTCATAATCTTTGTGGAAGAGAGAAAAAAGTCGCGTGTAACATTGTCACAAATATCACCCAACTCTATGTCACACAAATACTATCACATGTAATTGGTATCTTTTGGCTAATGAAATGAATTGATTTGCTTTCTTAAAAAAAAATAAATAGTATTTTTGAAAAAGATTTTTTAACCTATACAATGTTGCACATGTTAAGGTGCAATTAATGCACCACTTTCCTGAATATAAATCACCCTATTATTTACTCTTTTTCTTGAAAAATGATTTTTCTCCTTTATCCTATTAATTTTTTTTTTTTTAAACTTCATACAAATCTGGTAGATTTTTATTCATGCTATCTAATTCCTACCATGAAATTTTTCGTGGCCTCTTAAGAATATTTACCCTTTCTATCTAAATAATTTTTTCAGTGTCTCTTAAATGAGTGATACTAATCTCTCTTTTTGTTTGACAAAAAGTGATACTGATCTTGTATACTAATTAGTGGATAATTTTTTGTCTTGACAATATTGATAATATGTTCTATCTAAATAAATTTTATTACATCTATTCTTTAACCTACGGCAGAAAAAAAACTTTAGCCGGAGTGACATTATTGGCTAGTCATAATCTTAATTGTTGTATTAAGTTGTTTTAAAAAAAAGAATAAATTAATAGGATAAAGAAGAAAAATTTATTTTTTAAGATAACAGTAATTTATAGGATAGTTTATGTTGAAAAGAGTAATTAATATGGTGGTTTATGTTTTTGTCAAAAAAAAGTGGTTTATGTTGAAAAAAGTGGTACATTAATTGAACAATTATATGTGTAACATTGAGTTTACATGTAAAACATTGCATAGGTTAGCAAAATCATTTTTGAAAAAAGTACTTTAAATTTAAATATTTATATTCTTGTGGTTAGGTCACACGCACGCTCGCTTATGTGTGCGCTCGCACGCATCACTGTAACATTAGCATACACACAAAATTGTTGTGAAAATGATAATATTTCATCTTGTTACAACAATCATACAAACAATCCCTCAAAAAAATAAAAATACAAACAAAACGATCTCTTCCCTCCTCTCACACATAATTAATATTTCCCTCTCTGTGTTACTTACTTTTTTTTTGTCAAGTAGTCTAGCTATTAGAGAATTTACCTTAAAAGTGAATAAATAGGGTGTTCAAGGTTCAAACTTCGACCCCTACATAAATATGCATTGTCTCTTACCAGTGAGTTAAGCTTATGGAACCTCTGTGTTACTTACTTAATCATAACATTATAGAATCTTTATGAATTATGTATAAAACAATCTTTAATTATAAAAATCTTATTATCATTCATTTTCACTCGTTATCATTCATCTTCATTTCTCATTTCTCTTTCAGGTTCCCATTTTCACTTCCTTCATTTGTCAAATTTCAAGTTTTCAGACTTTCTTTCTTCTGCATTCAATATATGTTTTGCTTTGCTTCATGTTCATAATCCCTACGTGGTAAGTTTCAATTTTGTTCATAAAAACCATTTCCAGGTATGGAAAACCATTTTGAGTTGGTCATCTCTATTTCTTCCCACGTTTTTTTTTAAAGGCCGGTAATATGTTTCATCATTTATTTTTAACACACGTTTTCGTTTTCTTGTTCGAAGTATATATTATAAGGGTTTGTCTATCCTGTGCAATATTGCACATGTTAGAGATACTAAAAGAAGCAACTTTTTATTGAGAACTACAATTGTTTTTAAAAAAATCCTATATTTAATATAAAATACACAAGTTTCAATGCACACTTACCACTTTAAACTTCTTAACATGTGTAAATTTGCATAGGTTAGAAAAACCCATATTATAAACCATTATTTTACTGAATTTTTCTAAGAGTCTTGTTTATGGAGGATAACTCAGTTGTTGAGAATGATGGTGAATGGCTAAAGGAGCATGCTTTGAATGATACAATGCTTAAGACATTGAATTTTGCCTTGACTAATTTTTCCAAATTAAATATTGAGGACCTTGTAATTTTAGCACAAAGCTGCCCAACTTGGTCTGTGTGAAAATTATTGAATTCGAGATCGTGGAACATAAGAACTTATTTTGATATGAATCTTCTATCATTACCAGAAAAATTAAGTCGATTGGGTTTGGGATTTATTCGATGTAATAAATTGCCAATTATTGTGTTCCCCCAACTGAAAAAGTTGGGTCTCTTCGATGCTCTCCTGGTTCCGAAGTCCCAAGGACTAGCCTAGGAGACACACGTCTTCCTATGCTAAACGTTATCACATTTAAAGTTGGATATCCCAAATTCTAGTTAGAACCATTAGTTTCAAGATGTCTTTTTGGTTTAAATTCATGTGGTTATAACAATGATTTACTTTCATGTTATTTTAATTTGATGTGTAAGAGAAAATGTGGTACCTTGAACCCATTGTGGTGATTACTTTGTTAATAATTTTATATTCTGTAGTTCTTTTCTCCGCTTCAAAATGTCTTTCAAAAAATAATTTTGATGTGTTCGCGGGCGCGCGCGCGCGCACACACACACACACACACATATATATATATATATATATATATATATATATATATATATATCAATGTGGCACGGCACGACGAAATCAAAAATTGGAGCAGAGCGGAGAGCGACGCGAACATTATTTCATAACACCGTCAATAAAATTATAAATTATATTATTATAGTTTATTAACTTCTTTTTTTAAGAAGATATATATAGGCATTGATACATTTGTGTATATATTATGTCTTATAAAATATCACTATATGTAGTTTGTATTTAATTGATATCAATCACATTACTTATGACTTTCCTTGTCTTTATATCTAAAAGAATGACATGGTTGGTGTTAGTTTAATACGAGCTACATATTCATTTGTTGTTGTTTTAATCGCCTTACACCGAACATAAAAATTAACGCAAAACGGACATAAGAAATTTCCAAAGACTTAGAAAACCCAACAAAAAAACTCACATCATGATGTCTACAAAATATGGGTTAGTATCAAAATTAAAACTATTTAGAATGTGTAAACAATGTCTTACGGATTTTCAATAAGAAAATTGCTCTTCTTTCAAGAGAAATTGTTTACTCTTACCTGAACTTTCTAAAATGCTCTCACGCGACCTAACTCACGTGACTTAAGTCACATTGGAATATAAACCTATAAGACTTAAATCACGTTCCGAACGCCAACATGAGTTAAGTCATGTTGGTAATAAGAGACAATTCAAAACAGATTTGACAAGCTTCTTAGATCAGTGGAAATGAAGAGAGAGAGTTTGCTAACAATTGATAAATTAGCAACACAAGACGAGCTTGCACAATTTTTCACCATTTTTTGGTGATTTAAATGGTGGAAACGGTTAAAAAAAAAAGGAACAAGAAGGAGAAAAAAATAGAGTTATGTGTCAAAAGCTAACAGATGAAACTTGACAAAATTAAATGAAGCGGATGATGAATTCACGATGATGAGATATAGAACGAATGATGAAAAAAATGATAAGAAATATAGAGAGAAAGAAACACATATTAATGGAGATGGAGAAATCTGTTTTGAATAGTCACGTTTGTGTTTGGAATGTGAATTAAGCCACATAGATTTGTATTTTAAGATGACTTAAGTTATATGAAGATATTTTGAGAAGTTCATGTGGAAGTGAGCAATTACTGTTGGGAGAAGAATAATTTTATTTCAATAACGACATTTTTTTAGGAAAGATTCTCGAGACTTGACAAATAGTAGTACCAAAGATTATTTCCAGGACTAAATTATAATTATTCCACTGTTTGGCTTCCAAAAGTCCAAATAAATATGATATTGTTTTGGAAGAAAATAAATTGTATGATTTCTCACGCAATCGAGAATATCTTACCGGTGGTGAACGTGACCTTTCTTCCCGGTTGAAGAACTCCTACCTACGAACTCTATTATAAGCCAAAACATGATTTTCTTATTTATATCATGAAAAATGCTAGCAACACACATTTTTCAACATATTTTTTTTGATTAGTTAAAATTCACGTAAGACCCAGACAAGTTTGTGGAGTTGAGCACAATAAACAAACTATGCATAAAATTCATACTCATGTATTTTCTCATGCTATATTTAACCCTAATTCTAACCTAAAAATTTCCCTCCTTTCTACATGTAATTAATCTAAAAACACTTTATTGAAAAAAGCCTTTGAAGGGATTCGAACCCGAGCCTTAACGGCTTCTTCC
>Ga0099826_10003143_pt1 | contig 11078 bp, 6 predicted proteins | sample Mtrugardesep15_FD_76830 | JGI IMG/M metagenome (GOLD analysis project Ga0099826, IMG submission 76830) | Root nodule microbial communities of legume samples collected from California, USA - M. trunc garden sep15 | ecosystem: Host-associated > Plants > Roots > Nodule | place: USA: California...
CAATTATTTCACACGAATTATTATAAACAAATAAACACACCAGATGTTCACATAATCATTTAAAAATTCAAATAAAACATGCCCAACAACTAAAAATAACAAATTAGCGACTAGGGCGTTACAGCAGCGACCGACAGTGGTTGGTAGTCGGAGAGGAAAAGAGAGTGGTTAGACTGTGTTGTTTTTACTTGATTAATAAAATTAATAAAAAATAAAATAAAAACACTCTAAAAAGATTATTTTATATATATTTTTTTTACATGTGGAAGGTGTATAAAGTGGTACGCCACGTAGGGTGGTACGCGTATCACCACTCTTACTGATATTTGTCTAACACACGATTTCAGTATGGTGTTGGAGGCAAACAGTTTTCTAGCGTAAATGATCCAGTTGAACACCAGAAGGAGTGTGATCAAAGCAACATATTTTTCATGCTTTTTTTCCTTTATGGTTGGTTGACCTTAGGACTATTATGCCCCTTGTGATTAAATTTTTGGGGTTTGTTATTCTTCTAGATATGGATAATACTATAGTTATCGTTATTCATAAGACAACAAAATATTCAACTAAGCCATTTGTTACCCCTATCACATGTGATATTGTTGTCCTTGCACTTCTTGTAAATGGTTATAATTGTTATTTAGGGCATTAAACTAATGTGAACATTGTAATGGACTTAGACACATTATTATTGATGTTGGAAGTTGTATGATAGGCCTTCATGACCAGTAAACGTGGCTCAGGTTGATCCTTTATGTAACACTGAAGGCTGACGAGGACGGGGTGTGGTCGCCGGTACATAAGGCACAACAATGAGCGGATTCCAACAACTTTTAGACGAACCGAATCACACCGGAAGGAGAAGGATCTTGAGGTCATGCATGTATGAGACTACATGGTTGAAGGAAGGTTTATAAGAATTGTTTGGTATTACCTATATCAACAAGATGCATCTTCTTTTTGGTAGCCCATTCCACAAGAACTCCACAGTTAAGCGTGCTTGACTTGAAGTAGTCTTTGGATGGGTAACGTACTAGGAAGTTTCCAGGTAAGCGTGTAAGTAAGGACAAAACACGCTGAAAAGACTTGTATTGATCTGTAGGTCCAGTCGACAATGCTTATAGTTATTTGGATGTTACAAATGGTATCAGAGCATACCTCTTTCAATACGCTGTGGTTCAAGGACGAACTAAGCAGAAGCTGGTGGGCATGTAACACCCAAGGCTAACGAGGATATGGAGTGATCGTCGGTACACAAGGCACGACAATGAGCAGCTCCGACAACTTTTAGACGAACCGAATCACAATATGATGAGAGGGATCTCGAGACCGTGCATGTATGAGACTACATGGTTGAAGGAAGGCTTATAAGAATTGTTTGGTACTACCTATATCAGTAAGATGCATCTTCTTTTTGGTACCCACTCCACAAGAACTCCACAATTAAGCGTGCTTGACAAAACCTGTTGGAAAGATTCTCGGTAAACGTGCGAGTGAGGACAAAACACGCTGAAAAGGCTTGTGTTGGTTTGTAGGATCAGTCAACAATGCTTAAAGTCGTATGAGATGTTACATTTCAGACACTGCATAGACCACACCTCCTCATCAGGGCTCTCCAACAAGCTACAAAGAATTCCTTTAATGGAGTCGAAGTAATAAAAAAGCTGGTTTTACTGCTTCATTTACACACATCGGTAATTAATTTGTTTTCTTTTCTCAATAGTCTTTTCTTAACCCTTGGGTTCTTAATTTTGGTGTGCCTGGTCATGGTCATGCTATTAGTATTAAAAGAGCTTTTATGTTATATCCTTATTTGCTTCTAACTCAGAATGTGAAATCATTCAAGTGCTTTAGGATTTAGTAATGGTATTTTACTTTAACAAAACAACAAATATTTTGTTATTTGAATAAAAAAAAACAACAACTCACTTGACAAAAAAAAACAGCTCAAGAACGCTTATATGAGATGACGCAGATCTTTTTTAACTTAATCAAGGATCTGCATTCAAATTCAAATCCAATTTTAGATATGCAACATCGTTAAACTTTAATTAGAGCTTGTCTCCTGTTTACGTCCATAAGGCAATAAAACTGGTCTAGGCCAACAAAAAAAAAACAAGTATGTTGGTCAATATAAAAAAAATAGTAATATTTTGGTCAAAATTATTTTGAGCAAATAGGCAATTACCCCCCTCCCCCCGAAATTGTAAGTTTCGTCAGTTACCTCCTGACATTAACAAAACTTCAATTACCCCTTGAAATTGCACAATGTTAATCAATTTACCTCCTCTATCAAATTCTTTTGTTAGTCAACATGACGTTTTGCAAATACCCCCCTAAAGTTTTGCACTTACGTGCAAAATGCCATTCGAACTTGAAAATTTATATTTTTTTTTCTTAGATATGGAAATTCAAACTCAATAATACTTCGTGTGTGAATACAATGAACACATGACCACTATGAAAATTTAACAAAAAACAAAACAATATACTAGTCCATAACCACTTTGTAATACTTTATTATATCTGGAAATTCAAACTCAATAATACTTCGTTTGTGAATACAATGAACACATGACAATCAACATAAGCATTACCCTATGGAGCCTAACACTATTTGCCAATATTGATGTGTTTGGCACCTATGTTGGGAGTCATAGGCTAGAATTCCAAAAAGAATTTCAATTTGGCATTGTTTTGATAGAAAAAGCACCGGTTCAAAATACTCATTAGGTAGGATTGCGTACATGGATACAAAATGGGATTAGCCAACTATATTATAACTTTACTTTGTAGTGTTTTTATGATGTGTTAGACATCTGATTATCATGTTATTAGGATGCAGTTATTATGTTATTAGGCAGCAGTTACTATTAAGAAGATATGAATAAATAGGGAAATTAAATGAAAAAACAGTTGACCTTTGATCTGATACTAAAAATTGGTTTGGGAGAGACCAGACCCAAGACTCTCAATAAAAATAAGTTATTTATGTTATATATTTATGTTCGGTACCAGTTTCTATTATGATAATTAAGAGAATGCATCTTAAATAACTTAAATATTAAAGATAACTGTTAATTGTTTGCCTTTAATATTTTTGAGTCAAGTATAAGAAAAAAATATAAATTTTTAAATTCAAGAGGCATTTTGCACATAAGTGCAAAACTTCAAGGAGTATTTGCAAACGTCATGTTGACTAACAGAAAAATTTGATGTAAGGGTAAATTGATCAAAGTTATACAATTTAAATGGGTAATTGAAATTTTGTTAATGTCACGACATAATTGACAAAACTTACAATTTCAGGATAATTGTCTATTTTTTTTGTTACAAAAATTTTAGGGTGAGGGGATGGTGCCTCAGTTCAAGGCAAGGAAGACCTTCGGACTCAAAGAATACTTACAAAGATATTTACATTTACCTCCCTCCAAAAGCACTAGTGGGGCTCGAATTCAGGATCTCTCAAATTTAAAAACTGTCTTTTTACCATTAGATCAAACCTTTCGATTTAGGATAATTGTCTATTTAGTCAAATTATTTTCATCCTCTTTTTTTTGAAAATAAAAAATATCATAAAAATGAATTCCAATACGAAAAGATCTTGTTAAATCAATTCAATTTTTAATTATTCTTTCGATGACCATGTCTTACTCTCCCTCTCATCTCCAAATTTTCCCTCATTTTCTCACCTCCCCTCAATTTTCCCGCACTTTCCCTCCGGCGACACGCAAACCTCTCCGTCTCCGACCACTCACCGCTTTCAAAGAATGGCGCGACTACGAAGAAGCAGTAAAACGCAAAGACCTCGCCGGAGCTCTCAGTTTCCTAAAATCCCTCGAAACCGAACAACGTGTAACTGCCGAACCGTTTACCGACGGAGGTTCTCCGGTGGCGGAGTTGACTCGGTCTCGGTTCCGTGAGTTGGAGATGTTCGGTCCGCAGAGGGATTGGGAAGTTCTTGATACGTGTATGAATGCGGATAATATGAAACTTGTTGCGAATGCTTATAAGTTTCTTAAGGATAGGGGCTTTTTGCCTAATTTTGGTAAATGCAGAAATATTGGTGAGTTTTCAATTTTTCTTGTTTATCTTCATAGCTGAAAGTAGAGTTTGTTCAATTTTTTTATCATGTAAGTTGTTTTGAATAGACACTTGTAATCTAGGGGTTGGCCTGGTTGTGTAGGCTTGTGAGTTGTGACATCGGAGTGTGCTCCTGCTGTTTAGGGCTTTGTTTGGCAAAAAAAAGCGGATAATTGATAAGCTAACTTATAATGGATGAACTTATAACAAATAACAGATAAGCTAGCTTATAGCTGATTGAATTTGTAGTGTTTGCTAAAAGTAGCGGTTGAACTAACTTATAAATATAAAATGAGATAAAAAAAGATATATTTAATTAATATTTAATTTTTTTCAAATTAAGATTGCATGTGTAAAATTGAGATAAATAATGATAAGCTATAAGTTTTAAGCCATAAGCTACTTGAATTAGGTTATAAAAAAACACTATAAGCTTGTTTAAATAAGCTATAAGCTCGTGAGAATGTGATTGTTACCAAACATGTCTTTTTTGCTCAAATGAGCTTATAAGACATAAGCTATAAGCTCCAAAATATGTCTTGCCAAACACACCTTAGGTCTCAAATTCAACTTCCTGATGCTAGCAATTCCTGTATTGGTCCAGTCCATAGAGGGCTTGGCTCAGGCTTCAATTGGGCCACACTAGTAAACAATGAGATTTGTCTCCGGATTAGTCGCTCCTTAGACTTGAGACTGAGTTTCCAAAAATAAAATAAAATAAATAGAGACACTAGTGTTTTCTATCATGGATTGCAGAAAATAGTAGTCTGTTCAAATTTTGCTAAGCTATCGTGCCTAGTATTTGACAATATTTTATTCTAAATTACTTATCACATAACAATAGTGGTTTGTTAAAATCTGACTACTTTATAGAGCTGTAGTGCCACTATGGCAACTATTTGATAACACTGATAGACATACACATAGTGTGAGCCTGTTTTGGTATTCAAAGGATGCAATGATGTTACTCTGTGAACATTAGATGGTTTGATTACAGGATTTTTGTTATATATGAAACTCAGAGTAAATCCCCAATCTGTGAAAAATTTGGCAACTGATGAACAGAGGGATGACTGATATTAGTTCATTTGAATGTTAAATTTTTCGCTGTCTCTAAAATTTCCGAATGTTAGTCCTTTTTGTTAATATTAACTAACTACGTTACTTCAAAAGATTGAGGGTCAATTTGTTTTAGATTCTGGTAGAATCGATGTTATGAAAATTGATTTTGAAAGATTTAGTATCAACAAGTTGTTTTGTACTTGGTAATGATATATACTGTATAAGTTTTCTTAAGCACAGTGGGTGCAAAGGCATCACAATAGTGAGAGTGATCCAAACTAGGTTTGTACCACAAGCACCAACAATTGTATTGTAAAAATGAGCTTAGAAGAATTGATTTTTTAGATGATAAAGTAGAATCACTTTTAAAGTGTAATATATAAAGAACGGTGTTGTTTATGGCGGATGGCAGTCCATGGCAAAGAGCCAAAAACCCGCTCTATCGGCTGCTTTGTGGCGCCGTCATATTAGATTATGGCAGAAAATCTCAACATATCAGCCAAAATTGGGCATGGGACAACAACACAGTTCTTTATATATTACACTTTAAAAGTGATTCTACTTTATCATCTAAAAATCAATTCATCTTGAAATTCAATCAAATATACACAATTGTCATTACCCAGTTTTCTTCATTAGCACCACACCAAACGAAACCGTTGAACAAACATATGGTTGATGTTTGTTGTTCTTAGGGATTACAGTGGGGCTTTTGCTTTCTCAAGGATTCACTCTAAAACTCAAAACCAATCTTTTGTTATCACTTACCACTTAGCTTTTAGGAGTGTTTCTTTCTAACATGTATGAGTGTCTCTATGATCAAGTTGTTTTCATACTACCCCCATTTGAATTTTAGTACAAGGTAGAGTTGTGTGTTGGATATAAATCGAATCACAAACTTTTGTTTAACAGCTTATTAAAAAGAGCCGGTCCTTAAAAAATTGGTAAGATTATGAAAGTGAGAACATAGTCTTGGTTATGTTTGTTTGGTGATTAATTCTATTGATGCATTTCCTCTAGCTGTTATTGTTATTCTTTTTGTGCCATGAACTGCGTTGAGAAAGAGAGAAACATGAATTACATGTGAATGAATCAACACATATTAGCATATAGATTATATGTACTCAATGTTGTCAAATAGAAGCTGTACCGCTATTGTGGTGCAATTGCGTTATAGCCAAGCTGAAGTTTAACAAACCACTAATATTCTGCGATACACGATTTAGTACTAAGTGTTATCAGTTAGTGGCTATAGCATTGCTATAGCACTGTAGCATAGTGGAATTTGAACAAACCGCTATTTTCGGCAATTCGCCATTGACTGCACTGTATATACCAAACTTGTTAGATACTCCCTCCGGTCACTATTATAAGCAAAATTTAACTTTTTAGGTTCATTCAATAAATGATGTATTTGGTCTATATTATGGGTCAAATACATCATTTATTAAATGAACCTAAAAAGTTGATTTTTGCTTATAATAGTGACTAGAGGGAGTATATGCTTATAGGAGGACACCCTCAAAGTCTTGGTGAAAACATCTATTGAAATTTTGAACTAACAAAGCTAGTGGTGGTGTTTCTAGTTAAAATCTTCTCTCTAACGATACGACATTCTATCTCAATATATTTAGTCCTCTCATGTAATATTGGATTTAGGCGGTGTGCAATATAGATTGATTGTCACTTTAATTTGTTGTATGTCTAAATCAAACCACAACCACTTCTATTTATAATAGCATGTAGAATAAATGCTAATTGGTATGATTTGTTTTATTGAAATCCTAATTTATGAATCTGTATTGACAGGCATCGCCTCTGCCCAAAGTAGGAATGGGAACAATAAATTGTATTTTTATCTCATGCTAGAATTGCTAAAAATGAGAACAATTCAGATCAATTTTTCATGCAAAATAACCAAGTAAAACATGATTGATTATCGGTATGTAAGAAAGTACTTGGACTCTGTTTTGACTCGATCTGGAAAAGAATTACGAGTTTGTTTTCTAAGTTGACATGAGTCTCAAGATAAAGTGGATAAATTGGCACCAGTATCTATTAGTTTTCAAGACTAGAATGACCTAGTAAATCATGTATCAAAAGGGAGAGATTATGGTCTTCAAATACGAGGATGGTTGGAGAGTTGGTAGAGGTCATTAGACTTACAGCTGATGCCAATCATCTGACCTAAATTCTGGCCGTATAGGAAAACATCTTTAGTTCAAAATATGACATTCTAGAGAGCAAATCAATCAATTATCATCATACCTAAATTCTGGCCATATAGGAAAACATCTTTAGTTCAAGATATGACATATTCCAGAGAGCAAGTCAATCAATTAATATCGGTAAAAAAAAGTCAATCAATTAATAAAAGGCAAATTAAACAGGAAAATTGTTACATATAGCATCTGACTAACCAGTTAGTGTGACCTTCCTTTATTCACTTTCACATGCAATGAACATTTAACTAGGAAATTCCTTGACATAAATTAGAATTTGAACAGTTGTGTCTCAGTGACTATCGCAAAGGCGGTGCTTGTCTGTCCAGGTCAGGTCTGGTTTTTTTCTTTGGCGTTGGTTGTTTTTCGTGTGGCTTTTTCTGGTGTGTTACTGTTAACTATTTCCCATACATTATTTGTTGTGGTGTAAACTTTGATAACGCTTTTTGTTGCTATAACTTACATTTTCCCTTTGTGTATAGTTTTGGAGGGTCCCAGGAATGTAACACCAGATGTCTTGAGCTCCTCAACTGGTTTGGAAGGTGCATACATGAGTTTCTGACAATACTTTCTCCCTAGCTATAAATTGCTAAAAATCTCTGTTTTAGTCATGTTACACTTCGAATTAGTAGCATTTATACAATTCTATACTGCCCAAAAACTGGTTTTTCTACTTAACTTTTCTTTCCTTCTTTTGTCCAGTGACTAAACTTGCTCCAAAGAAGTGGGGTCTCTCGGATGGTTCAAGCACTGCTTTGTTTGCTTTTTTTGGTGGTGTGTCTTTTCTTATTTCACAAGGAATAGACCTCAGGCCCAACCTTGCAGTGATATTAGGTCTAGCCTTTGCAGATTCTATATTCCTGGGAGGTACCTGTCTAGCTCAAATATCAAGTTACTGGCCACCATATAGGCGTCGAATCCTCATTCATGAAGCGGGACATCTCTTAATAGGTATATTCATTTGTTTCTTAAGAACTTCAGAGGTCACATCATATTTGATTCCCCATCATTATATGCTGCCACACCTTACATGGTCTCTCCTAAAAAAATTCAGCTTACCTAATGGGATGTCCAATTCGAGGGGTGATTCTAGATCCAATAGTTGCAATGCAAATGGGTATCCAAGGACAGGTATTTTTTTATTCTTTTTGTTCATGATATGATAACTTATTGGTTCAGATGATTACTTAGTTCCTAGTATACTTCATCTATTTGACCGGACAATTTTGATGCATTTTGTCATTTCAAAGGAAATACTTCAGATTTTATCCTCGTTTTTATTCTATTCCTTCTCTGCATGGTACTATTCTTTATTTGCAGAATATGACTGAATTTCTTTTTACATTCATTAATACTAGTGCTGCTAGTATAATATCGGTGATCAAGCAGCAGTGTCATCAATAATGGATAATGTGTGATTTGTTTTTTTTTAATAATTACATGCTTCCAAGCCAACAAGTATAGATTCATTTCATGGTCTGTAGATTTTATATGCACAAAATGCTTCTGTATTTTTTAAAAGTTCTTCCATTATTTGACATCATTTTCGTTGCAGTAAATCTTTGTTTTTTAGGCAGGGACTCAGTTTTGGGATGAAAAAGTTGCCAGCGACCTTGCTGAAGGCCGACTAGATGGTTCAGCTTTTGACAGGTTAGTAATGAAAGAAGATATATTTTGAACCAAGCAGTAGTTAAAGAGGTACATGTGTGATTGAATGCTGCATCAGTTAGGGTGGATTTACCTTGTAATACATGATTAGACGACATTAGTCAAAGGGTGGATTTACCTTGTAATACATGATTAGACGACATTAGTCAAATAACTTTGAATTATGATTGTAGTTTGATATGCTTGGTGATATGATACAATACAAAAGACTAAACACTGTTACACAAGACTACAAATCCTAATTAAATAGGAAAACAAATTGATATGACCTGGGATGAGAAAGTGGTTCGAAAGGACACATAGCAAAGAAGTAGCTAGGCATATAGTGGGGGGAGTTTGTGTTAAGAGAAATAGAGAAGGACAAAATGGGAATATCCACATGGTTGAGAGTGAGAGGAGAGAAACGGGGAAATGAGCTGTGTAAGGGAAATTCTATTATAAGAATGCTGAGTGGTGAGAGAAGGGTAGCAAGTAGAATCATGAAGTTTGTTAAGGGAAGAGAGCATTGGTTTTCTGAAGGATCTTGCTCTGTGGACAACAGGATCTTATTGTATTTTCTTTTGATTTTCCGAAATTATACACTCTTAATTTGCCATTATTGCTTTGTCTTCTTCAATTTACTGTCTTTGTAGTCCGGGTTCACATTACAAATCATGATAGCAACAAAAAAATATGAAAACAAATTTAGGAGATTGTTTAAAAATACGCTTGATATGTTTTATTATATGATATTTCATATCTTCTTACACTCCCTCTCATGCTAAAGCCTCTTAACTTTAAGCTTTGTTAGTAACCTTTGAAAGAGAAAAATAAACAAAATATAAAATTTGTTATTGAAAATCAGTAGATCCAAATCATATTTACAATTGAAGTCAATACCAAATTGCAACTGGGACTAAAGTCGGGGCCAGCCACAGTTGGGACAAAAAAAAAACTGGTTTCAAATCACAATTGAGACAAAACCAATGCCAAACAGCAACAAAGACAAAATGAACGGCAAACCACAATTGAGATAAAACGATAAAATGTACGACTCAGACAAAAACCGCACCAAACCGCAACTGAGACCAAACCAATGCCAAACCACAACTGAGAAAAACTAGTGCCAAATGCAACTGAGATAAAACAAGTGCAAACCACAACTGAGAATAATAAGTATTTTTGAAGAAAAACTCCAATTGTAGGTTGGATCGAAAATACAAGGACCGATCAGAAGATCACGTGGAGTTGCCGCTGGAGCTGCAAATAGTGGAAAAACTAAACTTAAACAAGAGACACCCACAATCTAAAAGTGGTCTCCATAGAACCAGAAGGTTAAATAACCAAACTTGACTAGCAGCATGGCGAATAGAAGCCATGAAGGTGGTGTGTGCACCTAACATGCCTACGAGAGCAAAAACTTGATGCTTCGAAAGCAATACAATGGTCGAAAAAGGATTATGAATACAATTATTATCGCAGAGTCCCAAGCATTACAAAACATGGTAGCAGAGTAGTGATGGTACATGCTATGGAGGATGGTACACTGGTACCATATATTGAAATCATAGGGTATTTGATAAAGAGGGAAAGTAAATTATTAATACTTTGGGTTATGATTGTAGTTTGATATGATTGATAACTTGATACAAACCTATTTATACTATAACTAATAGAAGACTCCAAATTCGAATCTAATAGGGAAACAAATCATGATAACAACAAAGAAATATGAAAACTAATATTAAGAGATAGTCCAAAATACCATCAACGTATTATATGACATTTTCAGATTTTCCTTTCTCCTAACAAACCCAATAGAAGATGTTGTCTTTGTCTCTATCTTCCTAAGCTATTAATCTATAGGTTTGTAGAATTGTAAAAGTGAAATCAAATGATTTTATTACCGAGATAGTTCTAGATTCTTCAGTTATCAATTTATTTTCCTATTTCAATTCTATTCGTCGTCTCTTTATTCACTTACACTTGCCTTCTTGCCCAACTAGCTATGTCCCAATGGCGATGTTAAACAGAAACAGTTTATTGTCTGGAGGCTTTAGCCTA
>Ga0099826_10003144_pt1 | contig 11077 bp, 2 predicted proteins | sample Mtrugardesep15_FD_76830 | JGI IMG/M metagenome (GOLD analysis project Ga0099826, IMG submission 76830) | Root nodule microbial communities of legume samples collected from California, USA - M. trunc garden sep15 | ecosystem: Host-associated > Plants > Roots > Nodule | place: USA: California...
GACTCTGTTTGTTTTGATTTCCCGTCTTTGTGCGGTGTGTTTTTGATTTCCCGTCTTAGTGCGATGTTTATTTGATTCAGGTTGAAAGATTAGCTTTGAGCAAGTACAAATCCGATCAATGACAATGATTTTGGCGTCATCAACGTTGCAGATCCGGAGACATGAGTATTCCGGAGACTTGAATATAGTCATATTAGTCATATTTGTTGGTATAGATACTTTGCCGTTTTATGCTATTAACATGGATGATGTGAGTTTGTTCACGGATTCATCCTTTTTGTTTTTAGCGAATTTGGATTTATATTGTATCGATGTATTCTATCAATTTGAATGAATGAATATCGTTTACTTTTGTCAAAAAAAAACATTAATTTTTTTTTTAGCATAGATTGGGATAACTAATTTTATTATATTTATATCAATATTTTAGCTATTAATGAATGAGATATTTTTCTTTTTTTTATTCTTTTATATTGATACTCACAATCTCTTTTTTTAAACTCTGTGTTTGCTCATCGTTGTTCAACTATATTTTGATTCGGTCTTTGTTGATCTTCTCATATTTTATGGTTTTTGTGTTTGGGTTTCAGTTCTCCTGTGTTGTTGGGTTGCTTCAACGGTATAGTCTGTGACACTGTAGATCCGTGTTTCACCCGGTCATTGTGGTGTGTCAGTAGAAGTTTCTTGTTTCAAATTCCCTTCAAATAGCGAATCCACCGATAGTCTGATTGCCAACACAACAACAAACTTTCGTTCAAATGTTGTCAACTCAACGTGAGGTTCAATTGAGTTAGTTGTTCTTGCTCTGTGTCAAAGGGGATTGTGTCAAATAACAAAAGAATGGTATATCAAGGGACTCGAAAGTTGTAGAAAGAACAATTTGTACTAAGAATGATCTTATCCAAAGGGGAAAGCCACTTTATGTGTGTGGTCGTCAAGTATAACTCTCCAACCTTTGGAAAAATGTTGGTTCGTCTAAATTGGTGATTTTGGGTATAGGGTTTTTTGAATTTAGATTCTCTAACCATGAAGATCTTCAAAGAGTGTGGTCCTCTAACTTTATCATCAACACACAAAAGCGAACCCTTGCACTAGTTTGAATTATGTTTGTTGACCTACCCCAAGAATATTGAAGGCATCAGACCCTCTTTGAAATTGCTAATGATTAATGAACACCTATTTCACTAGACGATGCTGCAAAAATTAGGTTGTTTGGGCACTATGCCAAAGTGTTGAATCCCCCTCTGATCAAGAAAATTTGATAAGAATCATGTTGATGATTCATAATCAATTGATATTTTCTTTTGTGAGGAGCATCATGAGAAAGTTATAGCAAATTCATTTTCTTATGGGAACATTGGTCAACAACTTCCTGTTGTAGATTCATATATTCCTACTATAACCTAACAAAATATGAAATTTTAGAGTGAATCATGAACCAACATGACTTATAATGACGAGTTTTAGCACAATTTTTTGTTATACTTTAATAATGCACGTCATTTTTATAACATCGATCAATTATAATCATCATAATATTATAAATATTTATATTTTGAGAATAACTTCAAAAGTCATATCAATGAATGATTTTTGAGAGTAACTTCTAATGTCATATCAATGAGTGATTGTGATTGTCTACTATGAAATATATATTTTTTTATAAAAAATATGTATTGAAATTAAACTACATATTACTTTAATTTAAAATGGTTCTTGATATTTTTTTTCAAGGGTGGAAGGGTTCCTGATAGTTCTCACTAGAATATACATTACATTGTATTCGAATTGTCAGCATATAAAGTAAACATTACTAGACTTAACTTTTAGCTATCTCCATATCTAAAAAAGACAAACACTACATAACAGTTTTACGATATCTTTCTTCAGAAAAATAAAATAAATTTATGACCATCTCTCACTTCAATTTTTTTTTATGACCATATCTGCCTTTCACTTTTAATAAATTATTATTTCTTTGACCGAATTTTTAAATGATTACTATTAGACCCGTTTTATTTTTTAGGAGGTTTTTTTGGACCTCTGTTGTTGATATTTATCTTTTTCTTCAAAGCATTATTTTCCCGAGCAAGTTTTCATTTTTTGACGCAAACAAACTTAAAGAAATTCTATTATAGCAATACAAGGTGGAATTTCATCAAACATATTGCGAGAGGTGTGGAATAAAATTGTCCTTACAAGAGCATGAACGTTAGTAAACACAACTTAGTTGTTAAAATTTTGGAGTAAAATTTTGTAATTTTTAACCATTAAATCATACTCCAAATGATTCATGTTGTTGGAATGCACATCATCAACTAATATCTTGCGGTCTTAATCAAAAATGACCCAGAGTTGTGCCCCCAAACTTCACTCCTCGTTGGAGTCATAGAAATCTTCAAAACATCTTTCATTGCCCGTACAAATTGTCTGCCACCATCTCGTATGATCACTCCCATGCTAATTGTCTGATCATCGATGGAAACTATGGTGTCAACATTGCATTTTAACAAAACCAGCTCCAAGAGACTGCTAAACACATTGTTTGCTGCGGAGTCGTGGTCTCTGTCTGATGTACTCACCTAACACATTGTCGTGCTGAGCATATACTCCTAGTCATAGCAAAACTCACCGGTTGCTTCATTGACAATCTTTGCCATATGCGGGTACCAACCAAAGCTTTCAGCCCCATCTATCGATTCTTCAAACAAAGGCCATAAATTTACTTTCCTCCAACATGTTATACTATCCGCACAAACAAGAAACAAACGCCAATTGTACTATGTCTAAGAAACATAATTGTGATTGGTAAAAAAAAAAACATAATTGTGTGTTTAACTAGATGGTTTGTTTAATATCAAAATATAAATCACACCGCAAACACTTATAAATTGTGTGTTTAACTGGATGGTTTGTTTAATATCAAAATATAAACCGCACCGTAAACACTTATAAATATTAATACACAAATTTGAACTTGTATTTCGCCTGGTAGTGACAAATTTCCTCTAAGACTTGGTGATTTTCTATCGTGCGATTTTCTATCCCTTCTCATTTTGCCAACAAAAAAAAACTACAAATGCAGAATAGATGTGATATTAATCTATAAGAGACTCACAATACAACAAAATATGATATGCAGACAAACTAAAATACAAGGAGAAATCTCATTTTTTGTCAAAAAAAAAAAACTCATTTATTCCTAAAAAAAAAAGGAGATATCTCAATTTTTTTTGGTAGATAGAAGAGATGGCAAAACCATCATAAACTCACACACAAAGTGGAGATACTGGGGTTCGAACCCCGGTCATGACGTCCGACCTAACAATATCGACAATTTTGTCAATTGAGTTAGGACTTATGGGACGAAGAGATCTCATTTTTGTCAAGAGTTAAAATAACATTTGCACGTTTATTAATTCAAACATGAGATACTTATACTCTAAGCATTAACAATTGATCAATGTTTACAATATGCTCTCTTGAATTTATAATATGCCTCTCAATTACACATGTTCCGATCTGGTAAATATCAAGTTCATAACAAAAAACTAGTATATTTGGAAATCGCAAACCGCTCTAGTGGAGTATCCTAATCACTAATGAGTTTTGCCAATATCTTGTTATAAATAGGATTTGATAAATTTCTGGCCTTTACGGCTAATATATTGCCAAGAATTACTTTTCAACAGAAGTGAGAAGAATGAAACAACAGATCAATTAATTATGCACACAAATATCAACAAATAGTGAGTTTCAGTGAAAGATACAAAGTCAAGATTAAAAAGAAAGCATTATACAATTATCTGATTTTATCAACGCACGTAGAATGTATATACTTTCATATTTCCAAACCCTGAAGAGAAGACAGAAAGAACTACATTGAAGCAAATAGGTTGCAATATGTTTCACTTCAACTGCAGCAGCCTCCACCAGCAGCAGAAGGGCCATCCCTGCCTCCAGATGGTCCAGGAATTCCACCATATCCTACTTTTATTCCATAAGACTGCAAGCATATGAAAATTATCAGTGACTTGTTTCTTGAATCAGAAGGGCTACACTTTTCTATAATAATCATTAGGCTTCCCTTGAAACATAAAGGAGACAGTGAAATTGAATATCCCACAAATCCTTAATGATATTAATAATGAAGTGATAAAACACCTGAGGTAAAGAATGACAAATCTAAAAAAATGAAAAAAGAAACTAACCTCATTTGATACATCAAAAACTCCATCCTGAATCTTTTTGTATATGGTTCCAGCTGTTTTTATGAATGCCTGTAAAAGGATAGGTTATATTAAAACTTCTATACAGATAATTTTCCAAAATATTCAACCTAAGAACCTGTTATGTATAAAATTTGACTTCCCTTGTGGGAGGGTGGATGGGAAATAAATGAAGAAAACAAAAGATATGATGTGAGTTCTGACCTCTTCAACATTCTGAGCAGTTTTTGCTGAGGCCTCCATGAAGATCAACCCGTGCTCCTTTGCAAACTGTTCACCTTCTTCCGTGCTTACAGCCCGTCTGTGAGCAAGATCACACTTGTTGCCAATCAGCATAATTGTCATATTTGCATTTGCATGCTGCCTTGCATCTTCTAACCAGCTAGCCAAGTGATTAAATGTCTCCCTCCTATTAGCAAAACACAGGGTCAGAACTATTTATACTGCCTTATTTAAAATAACACATAATTGCAAGGTGGTGGCATATCTAGTTAATGACGCAAAGGAAGAACATTCGGAGTTAAGTGCCATCATATGATAGTGTCTCTTTTCCCCTTTTTTCTTCCTTCCAAACTTTAGTGAGAGGTTATTAAGAGACAAGCGAACCGAGTAACTCATAGTCTAGCACGAGTGACTCCATTCATGACTTGTCCCTGTGATTTTCATTATTGCTCACAATGTATTGCTTCTTTAATTATAAGTGCAAATAATTATTGTATTTTAGGATTTCAAACTCATAATCGAGGTCCAAACTTGAGGATACCTAGTTATATCATAAACAAGCAGTGCACCAGCAGCCCCTCTGTAATACGACCTTGTAATAGATCTGAACGATTCTTGGCCGGCCTGAAATATAATGAGAAAGTTTAGTACCTTCAGCTTCACAATTCATAAAACTCAAGCAACAAATGAAGAATATTTTCCATCACTGTAATATGATAATCATTCTATGCTGAAAAGGGACTGGATTATCTCATGTTGAAATTTCCCAGAGCCTCGTCCGGATTAAAGTTTGTTTTTATATCTCTGTTTATATATTAACTGGAACACTGAAGATTTTTTAACATTATAAAGAGAGATATAGACACAAAATTTCAAAATAACAAGCCACATAAATTTCAATATGAAAGGACCTATTTCCGTTGTCAATCTTGTAAAACTAACCATTTGAAGACTGAAAGGTACCTTAAGGGTCACCATTATCAAATCCCATATCACACACTACACTCCCATCTAATAGATAAAATCTTTCCATTCATACCCCATGACCACTTGAGAAGATGAGTTTAGAAACCTATCTTACATCGACAAAGCCATAAATTTATTTCATGTATATAACTTTTACAGATAAATTCAAATACATTCATCCCCGAATAATTAGGGTCTCATTCTCAACAATGTAAATGGATTCACCCCCAAGGACACTATAGATCACACTTAGCATAGTATTCTTTGAAACAAAATGGCATGGATATCAAAATTATAGCGACAGACCACAGATATGACAAACGGCAGCATCAACCCTAAGCCTACTACCCATTATAGTTACTATCTGCATAGTCTTTCATATGAAAATCAGCCAATGAATCGAAAAGATAATCAGCCAATGAATCAACATGATAATAATAATAATAATATGAAATATCATTTTCAACCAAATAGAAATCTTCCGGGTGAAACTAAAAGGCCCTGGATTGAAATGATCATCACAACCAATTACCAATTCCTAGAAGCGAGAATCAGCAATAATGTTTCACAGATTTGTAAATCAGTAATTTAGTATGAACATTGAACAAGTTTTACGAAAGAGTTGACAAACATACCGTGTCCCATATTTGCAACTTGATTGGCTTATTATCGATCGTGATCATCCTGGCACCAAATTCAACACCGATGGTCAAGTCATGAACGGGTTGAAAGCGCTTGTCGGTGAACTGAAGTAGAAGACATGACTTTCCAACTCCTACACAATTTTTTTCAAAAAAAGGTTAAAAAACGAAGTCCTCTCGGCACGAACTGCCAGTCTGCCACTACCAAAACTTAGACTACATAATTAACAAAATACAAATCAAACGAACAAAAAAAAAAAAGATCCAACTATAATGCACTCAGCTGTTTTCATTCTTAGTTAATGAAACAAAACTAACAATAAAGGATCCATCACAAAAACAAAATTGAATAAACCATCAATTTAGTCCCTAAATTGTCATCTTCTCTCCAATTGAGTCCCTAAACTACGTAAATATATTAAGTGGTCCATAAAATATACAAAATCTGCGAATTTAATCCCTGCTATTAAAACAGTGAAAGAACCAGTTACACTATAACTACCACAAGTAAAGTTGAAAAATGAAATGAAGGTACTATTGTTTTTGGTCTTAGCCCCCCGGTGCCGTAAAAGGGTCTAATAATATGGAGTTTGGCCACAGGTAAATAGAGTCTGACCAATAATTGTTCCGGCCAGTGATCAACATCGATTGGTCATTAATTAAACCTCATTAACCACTAGATACATACTTATGATGATTTAGTAAAAATAAAACAAAATTGTTGGCTTGTAAGATCAAATAATCATCATCATCATCATATTATACATGTATATAACAATTCTCAGAAAAACAAAAACCCTTGGACAAAATGAATAAATCCGATCGGAAATTGAAGCTGGAACAAGCATGATTAAGAGAATTGAATAATAATAATAAGAAATTGAGATTAATTAAGATTAATAAAGAGAGATTAGAAAAGGGATAATTGAGATTATAATTACCAGTATCGCCGATGATGATGTATTTGAAGAGGTATGCATAAGACATTGTTGTGTGCGAGAGAGAAAAGGGAAAGAAAGAAAAAGCGAAGAGGGGAAAAAGGGAGAAAGAAAAATGAGAAATGGAATCGAGAGAAAGAAAGAGAGTCAAAACAGAATTATAGAGAGAGTTAGTTTAGTTTCCAGCGAAGCAATAATTCCTTACTTCTCCGTCACAACTTCCTTATTCCCTACGAAAACATACATACGCGTTCCTTTATAATTAATACATTTTAATTAAGCCCACTCCACATTCATTAAACTTCAAATGCTCTTTCAATTTATTTTTATATATAATTATTTATGATGATATTAATTTTCATACACAGTAAAAAAAATTATATTATATTGTGGATAAACCACAAGAATTCATTTATGATTTATGTGATTTATAAATTGTGTTTTGAACTGGTCAGAAGACCAATCATCATACACTAACACATGCCCTAATTTATACCGTCTTAAAACTTCATGTTCAAAGAAATACATCGGTTCTAATGCACCGCATCGCATACAAGAATGCCCTTCAGGCAAAGATCATGCTACACGTGTCATCTAACAGTTTCTAATCACACGCTGCAAAACTCAAAAACAGTTATTTACAAAACGCGTTTATATAAGGGTGACATTGTTTCACTTATAATTATAAAAATATGTTTTATTATTGTTAAAAAAAATTATGTTTGTCCCTTTGAATTAGTTCAATTAGTAGGGACTTTATATAATACATGATTGAAATTTGAATTTTCACAACCCACATATTCACAATCACATACTGCTCGATAAAAAATATGTTTTATTAAAATTTAAATTATATTTTGAAAAAAAAATTTAAAAAATTGTTTCTATCTTATTGCTCCATGTCGGCTCATAGGATAAAATTTGCATTGAAGACTACAGAGACCTTATAACGTAGACTTAATTATAAAATTTCATGTCGGCTTTGATTAACAAAATAGTTTAGCAATCATGTCTCTCTTAGGACCCAAGGCTATGCCATCACCTACACCTTTTATATTTCGTGCGTCTCCAAATTTTTTATTTTATACCGTTTGATTGTATAATTGCACCATTTTTACACTATTTTAGATTATAAAATGTAAAATTTATAAAAAAAAAACAAAATCATAAAACACCTACTACATGTTGCGAAAGACTGTTGACCATTGTACAATCTATACAAATACTAGACATTAGTTTAAGAGATAGTATTAATGACTAACAATGAAATCATAACTGTTTAGCAAAGAAAAATAAGACTTGAAAAGAGAGAAGGGGAGCTGAAACGAAAAATTGCTAAGAATGAAAGGCCATTTATAGGCACAATACTAGTTGATTGTAACGACAATAAATAACACATGTAAAACGATCAACTTTGATGAAACAAACCAGACACTGATCAAACCTCGTTGATCACGCCATCGTCCAAAATTTGGATTAGGTTTAAATTATATAATCCAAAACAAGTAGTAGACTTGTTCGTATTATATAATATGAAGTGTTCCTAGATTGTGTAAAAATTTGTGATTTGAGAAGTTTGACACGTTTCATATTAGATAGTTCGAACTAGTTAAGAACACAAAATATAAAAAAATCTATCATTAAATCAAATTCTGTAACAACAACATAAATTGAACAAAACAATTTCAACAACATAATTACAACAAGATAATTCAACAACAACGTAAAACAACATAATTAAACACAAACAACATCATAGATCAAACCAAACTAAATTCTTCATATGTGTTATCCATGCAAGCATTGATTTATTTGTAGGTCTTGGGTCGAAACAAACTTTCTATAATATAATTAAAAGATTTGACAAAGGAAGCAACTAACTTCATTGATCCATTTGAATTATACCAACCAAATATAGAGAACATGGTTCTCATGTCGTTGTCGTTCTAGATGTTCATTTGGTTGAACCGAACATGCCCATCTAAATCGATTGACAAACAATGACATTCAACTTTGTCCACCCTTCTTGTCTTTGTGGTCGAGGCTACAATTAATTTGGTCTAGTTGATCTTTCAAGCCAGACAGTCTAACATCAACATGGACCCTAAACAAATTGAATTTTTCGCTATTGTAGTAAATTGCAGTTAGCTTAGTGTTCACCTATATTGCATCATTGTTCATGGTTATATGGTGTGGTGTAGTTTGCAAATGAACTAAACATACTAGTTTATAGAAGTTTATATGTGATGTGGAACATAGAAACTGTCGATGCAATATGGAACAAAGAAAAATCTTGTATTTAACTGGTTCATATTATATAATCTAAAACGTGCCACCCAAAGCACAGGTTTTTAGACAGTATGTTCACGTATCTAATTATATAATTCGAACCAATCATGGCAATGATTTCGGATTATAAAATCAAAAAATAACTAGATTATGGATTGTCGCTTGATCAGCAAGGTTGATCTATTTTATGCATGTTTCATGCATTTTTTTACCCGTTTTTTACCCGTTTTAAAAGGTTGATGACATGTTCAAAGTGTCATTGATTGTTGTTACATTCGATACTGTCTTTTTTTTATAAGTCACCACTCATTCTTCACAATTTTTTATTCTAAGTCACATTCTCTCTTTTTCATTCTTATTTTCATTATGGACTGGTTATGATGTCATGGTTCACCGTTGGCCCATCTATACTATCTCCAAAGCTTATTTGTAGAATATTTTGGGATAATACGGGATAAATGTAGAACTTTATATCAGTAGTTACATGATTAGCATGATTGGTCAAAGTGGGTTGTTCCACATCAACTTGTATTTCAAACCTTTTTATTTAGGATTATTCATATTTATTTCCAACTTCTCTTCCTCCGTCATTTTGGGTTCCTATCTTTTTCAGAAGGTGCACGAGAGAGATAACAAACCTTCTTCCGTTGTGTAGTGATCATATAGTCCGCTCCATCGTCTTATTTGCTTGGAGTTCCCATTCTGTATGTCTTTTAGCCATCAAATAAGTTTGTAGTAGTTATATATAGCAATGATATTATATGGTTTATTCTATCTATGCCATTCTCTTTATTGGACGATGATGTTAATGTAATCTATTATGAAGTTGTGCTCAATTGATAAATCATATTTAATTAGTAAGTTTTGTTGTTAATTTTAAATTGTTATTTTAATAAAAAAATTGACAAATTATTTTAATAATTTTTTTTGAATTAATAAACTGAACACAAAACTAGGGCTCTGTTTGGTAAAAATAGCGGATAACTAATAAGCTAGCTGATAGCTTATAGCTGATGACTGATAGCTTATAGCTGATGATTGATGACTAGTAGCTTATAAGCTAATTGAAGTGTTTGATAAAATTAACGGTTCAACTAGCTGATAAGTGTAAAATGACATAAAAGAGTATTATTAATTCATAACAAAGTTTATATAAATTGATATGTAACTTTAAAATAAAAATTGATGTTAAAGTATTCACGAATTCTTAATTAATTTATTTTTTAAAGGCGATTTAAATTTATAAATTTAATATATCTTTAATATTATAAATGAAATTTTATTCACTAAAATTTTATTTGATATTTATTTTTATTTCAATGTTTATACTTTACACAACAATTAAACATAACAATTGATAGTTATCATAATTCTTTCAAAATTATTGACATTATCATAATTATCATAATGTATTATTATTATTATTATTATTATTATTATTAATAACACCAAAAAAAATATGTATTGTTAACAACAATTGATAGTTACAATGAATAATATCTTTTTAATTTTTTTTAGGGGACCTTCTTTGAAATTTGTTTTACTGAATTATTAAATACATTATCAATCAAGAAGGGATAAATAGACATTTTTACAAAAGACTTAAAACAATTTTATACGGTTTAGAAGAAGGGAAAAAAAACAAGTGAGGTATATTATCTCCTTCAAAAAAAAAAGTGAGGTATATTATCATTTTTTTTTTAAAAATAACACACAGGGGAGGTATACATATAACACACACAGGGGAGGTATATATGTCATTACGTTAGAGTTGTTGAACTGCAATGTGCTA
>Ga0099826_10003145_pt1 | contig 11074 bp, 4 predicted proteins | sample Mtrugardesep15_FD_76830 | JGI IMG/M metagenome (GOLD analysis project Ga0099826, IMG submission 76830) | Root nodule microbial communities of legume samples collected from California, USA - M. trunc garden sep15 | ecosystem: Host-associated > Plants > Roots > Nodule | place: USA: California...
AAGTTTGTTGCATATATATTTCAGAAAATACATCGAAATAGTGGATGATTTTTTGACTGAATGTATGCAGAATTTCCTTAACCGTAGGAATCCACATCACCCATTTTCGTTCCACCACGAATGAATCCAAGTCAGTTTCGGTGATGAAGAATGATTCAAAGTAAATTTTGGTGGTGGAATGAAAATGAGTTATGTGGATTCCTACATTAAGGGAATTCTGCAATATTCACTAAGTTAATAAATCCTCCACTCTTTCTATGTATTTTCTAAAATATATTGGCCAACAGACTTCTAGCTATGACCACACGTACACACAGACTCTCTCTCTCTAAAACAATCATTCTCTTCTAGCTAACATATCTAATGAACCCCTCTTGAATAGATCTCTCGAAGAAGAACATGACACACTTTTCAAACTAAAAGTAAAAGACTATATAACGATAAAATTAATGGTCTTGTTGAAGGTTTTCATCAGGGGATCCTATTATGAACCACCAACCCCAAAAATAGGAAAAGAGGTTAAGACAATTAGAATGGTAGCATTCTTTTGTTACACTGTCTCCATCCTCCTCTCATCAAAATAAAAGAGACCAAATATCCAAACTTCATGCGACAACACATTATAGGAATGATCCGTGATAATACATTCTTCTTTAGCTTGGAAATTGAAACGAATGACGTTAATTAGTGATGATTCGAACAAATTTAGTTGGTTGCTTGAAAAAAGAATAAGAATTCGAAACGAAGGTGGAAGAAAAAAAACAAATATGGCGGCCAAAGTTTAAGCAAAAACGAATCCTAAACATCAAGAGCTTTTTGATACCATATTGTAAAAGGGAATTTTCATATATTGAGATTATGCTTGCAGTGTCGAAATACTTATGAGGCTCATTAAACCTAACGGGCTTGGTTTTAATGAGCCTTATTATAATAATGGAAAGCAAATAAAAATTACTATTACTGTTTTATTTACTATTACAAGTTGTTCTAACATGATTTAGTCTTAAATAATAATCATGAGCCCAAAAACACATGCATGTATGAGATGATTCAGATCTCTTCCATCTTAACCAAAGATGTTGCATTCGACTTTTACCCTGAAAATGTAGCATGTGTATAACTCTTGAAGGAAGGTTTTACCGACTATTGTAGTCCTACGCGATTCGATAATACACATAGAGAATACCTTGTTACACACAAATATAATGATCATGAATTTATTTTTATTTGTGATAAATAATTGATGATAACAAAATGGTCCACCTATATGCTCAGACAATTATGGGCTTGTCCTCAACAAATTGAGATATTCTATACCATTCAAATAAACTTAAAGAATAACACTCTCAAATGGTCCTCACGTATAGAACAGCTGCCAAAAGTGTTAGATTTGTTGATATATATTCTTTATGGAATGAAGTGTTTCCATGAAGCTAGGTAATCTCATTGCATGGTGGTGCAGCCTTGTGGCTCTGCATCTGGTATCTATTCCGATCGAAAAAAGAGACAAATATTGAATGTGACATTTTGTTAGGAACAAGAGATCTCTATACTTTTCAGGAAAGCGGTCAAGTTAAGAATCTTAAAAAATTATTGGTAAAACCAATCATAGTCGAATATATTTCAAGCACAATATAAACTCCTACGATGATACAGATGAATCTCAATCAAACCTAACTCAAGCATTTTTCCCTTAGAGTGTTTCAAATAAATAAACTCCTATGAGTGTTTAATAAGTAACCACCATTCTTCACTTATCACCTACCTTCCACCATCCTCTTAACCATCTATGGCCACATATCACCACTCTTTCTTTCTTGTACTCCTTTACTTGTTGAATGATAATATATTGGGATTCGATGAGATAATCTGCATCCTGAGGTTTAGAACAACAAATGCGTAATTGTATCTAAGCCTTGGAATGCTGATTATCTCTTCCTTATCACCAATGCAAAACTATGAAATTAATTTGATAGTTTCCATTTTCCATTAGAGCAATATGTCGTCATTATGGAATCGGTAGAAATATATTGGGTAAGGATTAAATAATCTGCATCCTGAGGTTTATAGCAATACCATAGTTGTCTTTAATCCTTGGAGTGCAGATTATTCTTTCCTTATTGCCAATGTAAAATTGTTTGATCACTTTATTGTAGTATAACAACGTCACTTCACAAACCATGGACAAGCATTCGACAAAGCTAGCAGGTAACAATGTCTTTAATCCTTTGTAATCAGCATTTTTTCTCAAAATTCACTTGATTGTCCATCACTTTTGTTATTTCGCTCAAACTTCACTTGTATAGGGAAAACCTAAATAAGGTTTGCATTCCATGTCTATTAAAATAGTTGGAAGTTATGTGGAGTTAGTTAAGGTAGTTAGACTAGAGTTAATAGTCAACTATAGTTAGTTGATAAGTAAACTAGAGTTAGTAGATTGGTTAGAAGTTAGTTAGAGTTTGTTACTCAAACTAATCTTTATATATAGGAATACTATTGTACTCATTATCTTTTATCAATCTATTCATTTCTACAATGAGTTTCTATAAATATCTCCTATATGAGTACTTTTATGCTTGCTATCTTGCTTACATCTATGATTTTTCTCGACCTTTTCTATTATTATCTATTCAGAACATCAGCTTTATCTACTATTTTGTGACAAAATCTATAACTACCGACAATTCCTTCGGTTACCATGCTTTCTTTCTAATGAATGAAGTGATAGTTGATTCTTAAATTAATTTTTCAACTATATAATAATAGGTATATATTAACTTTTTTCCCTAACGAAAGACCATAGATTCTTAAGCCTTTGATATATTGTTGTGTTTATCTATTTATTGTCTTTACAATTATAGCTGAGCCTGACATCAGATTCTAAGTATGTTTTTATCAAGATTTCCAGAATAACGTGAAGTGAAAAGAACATATGTTTTGGTATTTTTGGGCAAAAGTTTCTCTTTTTAGGCTATCATTTTATTTTGTCTCTTCACTTTCAAGCTTTGTGAAAACTTATGCGGTAGGCAAAGCTGTTGTTTGCATGCTATCTTTTTCTCTTTTCTTCCTAGGATCTTCATACTAATTTTGTAGCATATAGTATCTAGGCACAACAAATTTGTGTCTTTGTGATTAAATAGATAGAATATAGATGCGAATTTTGAGAATAAACCTTTTTTACAAACTCATGTATAATAAATCCTCGCTTGAAATGTTCATTATTAGAATCTTTTTTTAATTGGTATCTGTTTAGGACCTTTTAAGTTAAAGGGAGAGCAAGGACTACTTCCGTGCCAGGGGATTAAAGAATAAACTTTTTTAAAAAATAAACTAATGTGTCGTATCCTGAAAACAACCTCTTGTGTGAAAATAGGGTAAGACGATGTACAATACATCTAATGATGGGACCCCTTCACAGACCATACGTATACAGGAGCGTTATTGCAACTGGTTGCCCTTTTTTAAACTAATGTGTCGTATCCATATAACGATTATGTACATCCCCTTAGTAAGCCTCTCTTATAAGGTTTTTCAAAAAAAAAAGAACCTGCCAAATTTTTGGTGATCCAGACCACAACATCAAAATTTTGGATGTCGAGACTCTGATGTCACATCAATTGCCGGTAGGAAATTACGCAGGGAAATTCATATGAAGATCCACAGGAAACTACGTGGAAGTACCTGCGACATTACCTTAAAAATCATTGAAGTGTGTGTGTGAGGTACCGCATGTAAATCTACAGGAAAAGTTTTTAAAAAAAAAAATCTCAAATTCTTTGGCAAGAAAAGCCGCAGCTAAAGTGATAGTTACCAAGCTACGGACTTTCCTGCGATTACAAAATGAAAACCGCAGAAAAATCCTAAGAAGAAATGGGAATTTCTAACAGTGGCATTTAATTGTGATAATATCAAGCATCGTAATTCAACTGCAATAAAAGTGTAATTCAAATTGATATGATTGGAAGATTGAAAAAGTTACAAGATAATATCATTTATCCATTTCTTTTAGCCTCAATAAATTCGCTAAGCTCAAATCTAAAATAGTACCAAACTTTGATGTAATATCTTTTGTAGTAGTATATATATGTTCATTTTCTTATTTATGCTAGCAGTGATTACATTTTGTTGTTTGATTCACAAAAAAAAAAAAAAAAAGTGACTATAACTTTTGTATGTCTAAAATGTTGACTATTCATTTTTTATTAGTATTCCTCCATTTTAAAATATATGTCCAAGTCAAACACTTCATATATGTTAATGCAATATTTTGACCGTTAAAAAATTATAAAAATTTAATATTTTAAAAATATTTGTCGAGACAAATCAAACAACATCTTACATGCTAATATTTGTATTTATACATTAGTTAAAAAATATGGTCAAAGTAAGTCAAGTGAATAGTGCACATTGCAAAAATTGGACATGTATTTTGAAACGAAGGGAGTAATTTAGAGTTTGATTGGAAAATATTCTCTAAGTTTATACTCCCTCCGTCCCTATATGTAAGCACCCTTTCTCTCTAATAAAAAGGTGCTTACATATAAGAACGGAAGGAGTATTTAAACCGAAACACATTATGACTCTTATTACTAGGAACATAGCTTCTCTCATTAGATGTCTTTGAATCATGATCTTAATTTGAGACCCCTCGTTAAATAAGCAGGGATTTTTTATTTATGGGAGTTTTTGGGAATTTGATTCTTAAAATCACAACAATGAACTTAGATGTGTAGAGGAAAAGAAAGGAGTAACCAAATTCAAAGTAATTTCAAGCAACAAAGGGTTGTATACTATTCAGACCTAGGCAAAATCGCGTCATGATTTGGAGCTCATACACACTGCAATACTGAACCTAATCCGTAAATCGTGTCATGATTAATGATTTAACCACTTTTACACCACGGAAAAATGCGAACCAAAACCTCCAAATTGTTAGAAATAAATAGTGCCACAACAACCTGATTTGCCACTACCTAATTTACCACTATTTTAATGTCATAACATCAGACAATTCTTTTTAGATTTGTGGATATGTTAACCCGATTTACCACTTTTGCGAGAAATAATTTAGCATTTCAAAGTCTATAAGTCTTGGCTCAACTGGCAAATGCCGAAATCGTAAGGTCAGACTTTGTGACTCAGATTCGAACCCGAGACCTCACAATTGTGTGTGAGTTTAATTTCAGTGGATTACCATTTCATCTAAGACAAAAATTTTTTTTAGTCTAAATTGCATTTTTGGTACCTTAACTATTTAGGTAATATCGCTTTGGTCCCTTAATTAAATTTCGATTTATTTTGGTCCCTTAACTTCTCTATGTTACACATTTTGGTCCTTTCTGTTAGTTTTAATTCAAAAACATTAGATTTTCTTCATCTTCTTCTACTCTTTTTCATCTTCATATCATCTCCATCAACCTTCAACAACAAGAATCCCAGAAAAATTCCAAAAGAAAATGAAGAAAACCTAACGTTTTTGAATTAAAAATAACGGAAAGGACCAAAATATGTAACTGAGAAAAATTAAGGGACCAAAATAAATCGAATTTTAATTAAGAGACCAAAGCGATACTACCTAAATAGTTAAGGGATCAAAAATACAATTTAACCAAAAATTTAGCATTTCAATAAAAATGCAAACATAGTGGTATCGCTGCTAGGGACATTACTACAATAATGAGATTTAGTAACACTGTCATTGTAACATTATAAAAAATGTTACTATTTATTGATTTTTGGTAACAATTGTTAAACAATGTGACACTACTATGATGTGCTAACCTAGTTGATATTAGCTTTTTTCTTGATGCTTTCCTTGGACAACGGTTATGGTGCATAAGGAAATCCTTATGCACCCTACATAAATTCAGAAATGGTTTTGAAGTACAAATCACAGAAACCATTAAGTACATCTTATGATTTTGGAGTACAACTCACAGAAACGGGTCCTTAGTTTTTTTCACCTGCTGGAAACCATTAAATACATCTAATGTTTTTGAAGTACAACTCATAGAAACCATTTCTAGAATTATGCAGGGTGCATAAGGATTTCTCCTTATGCACCATAACTGCACCCCCTTCCCTGTTCTCTTGATTCCCCAAAAAATGTGACACCTGTAACACTAGTTTTAGTTTATTTATTTTGGGTCAACATAACACTCTTAATCCCTACTTTCCCTTAAAAAAACAAAGCTTAATTGATCATTTGGTCCCTTAACTTTTTTTTTTTTTGAATTGGTCCCCTAACTATTAAACGTTACAAAATGGTCCTATATCTTTGTTTTAGTCATCAATTTGGTCCTATTTTATTAATTTTAAACTTCTTACAAAGATGACCGTTGGATAAAGGAGGTCCATCAGATCTAACCGTGTATCACCAACACATAATTATATTGCTTTCTTCCTCTTCTTCCTCATCTTCATCTTCTTCCTATAACCATCATCAACATTCATGAATCCGAAACTCAAAAAAATCATGAATTAAACCCAACAATGTATATACATAGCTATAGTTAACAGTGAAGAGGTGTGAACAGAAATCATGGTTGAATAGAAGAAGTCATGGATAGGCTTCTATCTTCTTCCGATTCTCTTAAAAAACAAATTGAGAATGGTTCCACTTGTAATAGTTCTACTTCACTCTAATTTTCAGAGAAATTGTCGTCTCTCATTTTCTCACGTATCTTCAACCGTCCTTCGTGATCCATGCTCAATCGCTGTTTCCAATTCTCACCTTCGATTTTCCTTCTTCCTCTCGGATCTTCATCTCTGATCTCGATTTTCCATCCCTGGTTGGCATTGTGAGCTACAATTGAAATATGTTCGACTCCCCAAAATTGATATGGAATATGTCTCAGGCTTCATCTGTCATGGTTCTGATAAGTTTTTGCGTTCTTTTAGCTCTCTCTGTCACTTTTCCATCACGGTTCATCAATAAGGTTCAATTAGGTTTCAATTAAATCAGGATTCAGATTCGATAAAGTTTCAATTGATTCATGATTGAAGTTCAATTAGGTTTTAATGGATTAATATTAAAGCATTGCAACAAACGTTTTTATGTTATTGTTGATATATAAATATATAGTAAATAATTATATTTATGTTGTGAATATATTTCAGCTTACTCTCTAAATTACTTAGGATATAATATTACGATGAATATTCATTTTGTAAATATATCATAGCCTAATCCCAAAGCTACTTGCTTCTATATAATAAATCTTCTGTTGTGCTATTCAGACACACAGTATTCATCATATGTCTATTTTTTCTCTCTTATTCAACAATTATTAACTCTCACATAAGAGACATCTTTAAATGTTTTTCTTATAAGACGATTTTATATATGTTATGGTACAACAAACGAAAAAAAGTACAACATGGGGATTCTAGATACAAACAACAAGAAAGTTCACATACCAAAGCGGAAAAATCGAGCAAAACAAAAAGAAACCAAAAGCTAACACCATCAAAACACACTCACAACCAAAACAAAGAAGAAATCACAATGAGAAAACCACCACCGGTCAGAAAGGCATATGAAATTTGGGCCCCACCCAACTCCCAAAGCACAGATCAGATCCATCTCTGCCCCAACCACTGAACACTACCGACGCCAACAAAGGATTGACTCCACCTTCAACTTGTAATTGGATCAGCAATGTCTAGGACATTTACCTAAGTACCACTTCCAAGATTGGAATTGGATTTTCTCCACCAAGTTTTCAACCTCGGAAGTTATACCAGAAAAATCTGCATGCTATACTAAAAAGACATGTAGCCTATCTCTTCACTAGAACACCCCCCTAGGCGTCCCTAGTTACACACTTCTTTCTCTCTTTAAAGACCCAAAGACCTGGAACATAGTCCCCGATAACACCCAGTCCCACCCTAACCACCTACAAATCTAGTACCAAACCCACAACACTACCCCATTTGCAATAAAAAGGTGGTTTACAAAATCCATCCCCCTCCTAACACACGCGACACCATGCGGGGTCAATTATAATCCTACGCTAACGGAGAGTAAGGCGAGAGTGAACCGTATGCAGGATAAGCTGTCAAGAGAATACCTGAACTTTGGATGGGGCCCAACTATGCCACACCTGTCTCAACATACTGACCCCATATTCATTCCCATCTCCATTTTCGAGAACCTTACTAGACAGGGCCACATAAGAAATTTTATGTAACTTAAAAGACTATATTCAATTTTTTCTGAGTATATTCAATTTTCTTTGAGTTTCAGTGTTCTCGATTTATATACACACCATTTATTTTATCTTGATACTGCCAGGAATCCAGCCCCACACCGTGCACAAATCACGTCGAAGAGTGTGAGGTCATATATTCTATTGAAAATTCAAGCATCAAATTTTACAAAAAAAATCATGTTTGATTTGTGATTTTGAATCATAACGTGTGCAATATGCGTTTTTTTATATAAAATTTTTATTTGTATTCACGTCGATAGAATCTATGATAATTTAGAATTTCATCAAATTTTTTTATTTTCTAACTCAATGTTATTAGGGTTTTTGACGTCCCCACTAGACGCCTCGATGTATTTTCATGATTTAGGTCCTTTTAGATTCGAAGTATATGTTATTTTTCTCATTCGATAAATAAATGACTTGTATTCTTTCTAAAACTATATGAGAAATAAAAATAGAGATTTTATCCTTCAAAAAACAATTGAGATTTTTAGGTCTTTTTTTTCTTCATATTTCTTCCTCCTATCTGGACAAAATCTAGCGCATTATATATGATGAAATTTTCCACATTTCTTCCGATTAAAGTATTAAGTATTATATGATATAACAGCTAATGAACATCAATTTTATTTTATTTTGTAGGAATTGGAAATTAGTAATGAGAACAAAATGGTCCTCCTATATGCGGTTACAATTATGGGGTTGTCCTAGACAAATTGAGATATTATACATAGCTTTCAAGTTAACTTCAAGAATAACTCTCTCAATGGTCCTCAAGTTAGAACATATCTTCCCTGGAAAAAAAAAGGTATATAATTTCTTTTATGTGGAATGAAGTGTTTCCATGAAGCTAAATAATCTCATTGTTGTAGTGGTCTGCAGGGTGGTGGTGGTGGCTTTGCATCCAAAGGTATCTATTCTGAATGCAAAAAAGGACAGAAAGTTTTGTGTAAGCCAACTTATTGAATGTGACTGAAATTTTACATACTACTATATTTAAACTTTAGATAACAAAGGGTGGGGAGCTGTCAAAATAGCATCGTGTGCCAAAGCATAAAAGTTAGATAACAAGATACAACATAGAGAATATGGCAAACTTTTTGGGACAAATCTTAAGAACTGCACGGATAGTGATGATTCTTGTTACTGATTTCTCTGATTCAAGTGCATTGAATATCATATGTAAAGAATAAGTGATGTACATTCTTTTCAAAAAGAACAGTCAAGCTAAGAATCATTAAAAGAATGATTCGCTACACCAATCTTATTCGAATATATATGAGGAACATTATATAAATTCATATGATGACCATGCAGATTTAAAGCATTCTTTTCCCTTGGAATATTTGCTCATGCTATATATTTCTTCCACCGCCATTTTCTTAGTACTACTTAAAACTGGAGTAGGTGTTAATTGGTTGAGGATAGGGTAATCTGCATCCTGAGGTTTATAGCAACATTTGCGTTGTATCTAAGCCTTAGGATACAGATTACCTTTTTCTTAATACCAATGTGAAATAGATACTTGTTCCGTGAGAGTATATTGGGCGAGGATGCGGTAATCTACATCCTGAGGTTTAAAACAATAGATGCGTAATTTCCGTAAAAAAAGTAGTTGCGTAATTGTTTCTAAGCCTTGGAGTGCAGATTATCTTTTCCTTAACACCAGTGCAGAATAATGAAATCAATTTGATAGCTTCTATTTTTCACGTAGAATGCCCTCTGATGGAGTCCGAATAAATATTGGGTAAGAAATAGGTAATCTCCATCCTAAGGTTTAGAGTAATATTTTAGTTACCTTTAATCCTTGGAATGCATATTATCATTTCCTTATTGCCGATGCAAAATATAATTTAACTAATTTGATGCAGTTAATGTTGTAAAGAAGTAATAATTTCAGAAATAATGTAGCCTTTGTAATTTCATTTTCTTTAAGTGATTGATGCGTGGAACTCTTTTAATTATGGGTTTCCTAACTTCTCCAGTAAAGTGTACGGTACAATTATTTTTAGGTTGTTTAAGCTACATTAAATAATGCATAAAAATATATATAGGCAGACTAATAAAAAATGATAAAAATGTGAAATAAGTTTGTTTAATTGATCGAATGTGTCTAGCAACAATGTAAAAACTAATTATTTACAGCAAAATCTATTCCAATTATCCAATAAGGAAGATTGAATGTACAACTATTGTCTCAAGCGCGATGCACTCTAGGATGTGCTTGTCAAGCATAAACTATTACTGAAATATTGAAAACTTTACCTATAAATATTGGAAAAACATGCTTTGACAATCCGAAACAAGTGAACCACGTAATTTGTTAAGTTTCCTTAAAATACAATTGCAATGCTTAGTTTTTATTGGATTATAGTAATTTCTTCTTAATGGTTTTTATATATTTACGGATGTTGATAAACTATTAGGTCTAAATTAATGACTATTAATCATATGTTTGGGCCTTAACGTAATTTTAACCGTTCCACTTGTAATAATTTTAGACATATTCTATTACCAATTTTGTGACAAGAGTTTGACGTTCATTCAGGTCTACAAAGGTTACGAACTCACCTAACACATTAGGAGGCTGTATCTGAAGAAGAGTGTTGAGTACCAAAATATTTTTTTAGCTATTTGTCCAAACGCGTGAAACTAAGTAATCAATTGTAGACACTAGACCCAAATACCAAGTACTTTGGTTTCAATGTTACTATTTCTTGCTTATCCTTAACAAAATGGAATACTATGCCTTTAAATCAACTTCATGCAGAATAGCATTCGTATATATGGTCCTCAAGTACAAATGATGGACACGGTTATATATATATATATATATATATATATATATATATATATATATA
>Ga0099826_10003147_pt1 | contig 11070 bp, 9 predicted proteins | sample Mtrugardesep15_FD_76830 | JGI IMG/M metagenome (GOLD analysis project Ga0099826, IMG submission 76830) | Root nodule microbial communities of legume samples collected from California, USA - M. trunc garden sep15 | ecosystem: Host-associated > Plants > Roots > Nodule | place: USA: California...
CTGACGGCACCGAACGGCAGTGAGGTCACCGGCTGCGTAGTGACGCCGGACCGGCGCACGCTGTTCGTCAACATCCAGCATCCTGGCGAGTCGCGCGACGACGGCAATGCGGCACCGAACAGCGCGTGGCCGGACGGCACGGCGCCGGGGAGCGCCCGCCCGCGGTCGGCCACGTTGGCGATCCGCCGGCGCGACGGCGGGATCGTCGGCACTTGAAGCTCATCATCACCAAAGAGAAGGAGACCCCACATGAGCATCCGCATCGTTCGCCTCGGCACGCCGCGCGCCAACGCCGAGGGCCTTCGCATCGGCACCGTGCGCCGCCCACCGCGCGGGGTGCCGAAGACCGAGTTCGCCTCGCAGGACTGGTATGACGTGTGGTACCCCAATCTCGCGCCCTCCGCTGAGACCATGAAGCTCGGCCAGGAAGCGGAAACGCCCGCGCAATGGAACGCCTTCATGCGCAAGTACAAGGCCGAGATGGCCGAAGCCGACGCGAGCCGCAGCCTCGACCTGCTGGCCGCGCTTTCGCACAGCGCCGCATTCTCCGTGGGCTGCTATTGCGAGGACGAGTCGCGCTGCCATCGCTCGCTGCTGCGAAGCCTCCTGGCCGAGCGCGGGGCGGATATCGCGAACTGAGCCAAGCCTGCGCAAGTACAGCCGCGCCGGACGGCACGAGGCCGCAGCCGGTCAGCGCTGCGCCTTGTCCTTCTGGTTCTGCGCTTCAATGCGCTCGCGCGCAGCCTGCCAGTCGTCGTCGCTCCACTCGCGCAGCTCGTAGAAGTTGCCGCCGGTGGCCAGCGCGCTGCCGCCGTCCATCATGATGCTCTGGCCGGTGAGCCAGTCGCACTGGCCCGGCGCCATGAGAAAAGCCGCAAGGTTCTGCAGCTCGCTCATGCGGCCCGTGCGGGCCATCGGATTGGTCTTCTTGCTGCGCGCACCGGGCTCCTCGCCAGGGTTCAGGCGCTTGCTCATGCCCTCGGTCGGAATCTCGCCCGGGCCGACGGCATTCAGGCGGATGCCGTAGCGCGCCCACTCCACGGCCAGCGACTTGGTCATGACCTCGATGCCGGCCTTGCTCATGGCGGAGGGCACCACGTAGGGGCTGCCGTTGTCGACCCAGGTCACGATGATGCTCATCACGCTGCGCAGCGCGTCGCCCTCTTTCCATTTGCCGGCCTTGGCTTCCGCCACCCAGCGCTTGCCCACGGCCTGCGTGACGTAGAAGCTGCCGTGGAAGACGATGTTCGCGATGGCGTCGAAAGCGCGGGGCGACAGGCTCTCGGTCGGCGCCACGAAGTTGCCCGCCGCGTTGTTGACGAGACCGGTGAGGCCGCCGCTCTGAAACAGGCTCTCGACCATGTCGTCCACGCTCTGCGCAATGCGGATGTCCACGCCGAAGGTGTCGATGCGGCGCCCCGGGAACTGCTGGCGCCACTCGGCCGCGGTTTCTTCGCAGACCGACTGGCGCCGACCGCAGATTGCAACGTCGGCACCCAGGCCCAGAAAGCGCTCGGCCATCGCACGGCCGAGGCCGGTGCCACCGCCAGTCACGAGAATGCGCTGGCCGCTCATGAGGGAAGCTTCAAACATGGTGGATCTCCTTGGTCGTTGCAACAGAGCGGCAAGGCGCGGCGCCGCCATGGCGCATGCTACGCCGCCGGCAAATGCCATGGCTTGCGAAATCTGGCTCTGCGCGGGTAAAAATGTCCTTCGCCCTGATCACCGGATACATGACCATGCAAAGCCCCGCTGCTTCGTCTTTCCAATCGCTTGCCGGCGTACGCGTGCTGAGCCTTGCGCTCAACCTGCCGGGCCCCGCGGCACTGCTGCGCTGCCGTGGCATGGGTGCCACCTGCCTGAAGTTCGAGCCGCCGGCCCGCGACCCCATGGCGCTCTACAACAAGGCCGCGTATGCCGCACTGCACGAAGGCATCGAGGTTCGCACGGCCGACCTGAAGACCGACGCCGGCCAGCAGCAGCTGCATGCCGAACTGGCGCGCACGGACGTGCTGCTGACCTCTTTCCGGCCCTCAGCGCTCGTCAAGCTGAAGCTCGACTGGGCATCGCTCCAGGCGCGCCATTCGTCGCTGTCTCAGGTCGCCATCGTCGGCGCCCCCGGCGAGCGTGCGGAGGAGCCGGGCCACGACCTCACGTATGTTGCGGAAAGCGGCCTCATCACCGGCACTGAACTGCCGCCCACGCTCTACGCCGATATGGGCGGCGCCCTGCTCGCGAGCGAAGCGGTGCTGCAGGCCACCTTGCATGCCCGGTCCGCGGCCAAGGCGAACGGCGTGTACCTCGAGGTGGCGCTCAATGCATCGGCCGATTGGCTGGCGCTGCCGCGCACCTGGGGCTTGACCCGGCCCGAAGGCGCGGTGGGCGGCGCGCACGCGGGCTATCGCGTGTATCCCTGCGCGGACGGACGCGTGGCGGTTGCCGCGCTGGAGCCGCACTTCGCGCAGCGCCTGTGCGAGGCTGCCGGAGCGACTTCGCGCGACATGTTCGCAACCGCCACGCGCGAGGACATTGCCGCCTGGATTCGCACCCGCACGCGTGCGGAACTCGAAGCCATGGCGCGCGAGCGCGACGTGCCGCTGCTCACGCTGGCCGACTGATCAAAGGCGCAGTTCGCCCAACTTGCGATCGAGCTTGATGAGCCAGATGCGCACCGGCCGTTCCAGGTCGTTGCCGCGCGTGATGCGCGCGCCCGTCACGCCGGCCGGGCACTTGGCAATGATCGCGCCGGTGCCATCCACCGTGCAGTCCTCGATGCTGCCGGCAACGGTCTTGCCGTCGGCATCGAGCAGGATCGTGCTCAGGCCGAAGTCGTTGTCGTTCACCAATGCCAGCGTCTGGTCGTCCACCACGGTCAGGCCCTCAGCCTTCTCGGCCAGCCAACCCAGCGCGTTGAGGTCGAGCAGCTCGGTCTTGCGCATGGTCACCACGGTGGAGTAGTCAGCGGCCCCCGAAGGCGCCTGCGTGATGCTGCTGATCTCCAGGTTGTGGTCGAACGCCGCAATGTCGGTCGCATTGGCCGGCAGCTCGACCAGCATCAGCTTGTTGAACACCTTGCCATCGCTCTTGCGCGCACCTTGCTCGATCACGATGAAGCGCCCGTTGCCCAGGCTCACCACATCGCCGAGCTTGGCGTTGCCGGTGCGGTTCTTGTCGTACTGGCTGCCGTCGATCGGGTAAGCGTAGAGCTTCGATGTCTCGGTGGCCGGGTCGAACGCGAGCCATCGCGTGAACTTTGCGATGTGGCGCACATCGGTCTTGCTGCCACCCGGCGGCGTGGCCTGGATCGACTTGCCCGCACCGTCCTTCGGATCGATCGGGCTCTGCAGGAAGCCGTGCAGCTTGCCATCGGCCGTGTCGAGCGTGAGCCCTTCCATGCCGCGATTGGCACGGCGCTGCGCGAGCACCAGTGGCAAATCGGCGGCGCCGCTGCCGGGGCCGTATTTCTTCTCGATCACGCCGGTTGCGATGTTGATGCGTGCGATGAACGGGCCGTATTCGTCGCTGGTCCACAGCACGTTGCGCGCCTTGTCGAGCACCATCGTCTCGGGGTCGAGGCCGTTGGCGTCGTAGTTCGCCTTGGCGGCGTCGAACACATAGCGGTCGGTCAGCGGTGTTTCGCCCGTCGAGCCCACGCCGGACTGCGGCGGCAGGCCGGTGATTTTCGTTTTGGCATCGAGCTTGAGCGGGAGGCTCGACGAGAGCACCGCGCCCGTCTTACCGATGCGCACGATGCCGAAACTCGGCGCAAACGACGGCGCGGGAAACACCTTGCTGATGCTGGTGGCGCCGCCGCCGTTGGGCACGGGCGCGGTCGGGCCGTCGCCGTTCGGGCCGCGGTCGGTAATGGCATAGAACTCGAGCGCGCCGTCGTCGGCCTTGCCCTTGAATGCCAGGCCCGATCCGTAGGCTGGCAGGAAGCCCTTCGGAAAGTCGGCCTTGGTCTTCTCGTTGTCGCCCTCGTAGGGCACGTTGAAGCTGGCATCGGCCTGCAACTGGTAGCGCGTAACGTCGATGCCGATCGTGCCGAGCGCATTGGTCTGTGTCGAGGCTTCGACCGCCGGTGCGCCAAGGCGCGAAGCCAGCGTGCTCTCGAAGTGCTCGCGCGCCAGCATGCGGCGGTTCGAATCGACCATGCGCGCATTGTAGGGAGCGGGCAGCCCTGCAAGCACCGCATTGAGAGCGGTGTTGAAGCTGTCGGCCGCGCCGCTGAAATCGAGCGCGCCAGCCGTGAGCGCAGCCTTCAGCGCCGGGGTCAGGCGAATGCCGTTCGAAGGATCGCGGTCCTCGTCGAAGCTCTGCAGTGCGAGGAGGCGGTTGACGACGGCATCGGCTTTCACGTCAGTGCCGCCGGCCAGGTTCAACGGCGTGATTGCCGTACCGCATGCAGCGCTGCCCAGCACGAGCGCGCCGGCACTGAAGACCATGGTCTCGGCGTCGCCGCAGGTGAATTCGCCGTTCGCATTGGTGCTGGCCTTGGCGCTGCCTCCTGCGGTGTAGTCAAGCCCCTCGACAGCCGAATCCAAGAAGGCGCCGGTCTTCGACTGTGCCGCCGGTGGCGAGATCGTGCCACCGCCACCACCACTGCCGCCGCTTCCAGTGCCTGCGACGGGAAACGCCCATCCTCCTCCACCGCCGCTGCCGCCACCGCAGGCAGTGACCAGAGCTCCGGCACTCACCAGTGCCAGCCACGCCATCCTCGATCCTCTTTTCATTGCTTGTCCTTGTCGTGCACCTGCACAACAGGCACAGGCCCGGCGATTAGCGCCGCGGCATGTGACAAGCCCGTGAATTCAGCGGCCGGCGCCCTCGCGCTGCCGGTCCTCTCGCTTGATCGCCAGATAGGTGTCCAGGTCGACCTCGTGCAGCTGCCGCGGATACTGCTCGGCGGCGGCGAACCAAGCACGCGCGCGCCGTTCGGCCGAGGCGCCGGCCCCGGACGAGAGATAGGCATCCAGGGTGAGGAAGTAGCGCATGGCATTGCGCTCCACCAGCCCGCGCAGGCCGCGGATGTATTCGGGCTGGCCGTCCGCGCCCTTGCCTTCCACGGTGAAGCCCACCTTGTCGCGGCCAAAGGTGGCGAGATAGGCCTGCGTGGCCATGCGAACCATCATGTTGTGGTCATAGCTGTAGCTGAAATGAAGGAAGCTCCTTCGATCGTCCAGCGCCACCGCTTCGAGCGTGACGCGGTAGTTGCTGGTGCCCAGCGGTCCGCTGGCCGCGTTCATCTCGACCGACAAGTACTCCGGTGTTGCACTGGCCACGCGATAGACGAAAGGCAGCTCGAAGGCCTGGTCCACCGGCACGTCGTAGCGCCGCACGACGAACAGCGTCAGCATGTCCTGCCCTTGGGGCGTCGTGCCCGCTCGGCATCGGCGATTGTTGATGTGCAGCGTGAGCAGTTCGCACCACTGGGACGATTGCTTGAGTGCGGCGCTGATTGCAGGCAGCGAATGCTCCACCACAGCATGGATGTCGCCCTGCAGCCCGTCCGCCGTCTCTTGCGAATCGAGTTGAATCGGACGTCCGAAGCTGCTGCGCCCGAGCTTGCCGCTCATGCGCTGATGCGCGGCGCGCAAGGCATCGGCGGCGGCGGCGGAAGCAGAAGCAGAAGCGGAATTGCCCACGGGCTCGGATGGCAGCGCAAAAGAATGCGCCGAAGCTGCAAACAGAACAGCCCCCACCAAGGTGCGCAACCATGCCGGCAGAAAAATGGGACTGCTCATAGGGCCACACCATACAACGAATGGTCTCAGGCCCCCGCTCAACGTCTGCGACAAGGGAGAATCGGACGCATGTGTCCCACCCCTGCTCGCCGCCGACGATGAAGCGCCAAGGCCGACTCGTACGCTGGGAGGCCGAGCGCGGCTTCGGGTTCATCCGCAGTCCGGACGTGTCGGCCGACGTGTTCGTGCACCTGCGCGACTTCAGTGATCGGCAGCTGAAGCCGCAGGTCGGCATGGAACTGAGCTTCGAAGAGATCCACGTCGGGGGCAAGGGGCCGCGCGCCGTGGCCGTGCAGGCAGCGTCGGCCGGTGCCTTGCGAGCGCCGCTGGCACGGGCGCCGACCGGCAGCGCTCGCCGTCCTGCACCTCGCGCAACTCCGCGGCACACGAGTGCGTCCGAACCACCTGCTTCCTGGGGCGTGCTTTTCATCCTGGCCTACGGTGTGTTGCTTGGCGCCGCCGTCTGGTTCGGGCGCCTGACACCGCTGGCGCTCGGTGTGGTTCCAGCGTTGAGCCTGCTGACCTTCTGCGCCTATGCGCTCGACAAGAATGCAGCCCGAACGGGCCGCTGGCGCACGAAGGAGAACACCCTGCACCTGTTCGCGCTGACAGGTGGCTGGCCAGGAGCCTGGGCCGCGCAAAGGCTGTTGCGCCACAAGTCGAGCAAAAGGAGCTTCCTGACCGTTTATCGCGTCACGGTCGCGGTTCACTGCGCCGCAGTGCTGGCCTGGGTTTTCTGGCTGGCGGGTGCTTGGCCGGCGCTCTGGCGTTAGGCTCCTGCCCTCTCTACAAGGAACCCCCAATGCCATTCGTTCGAATCGAACTGTCGGATGCTTCGCCGGAAACGCTCGGTCCCGCCATTGGCGACGTGATCTACCAGGTAATGACCGAGACCATCAATGTGCCGAAAGACGACAAGTTCCAGGTGATCACGCGGCATGCCGCACAAGACCTCGTCCATCCGAAGAGCTATCTCGGGGTCGAATATTCATCGGGCTTCGTGTTGATCCAGATCACGCTGAACCAGGGTCGCACCATCGAGATGAAAAAGGCCTTCTACAAGCGCTTGGTCGACGACCTGCACCAGAAGCTGGGCATCCGGCGCGAGGACGTCTTCATCAACCTCGTCGAGGTGATGAAAGAGAACTGGTCGTTCGGAAACGGCGAGATGCAGTACGCGTAACGCTTGCCCGCTGCGCACCCCGTCGCCCGTTCAGCGCACCTTGCGTGAAGGCTTGCCGATCGGCTTGCTGCCGTTGTCCCGCGGCGGCAGGCCGGTGTGCTGCGTCAGCATGCGGCCCTTCGAGGGCTTTACCGGTGCCAGCCTGACCGGTGCCGACGCCTTGGCCTTCGTCGCCACCACTGGTGCCGTGGTCGAGTTCTTGCGCCGCGCGCTGGTGTAGCCGCCATCGGTCAGCGGCTGCCAGGTGGGGATGAGGTGATGCTTGCCGTTGCCGATCAGGTCGGCGCGGCCCATGCTCTTCAAGGCCTCTCGCAACAGCGGCCAGTTGTTGGCGTCGTGGTAGCGCAGGAACGCCTTGTGCAGGCGGCGGCGCTTGTCGCCGCGCACGATGTCCACCGTCTCGCTGTCGCGCGTGATCTTGCGCAGCGGGTTCTTGTTGGTGTGGTACATCGTCGTGGCCGTGGCCATCGGGCTGGGGTAGAAGGTTTGCACCTGGTCGGCGCGGAAACCGTTCTTCTTGAGCCAGATCGCGAGATTCATCATGTCCTCGTCGCTGGTGCCCGGGTGCGCGGCAATGAAGTACGGAATGAGGTACTGCTTCTTGCCCGCCTCGGCCGAGAACTTCTCGAACATCTGCTTGAACTTGTCATAGCTGCCGATGCCGGGCTTCATCATCTTGGTGAGCGGGCCCTGCTCGGTGTGCTCGGGCGCGATCTTCAGGTAGCCGCCGACGTGGTGTTGCACCAGCTCTTTCACGTATTCGGGCGACTGCACGGCCAGGTCGTAGCGCAGGCCCGAGCCGATCAGGATCTTCTTGATGCCCCGGAGCGCACGCGCCCGGCGGTAGATCTTGATGAGCGGATCGTGGTTGGTGCCAAGGTTCTGGCAGATGCCCGGGTATACGCAGCTGGGCTTGCGGCAGGCGGCCTCGATCTCGGGGCTCTTGCAGCCGAGCCGGTACATGTTGGCCGTGGGGCCGCCCAGGTCGGAGATGGTGCCGGTGAAGCCGCTCACGCTGTCGCGGATGGCCTCGACCTCCTTGATGATCGATTCTTCCGAGCGGCTCTGGATGATGCGGCCCTCATGCTCGGTAATGGAGCAGAAGGTGCAGCCGCCGAAGCAGCCGCGCATGATGTTCACGCTGAAGCGAATCATTTCCCACGCAGGGATCTTGGTTGCACCGTCGTGGCTGCCGTTCTCATCGGCATAGCGCGGATGCGGGCTGCGGGCATACGGCAGGTCGAACACGTAGTCCATCTCGGCCGTGGTGAGCGGAATGGGCGGCGGGTTGATCCACACGTCGCGCGCCGTGGCGCCCTCGCCGTGCGCCTGCACCAGCGCGCGGGCGTTGCCGGGGTTGGTCTCAAGGTGCAGCACGCGGTTGGCGTGGGCATAGAGCACCGGGTCGGCGCGCACCTGCTCGTACGAAGGCAGGCGAATCACGCTGCGGTCGCGCGGCGGCACCTTGATCTTCGCGCGCTGCGCAAGCGCGGGGTTCGGCACGAAGGTCAGCGGCTTGATGGCCGGATTCACTGCGGCGCCGGCTTCGGCGGCCTGCGCCACGGCCTGGGCCTCGTCTTCCTTCGCGCATGTGGCGCCATTGGCCTTGGCCTGCTCCGAGACCATGAGGTACGGGTTGACGTGGGCCTCGACGCGGCCGGGCTCGTCCACGCTGGTGGAGTTGATCTCGAACCACTCTTCAGGCGTGTCGCGCCGCACGAATGCGGTGCCGCGCACGTCGGTAATCTCATGCACCGGTTCGCGGGCCGCCAGGCGGTGCGCGATCTCGACGATGGCTCGCTCGGCATTGCCGTAAAGCAGTAGGTCGCACTTCGAATCGACCACGATCGAGCGGCGGACCTTGTCCTGCCAATAGTCGTAATGCGCAATGCGGCGCAGCGACCCTTCGATGCCGCCGAGGATGATGGGAACGTCGTTCCAGGCTTCCTTGCAGCGCTGCGAATAGACGATGGCCGCGCGGTCGGGCCGAGCACCGCCCACGTCGCCGGGCGTGTAGGCGTCGTCGCTGCGGATCTTCCGGTCCGCCGTGTAGCGGTTGATCATCGAATCCATGTTGCCGGCGGTCACGCCGAAGAACAGGTTCGGCTTGCCCAGCGCCTTGAAGGGCTCGGCGCTCTGCCAGTCGGGCTGGGCGATGATGCCCACGCGAAAGCCCTGCGCCTCGAGCATGCGGCCGATCACGGCCATGCCGAAGCTCGGATGGTCGACATAGGCATCGCCGGTCACCACGATGATGTCGCAGCTGTCCCAGCCGAGCGCGTCCATTTCCTTGCGCGTGGTGGGCAAGAACTTGGCCGTGCCGAAACGGGCCGCCCAGTACTTGCGGTAGCTGGTCAGCGGCTTGGCGGCACGCGCAAAAAAAGAGACGTCGACGGGGGCGTTCATCAGTGGGAAGTTGGCGGCGCGGCTTGGCGGGCTCGGCGCCGCAGTGGGCAACCCATGATTTTAGGGTTTTCCATCACTTCTGTCGCGTCCGGCCGCTTTGGCGCGACCGCTGCAAGGCCTTTAATTGGTTGCCAAAGTCAATCATCAATATGACAATGGCAATCATGTCGAGCACCCTGGCCACTCCCGATGCCGCCGCCGTCAAGGCGATCCGGCAGTTCAACCGCTTCTATACGAGCCGAATCGGCGTGCTCGACCCGTACCTTGGCAGCGACATGTCGCTGACCGACGTTCGCGTGCTGTACGAGCTGGCCCACCGGCCAACGCCCGTGGCAAGCGAGATCGGCCGCGACTTGCGGCTGGACGCCGGCTACCTGAGCCGCATCCTGCGCCGCTTCGAAGCCGAAGGCTGGCTCACGCGCCAGCCGCACGCCCGCGACGCGCGGCAAAGCGTGCTGCGCCTTACCGAAGCGGGCCACGCCGCATTTGCGCCGCTGCAACAAAAGTCGCGCGACGAGGCGGCCGCCCTGCTCTCCCCGCTGCCGGCAAACGACCGCCAGCAGGTGGTCGATGCCATGGCGCGCATCGAACGCCTGCTCGATCCGGCTTCCGCCCCGGCGGCGCGCACCCGCACTGTCGTGCTGCGCGATCCGGTTCCCGGTGACATGGGCTGGGTGGTGCAGCAGCACGGCGAGTTGTATGCGCGCGAGTACGGCTGGGACAGCGAGTTCGAGGCGCTCGTCGCCGACATCGTGGCCCAGTTCGTGCGCAAGTTTCAGCCGGCGTGGGAGAAGTGCTGGATCGCCGAACTGGATGGCGAACGCGTGGGCGCGATCTTCGTGGTGCGCAAGTCCGCCACCACGGCGCAGCTGCGCCTGCTGCTGCTCGCGCCCTCCGCACGCGGCCTGGGGCTGGGAGCGCGCCTGACCGACGAGTGCATTGCCTTTGCGCGTGCCAAGGGCTACCGGAAGATGGTGCTCTGGACCAACAGCTGCCTCGAAGCCGCTCGCGCCATCTACGCCAAGCGCGGCTTCAAGCTCGAAAAGGCAGAGCCCTACGAAGGCTTCGGCCAGCAACTCGTCGGCGAGACCTGGTCGCTCAAGCTGCAGTAGATGCGGCGCGCCTCCCCCTTTGCCACAGCTTCTTGAGCAAGGGGGCGAACCACACCAGCAGCACCACGGCGGCCAGGCCCGCGGCAATCGGCCGCGACACGAAGCCGGCCAGGTTGCCGTCCGACTTGATCATGGAGGTGATGAAGTTCTCCTCCAGCATGCCGCCGAGCACCACCCCGAGGATCGCGGGGGCGATCGGAAAGTCGTTCTCCTCGAGCAGGTAGGCCACGATGCCGGCCACCAGCATCACGCCCACGTCGAACAGCGAGTTGTTGATGGCGAACGCACCCACCACGCAGAACAGCAGGATGAGCGGCATCAGCACGTTGCGCGGCACCCGCAAGATACGCTTGGCCACCTTGATGCAGAGGATGCCGAGCGGAATCATGATGATGTTGGCAATGATGAACAGCATGAACACCGCATAGATGTTCTGCGGGTTCGTGGTGAAGAGCGTCGGCCCCGGGTTGAGGTTCTTCATGTAGAGCACGCCGATGACGATGGCGGTGATCGAATCGCCCGGAATGCCGAACACCAGCGCCGGAATCCACGCGCCGGCCAGCGCGCTGTTGTTGGCCGAGCCCGACTCGACGATGCCCTCGACATGGCCCGTGCCGAATTTCTC
>Ga0099826_10003148_pt1 | contig 11069 bp, 3 predicted proteins | sample Mtrugardesep15_FD_76830 | JGI IMG/M metagenome (GOLD analysis project Ga0099826, IMG submission 76830) | Root nodule microbial communities of legume samples collected from California, USA - M. trunc garden sep15 | ecosystem: Host-associated > Plants > Roots > Nodule | place: USA: California...
TTCCTAAGTAATTAATCAGTTTTCCATCACCATGATATGAATATGAACGTGGTTTGAGGTGTATGTATGTACGTCATGCATGAGCAAATCTAAACACACTCGATATTTCCTAGAAGGCTAGCAATTGTTTTCTTGGTGAGTGACACAAGACAAATATATAGTATAATAGTACACCAAATAGATTGATATTCCTAACATTAAGCTGAATATCCTACAAAATACAGTGGAAGTTATATCTGTTTTTTATTTTTTGTAATCCTCATTTGCTTTGACATAACTATTATTTATATTTTTTTGTTAAAATAATATGGTACAGTTGATTTCCCATGACTTTTAACTAATTTATAACTATCTTAGGAGTAAACCTGAACTCCTGGCACGCAACCAAACAGGGGAAATCTAATTTCATAGATAAAAGGAACGTGTTCTGTCATTCCTAGCTGTTACTAAAGGTGTAGATAAGTTGCAGCAAAAGCTGATGTATCCTACCATTACACAACAACAGTAATAATGGCCAGAGAGATGTAAAATCATTAATCATCCATTCTAAGGGTGAGAACTAAGCACCATATTGTGAGAATGGTTTACTGAAAAATTTCCAACAGATAGTATATGTTGAATTGGATTGAACAAATGAGTTAAATTTCAACAGTAATAATGGCCACAAAAGGAATGTGGCTGTCTAATGTGATGTAACAAGAAGGAAATATAAAGTTTATGTTGAACAAATGTGTTAAATTTCAAAAGCACTAGTCACTAGTCGCTTTAGGGTGTATAACATCAACACGAGAAGTGAAGTATGAAATAAGTTGTGTTGTGCTTCTAAGCAGTGAACTAGTGAATGAAGAGGGATGCACCCCTGTTTGGAGAAATAATATATTTTGCAGCTTGCAACAGAAGAACTTAACATATACTAGTAAGCGCTTGCGAATAAGTTATTTTTATGACACAAGACAAAATAAAGTCGATCTGTTTTTTATAATCTATAAGTTGTTTTCGTAAACTATATTGTAAGGAGTTTATGGAAATAAGCTGACATGTTCATAAGTTGTTTTTATAAGTTCTCCTAAACATTGTAACAAGTGTTAATGTCAGAGAATAAGCTCAAATAAGCTAATCCAAACGACCCCTAGTCTAGATTGATGGCGATAACATTTTGGTAATAAGGGTATGTGACTGTGAGTTATAATAAATCAGCCAAAATTGAACCAAAGTCAGAAACAAAATGTAAATCATAAGTAACTTCATATTATTATCACATGAGAATATAATATAATAACCGGCAATCAGGAATCAAAGTTGTGAATTTACATATTGGAATGAAATGTTTGAAAACATAGAATACAAGATTGGAGTGAGTTATGAAGATTGAGGAGTAACCCTATCATCATTTTCAAGATCAGGGAATTTTTGTTTAAATGAATCTTGACGCTGTAACCACATCATATGTCCCTGCAAATCAAATAGTATCAATCAATCAACAGATTCATTCATCAGAAGACAAGAGGTTTAGGTCATACCTGGAGAGCAGCAGCCCAAGTGATAAGGAAAGATGCAAACCAGAATTTCTTATCCTTCATCACTTTCTTCAATTCCATTTTCAAGGATTCTTATCACTCACACTTCACGCGCTCCTAAAATCACATCAAATTTCTTCTAATTGGATTGGGCTTTTCTACAACCCCAATATTGCTCTCTATCGATGAAAATCAATAATATATCTCATACCCCTCAAATTATAACTCTACCTCCAGTAATTTTTGTAACTTCTTAAATTATCCTTCATTCTAATAAATCAAATATATTTTTCAATTTTTTTGTGTCTTCTGGCAAAGTCTGTCGTTAACTCAGTTGATAAGAAGTAGGTAGTTGGTACACTTCGCCAAATATTAACATGAAGCATCTTTAGTGAGTGATTTGTAAGTATCTTTGTTAGCGTTCGTTGAACTTTAAAACTTGGTCATGGTGAGTCATGAAACTCAACTCACAAAAAAAAATTCTAATAAAAAAAACTCGTCAAGCTTTTTATTTTTTAATGGTGTGGGATTTTATTTCTTAAATGTATAAAAGGCAAATTTGTGTTTTGCAAGAATCGTCAAGTGCGAGTAAAATTTGAGGGGTATGGAGAAAAATTCTCTCTGATAATTCATCACAGCGAATGGTTTGTTCATCATTATTTTCTTATTTTTCCATGCTTGTTAACTATTTCTTCTACTAAAGATAATTTTTTTGAGATAACATAAGACAGTTGAACATTGATTTGGAAGGAGTGTAACTCATTTCATTGGATTCTAATTTGAACATTGATTTCTTTTAAATATCTAACTCATACAATTTACTTGACATTTTTTTTTGGTAGTGTAATTTACTTGACATTTAAAAGAATAGCGATGGAGGATGAAAATTTCAAAAAATCAAATAGATATATTTAAAAGAGACTACCGTAGAAAGAAAGAAAAAGAAAGAGAGCAAGGATAACATGAACTTTTCGCTATGTTTGTGGGGTAGGGGAACCAAGTGTCGTGTATAGAAAATACCAATAAAATAGACCTATCAACTGTTTCAGGCCTTGATTTTTAAATACTTTAGTCTTCTTTTCATTTGTTTTTATGTTCTTGTCTATTCTTACCAAATATTTCTCACTATCTTTTCTCTTATATTCAAGACTACAACTACACTTTTATTCTTACTAGTAATAGATCCGTGCATTCGCATGGGTCACGAGCCATTGCGATAATTATCGTCGGAATCAATATATATATATATAAGAGAATACATTTAAAGGGTCAAAGTAATACAAATAATTTGGTCAAAGATGATTTAAACAGGAAAATCTTTTAGTGAAGAAACTACACGTAGTCAATTTCCAAATGTTAGAACAACTTATAAATGTTGAAACCTAGACAAAAAGAGAGCTTGTTGAACAAAGTTTCAACACCACTCTTATCACGACAATTGTTTAATATATAACGATAAGCATATAATATAGGTGAAAATATATTACAAACTATAAGCTCTCAAAAACTTTGAAAACGATATTGGTGGTAGATTTCAAGGCTTGATTTTCTTTGTCATGAATTACTATCTTAAGACCTTTTTTGCTCTTTACCCTTGAAATTTCCACATACAGTTGACCACGACTAAACACAGTCTGAGGAAGATATAATCCAGTGATTGTCCTTGAGATTTGTTGATAGTCATAGAGAGCTTGAATGGCCATGGGGACTGTGTAGGAGATATCTCCATTCTCGAGATATATACAATTGCTCCAATGTTCTTACCTGAAATAACTTTTGCTTCAATAACATGGTTTGCTAGTCTTGTTACTATGAGTCTTGTTCCATTACACAAACTCTCTGATTGGTCAATATTTCTGAGTAGCATTATAGGTGTACCGGTCTTGAGTTTTATTTTATGGTTGGGTAGCCCTGAAGTTGTGAGAGTATTCAAAAACTCAGGGGTCAACACATCAAAAGTCTCATTGCCATCAACTTCAGATCTATCAACATAATCCTCACTTAAATACCCTTTTTCATCACTTATAAAACATAAAAAAGAAAGAAAGAAAACTACAATTAATGATAAAATTATAACAGACAATTGTGAAAACATGTTGAAACATTGTATTACTTGGAATCAAGCCCAAAATATATACGTTGATAGCATTAACAATCTTGAGTGTTCCAGCCAAAATAGCCCTGGATTGTAGAATTTTTGGATCATTGTAATTCTTGACTAAGTCTGGATACGTGATTTGAAGAACCGCCTGAATTGGATCATCAAAATTAGTGATCAATAAATTTGATAGAATGTCAATATCTGCAAACCCATCATCAAGTTCAAACAACTTCCCATCTCCAACATTCAATATCCATTTCGAAAATTCTTCCAATTCTGAAAATAAAAGCAGAACAATTGAAATCCCGGAAAACAAACTTATATTTTGAATCAGCACAATTGACATAAATATCAATTTTGTACCTATTAGAATGAAAATAATGAGATACTTGTGAAGTCTATGGCATAAAAATTATAATTATATATAAGCCTATAAAAAAAATATACCTTGGAATTGCCAATTTCACCTCTTTCGAACATGAACACTTGTATGGTTTTTTTGGATTGGCTGTCTTTCTAGTGCATGCAATGCAACCATAGTAACAGTAACACACACAATATCCTGATTTAAAAGTATTACATATGTAAGTAAGGATAAAACAAAAGTATTAAATGGCCTTTGATAAAAAAAAAATAAGCTTCATTAATGTATACTTCTCGGAAGTCACAAATATCCTTCAAGGTCATATATGTAGCATTGGAAAAAAAAACTTTTGTTAAAGTGTATATTGTGAACCACTTGTTCAGTTTGACCTAGATTGACTCAACACAGCTAGCCTCTCATTCTGCTCAGAAGTAGGTAACCTATTGCAGCATATTATCACCACCACTCACACTCCGACCATCATTTTAAATAAAATACAGAAAGGAAGAAAAAATGCCATTCATACTTAGCCTTGAATTCTTTGATTTTTGGGATACTGTCATTGATCAACAACTTTGATTCACTCCATGCATTAGATACTATCATTATTATTTATTATGAATTTATGAGTCAACCATTAATTCAATATAAAGTGTAATAATGTTTGAAAGTATAACAGGGGTTGTTGTAATTTAGGAAAAAAACCTTGTTTATCCTTGATCATTGCATGTGTGAGAATAAGTACTAATGCTCCACAAATTTTGTTTTGGTTGTAGTAATTTAAGAACTTGGTTGCATAGCTTTCCCAAAGAATGCAGGGAATAACTTTACCCCTATTGAAGATATAAAAAAATTAGTCATGTGTTATTTTTTAATACAATGGTATTAAAAAACAAATTACGAAAAAAAATGCATGAATACGCAAGCATCCAAAACAAACTATCTAAAAAAATGTATGAACCATACTTCAAATCTTTGAGCTTGACATTACAACCACTTTTTTTGTGCCAAAGTTTGAAGGAATGTTAACTAATTTCTAACACCAATAATAAATGCCACAAAAACACACATACATGAAATTACTTGAATTCGAATATGTGTTAAGTAAAATTGGAATTCATAAAACCATTATTATAGATTTGAATGATAACCTTCAAAGCCTCTCAGGTTTACAATTTCCTTCAAGGATTTCACCAAAATCTTTGAAATAATATTGTGTCGGAGGTATTTCATTAATCTCTCTTGGCTTGACATTTGTAGCTCCAACGAACACAAATATCTCCAAGTGATCACACGGCTTCCATGAAAAATCATTATCATACGCAGAACCATTGTTGATGATGCATGTCATATTCTCTTTGAGCCTTTCCTTTCATTTTGGCGTGTGATCAGCACAAATCACTTGGATCCTATCACCCTGTAGAAACAAAAAATTTCACCTAATTACGAACTATATACAATGATATATGAAGAAATTAAAAGAATGATTGATGAATACTGTACCATAAATTAATTAAGGCTAATGAAAGTAATACTATACTATAAATTCATAAAGGGTAATGTAAGCACATAATTATTAAACATGATCATTGAAACTTCTTAGTATAAATTAATAAAGGGTAATGTAAGCACATAATTTATAAGACATGATCATTGAAATTTCAAAATCTTAGTTATTATTCACTAATACTTCATATTTGCACGTATGATCATTGGTGTTTTCTAATACTTCATATATGCACTGGATCATTAATATACTTTCTAATATAAGGTGCGACTCTTTTTACCATTGCTTGCTTGCTACTTATTTTTCACTATGATCAATTATAAATAACAACTATTGTAGGCTGTAAAATATCAAAAACAAACTGAGCCAAAAATATTCAAAGTTTTATTTTTTCAAAAAAATTTACCTTTGAATCCATAACGATCATTTTAAGGTACTCATTCCCGTGATTGTTGACAACACTCTAGACATCGACAACACGAACAACAAGTCTCCATATTTCTTTAGAGTCATTGATATCAATGATTGCATCAATAGATAGATCCATCCTAAAAAAGAAAAATAGTTACACTTTGTTTTTTATAGCGTGGCAACAAATTTGAGGATTTTCGTTACTTTTTTTATTTGCTATTGGAAAAATTGGTTACAGCCTTTTAGCGCGACAACTAATTTTGAGCAATTTAGTTATCTTTGTTTTTAATTTCCTATTGGAAAAATTCGTTAGAGCCCTTTTATTCACTGAAATTTATCTACACTTTTTTTTTAATTTAATTTATAGTTATCTTAAATTTGTTACAAACCATTATCCGCAATTTTTTATTTAAAAAATAAATAAATTAAATTTTGCAAAATGACTGTTATGCACATAAAATTAAGGAGATCATGAGTTTTAATAAGGACGATTATGAAATTTTTCTGTACTTCAATTTTTATATATTGTTAGTAGATGTTAGTAGATATTCTCTAAAAAAAACTTTTACTTATATATATTAGACATAAAGAAATATTAATTAAAAAATATCAAATATTAGACATAAAGAATGAAGAATCATAATTATAAAAAATCTAATGTAAATATTAATTAAAAAATATCAAATATTTCTAAATTCTATAATAAATAAAAGTCTGGACCACTATTTGTGTATGTATGATTTACAAAGAAAAAAGACCTACAATGGAAAATTAATGAGACCATCCACGACAGAGCACCCTAAATTGGGTGTTTACATTAAATTCGTATGTCCACATCACTTATTTTACCGTAATACTTAATAAGCACCAATTTTCTCCAACCCAGCACCTTAAAAGAAATTATTAAATAGGTCCCACAAATAATTTTATATCATTACATTTTAACAAAATTTATTTATTTTATTAAGATTTATTAAATGAGACCCATGAAAAATGAAGAGAGAGAGTGCTTCCATAACCACCCTTCTCCATAGACACCCATATATTATACTCCACAATGGAAATGCCTATTTAATGTGGTGCTAAATAGATGAAACACCCACAATACCATTGTGGATGGTGATAAAAGTTAAAATACATGTCCAATAAATAACTAAAGACAAGTTTAAGAGGTCTTCTGGGACTGGGTGGGAGCAACGGATGCTCAAAGATAATCTAAACTAATATGTGCACAGTAGTAACTTTTATTGTAGATAATCATATGAACTTATTTTTGTTATATAATTTGTTTCCACTTCGACTATGGCATATTGTCTATATTGACTTTGTTTGGCAAGACTTTTAGCTATCTTATACTTTATTTTAGCTAGCTTATACCTTATTTGATTAGCTTATCAATTTTGTTTGACCAGAATAGAGATGTTTAATTTAGTAGATAAGCTTATCTTCGTAGTCTATATTTTTTTTTTCATATCCTATTTTAAGTAGCAGCATTATAAGTTTATTCTTTTTAATAAAGCATGACCCTAAATTTATCTCTTCAAACTAGTGTTCAAAGTCACCAACGGATAAAGAGTAATCGAATTCATAACTAACTAACTAACTAACAAGCAAATAAATTATAAACTAGAAGCTGAATTGGTGCCCTGCTCCTTGAGTTGAGCTAACATTGAGTCAGACCAGATGCAGCAATAGCGTTTCACATAGATAGCTCAAAAAGGAGGATTGAATTCAAACTTTGAAACTGACATAAACACTAACTTACTAACATTTGCCTATAAGGAAAAATGCATCAATAGCAATAATGCACAAACCTAATCTCTTTTCTACCAGCATTGGCTACATGCATTGAACTCAACAAAAACATTTTTATGTATTTCTATCAAAGTTAGTTGTAACCAACATGAAGATGGGAGTAAAAATCCATGTTAACATTACTCCAATTAAATTGTAACAATCAAAAGGAATGATCTTTCAGGCTGACAGTTTGCCTGACAAGTAGAGAGAAAGCTTCTCTCTCATAGCATAGGCAGTATCGTCAACAAATTCGCAGGTTTGATCTTGATAGTCTGAATCGTGCTTGAGGCACAAGGGCATATCATCCAGCACTTCATCCTCCAGATGGATAACTATATTATGTAGTATGCAGCAAACAAGAATAATTCTTGGTAACTTGTGCTTATTAGGCTTCTGCATCACTCCTCCGATTATCTTCCACATCTCCTTCAGCCTTGACAATGCTCTCTTCGCTACCATTTGGGTTGCAGCAACCCTTTTGTTAAAATCAACCTGAACATTAGAGAGCCCTTCGCCTCCATAAGGAGTAAGAAGCCATGGCAAAAGGGGGAACCCTGTATCGCCAACTATATATTCCCTCAACATTGTTCCGTCCGGAAGTATTTTCTTACCTCCGTTTAACTTCTTCCCTTCTTCAGTAAGATTGAAAAAAGCCGAGCTTCGAAGAACATGGTCATCACTCACACTTCCAGGCCATCCAGTAACTATGTCACGGAATCTCAAATCCGGATCCACAATGGCTTGCAAAACCATGCTACATTTCTTCTCGCAATCAAGCCATACACTACTCTCAGGGTCTACAGTGGGAGAAGTCATCAATATGTGTGTGCTGTCAACTGCACCACAACAGTTAGTAAGGCCCCGAATTTTGTCAAACTTGGACTTTATCTCTTCCATTTCCATTTCAGTTGAAGGCCAGCTAAGATGGCAAAGACCTCTCCCTTCCATTGCTTCCACAAACCGCCATGTTATCTGGGAAACAGTGGACAGGTTCACCCGAAATGAGTTGCCAATGGTTGTCAACGAGTCACCAGAGCTAAGCCTTCTAAGAGCAATGGCCACTTGGTCGTTCGAAGATAAACGTTTGCCATTTAAATCAGCACAACAAGAGGATCTGGCCAGCATATCTTTTTCCACAAGAGAACATATATAGTTGAATGTCTTTCTTGAGATCTTGAAAACTGATTTGAATTTCTCGATATCTTTAGATCTAGCTAAAGGTCCTAAAATTAGCAAAATTAAAGCACAAGCAAGTCAGACCGACAGTAAGATTTTACAATAAAAAACATATTGAATAAGTATATTACATCGCATAGCATGTTATGCAATGACAGACACTGGTGGGTTTAGTACCACTTGTACTTCGCCTAATCACTAAAATGTTTGTTTGATGTTAAAGAAAATGACAGACATGATCTTCTCTATACTACGCTGCAGATATATTCAAATTAAAAATGAATTTCAAATTCTTTGTATGAAAACATTTGAAACTCAGTTTCTTTGAATGACATGTTAGTAAAATCATTTTAGTTTATTCTCCAAACTACTTAAAGATACAAAAGCATAAACATTTCAAAAAAAAAAATGAACATCTAGCAGCTCGTTTATGAAAGAATTTCGATTGAGAAACCAGCCATAGTATTGAAATGGTTGAAGGGGTTTAACTGATATATTTATAAAAGGGGTTTCATACCTATGCATTGCTGATTTTATTCGTCTTTCAAAACATCTTCTGTTGTAAACCAGAGTATAAAGTTTTCAACTCATAAGAATGCATTTTAATATTTATTTTATTTGAGTATACCATTCTAACATTTACTCCATTTATCATTTTAGATAGAAACATATTGACTTCAACAAAATATCCTAAGCGCAGTCGCACGTTTAACCGATAAGCTTTAACAAATTTTCAATCAATTCAATAAGTTGGACATAAAAATCCTATTCATGTTGACCACAGCTTGTAAGTTATGAATCAAGAAACTTCACTTAAGAAATCCTACTCCTCATGTATTTAGTAGTTGTCACTTGCTAGCAAAAAACCAAAAACGCCCGATCATGTGATGAAATATCATTACAGATGAGATTCAAACAACGAGGATGAAATCTAACACGCGTAGCTACATAACATCTATGCATAACAAGGGAAAGAATTTGCACAATTCATATATTAAAACAAGACACAAGATACCCAAAATGTTATGTTAAGCACATTGAGTAATTGGCTATGAAAGACTCTGACATAGGCACCGCACACGACACAGACATTCAGTAAAAATTTGAAAAAATGAATTAAATAAAAGAGATACACGTGAACCAAAATATGAGTAGTTGAATAAAATTACAATCAAAATCTACAAAATTTCTTAACAAAAAATAAACTACCTAAGCAATAGATAAACATTTAGGACAAATATATGAGATTACATTCGTAATGGAGTAACAAAGCAAGATTTGTAATAATAAAAAAAAATTAAAAATACAGCAGCAACATAAATATGAAAAGTGATCAAGTAGTAAAAAACAAAAGATAATAACAACAAACAGAACCAAAAAAATAAAAAAAAGAAGGTATACCTGTGATTCTTTTGGAGAAGTGATACCACCAATCAGAAGGGTGATGCAATGGAAATGGGGTTGTTGCAATGATATCTTCGTTATTGTTGTCACTTTTCTTTCTCTTCTTCACTCCTCTGATGGAACCCATTAACAAAGTTTTGTTTTTTCACAACAACAATACCAAACAGGGAAGATAACCTATTAATCAAAAGTTTAGGGGAAGTAATTAAAAGTGATATGATATCATGTGTGTGTGGAAATTCATAATATGAAAAAGTTTAGGGAAGTAATAATAAAAAATGGATGAGTGAAATATGTGAGTGTTGTGTTGGTGAAGAAAAGAATGATGAATGGAAAGAATAACAATATTACTGTACTGACTAAGGCAAATGTTCATTCAACACCACTTTCTGTCGTACCCGGAGGACAACGGAAAATATTAATTTTGATCCCCGAATATTAACGACTGTTTTGATTAACATAATCTACAATCAACTACTATATTTTTTTTGATGTTGATCCAATCAAATCTCGTATGTAGTAGAATTTTTTTAGAAAATGTCAGGAATGGAAACTTTATATGCAATTAATAATATATATGACTTTTTTTTAAAGAATAATAATATGTATGACTTTTTTACCTCAAAAAAAAATATGTATTACTTTTAAGGTATGTTAATTAAAATCAAATATTTTTAATGCTTTAGTAAGTATGTTTGATAGATAGTGTAAAAATATTTGCACTATCAATGCATTTCAATTAATTTTTTTACTAATTAAATACTTTGATCGTTTCCTTAAAAAAAAAAAAAA
>Ga0099826_10003149_pt1 | contig 11067 bp, 3 predicted proteins | sample Mtrugardesep15_FD_76830 | JGI IMG/M metagenome (GOLD analysis project Ga0099826, IMG submission 76830) | Root nodule microbial communities of legume samples collected from California, USA - M. trunc garden sep15 | ecosystem: Host-associated > Plants > Roots > Nodule | place: USA: California...
AAATATGAATTTATTGTTGAATTAAAAGGAGGGTATAATTGGAAGAAAACGTGAAAAAATACACTTTGCTATTTTGATGGAAATTTTCTAAAAAGACACTTAAAAAGGAACGGAGGGAGTAACTATTTTCACCATTCCCCTCGAAGGAATCATACGTGAGCAAAATGGACGACTAAGATATCATCAGCAACTAAAAATGTGGTCTAATTAGATGTTGTTGCCAATGCCTGTCACACTTACACAACCTCTGGGAAAATAGGTTACAAGGAACCAACCAGAAAAAATGATACAACAAAATAAATTACATTATACTTTTCTACACAAGCTCAATGATGATCTATATGCGGGCGGAATAATGCATCAGACCTTTGGTAACATGACCTAAGAAGTACATCTAATGGGTCAGCTCATCCATCATTAAACTATTTCATCTCCATGTTCACTGTACCAGAAGTTGCTAAATTATCAAACTTACTATCCTTTCTCAACTATGAACATGCTAACAAAACTTTGATTTATATTTCAGGTGGAGAGCCAGGTAGGTGTGTGAAGTATAAAGTTGAAAATATTTATCCTTCTGTCAATCCTCTTGCTTACCAGAGATCTAATCATCACTAATTGGGTAAGCATCTCGGTCACTACAAGCATCAAAGCTCTCACTTCAGGAAGTAACATCTGATTCACTAGTTTGACTATCGTTATGATCATTGCCAGAATCAGGCACCGAACTGTCAGAACTCTGGACAGGAAGAAGCATCACTGAATGGCTTTGTACAGTTGTTGGTTCTTCTGGTTGGTTGGTTTCAGGATCACGATGTTCGTCATTTGAAAGCATGTATAATAAACCAAACTTCTGTCCATGATTTAGTCCTGGGCAGAAACCCTGCAGAATTATAACAAAATACTCAAACATGAAAAAATTGTTTCCTTTAATTTAAATCATAAAATAAAAAAATTCCCACAATACGTAGGACCACAAATCCAATTTCTATAGAGCCGTCTGTTATTTATTCTTGAATGTGTAAATCAATTCATCATCAATTGGCAGTTACTTGTCAACGTGCAATTCAGTACAATTCAACCGTGACATCATCTGTTAGCCCACTGGTGTAGATTGGGAATCATATTTCCAATAAAAATCTTATTCCACTTATCCTGTTTGTATCATTAAACCACTTTTATCTTCTCAAATATACATAATAAGATATAGAAAATATTCAGGGGAAACCAAATTTTAATGAGATAACTAGATTTCTAATCTGCTTATAAATATAAAGAAATTTATCCATTTCAAGTCCTACAGTGACGTAAGATCAAAAATGTGAAAGCAGGGAAATAGAAGTTCCAAGTGTAACATGAATCAGTGGAGTGATGGGAGGAAGGAGTACTGAATACCTTGATCAAACCAGAAACAGCACTTGGTTCCGACGTAGTGTGGTCTGAGGAATATGTAGCTTTAGTCCAACTCCCGTAAAATCTACTATCATTTGATTCGTGCTTATCTTTGTCCACCTTGGCCACAAAATAAGTTTGTCTCAAATCACCGCTTCTACAATAAGAACCATAGTATAAACAATGTTCCTTCACAAGAGAGATTTGAGGAGTAGCAGGCAGTAAATGACCTTCAGTACTGAATACGTACCTGTATCACAACAAACAGAAAAAAGAAGCAACTCAAATTTATAGTATAAAAAGACCACCCACTAAATTGTAAATATATAAGCCTACTCACTTGTATGGCCCGTTTTCCACAAGGTTATCAGGATCCACGGCCAAATCAAAAAGGAGCCACAGATACTTCACCTAATAGTAACATGGGTTGGTTATTAGTAAAATTCCTCTTTCAGACAAATAATAGAAGAGAAATTGAAAGGAAAGACAAATGTTAATGATAATAAGAGGCGTGATTTGTAAAGGAAGAAAGAAATCTCAAACAATATGAAATTTATAGAAGTGTATAAAACCACTCCTTGACTCAATTAAAAACTTGAGCTTTTATGAGAGCTAGACATTGTACCAAAGCAGCACCTGAAGTCATAATCTTAACCACGATTCTTAATGCTACTATAAACACCAGTTGAAGCCCTAAATAAATTTTTGTTTTATGGGTTTCGAAACGATTAGGAGGGCTATGTTCTCAAAATCATGTAGAATAAATTCTTACTGTCTCAGCTAAAAAGAAGCTCTCCATGTGATCTTCCTGTCTGTGATCTTCAACATCTGAAATATGACAATATCCACAAGGGCATCGCGTCCCATATTGTAAACTAGCAAGCATGTCCCTCCCAGCATCTAGATATCTACAAAGAAATATGTATGACAGAATTAAAATGCCTATATATAGAACAAAACTTGTACCACAGCTCTCAACAAATCATTTATAAAAGTTTATCATGAAAGGTAATATCAATTTCCTATTTTGCAGGAAAAAGGAGAGAACAAAAAAATCTAAATTGCAGACCACTTGAAAAATCGTGAAAGATAGTGCATCCTCTTAAAAGCAAATGAAGAATAGCAAGAACAAAAATCCACCAAAATACAATCAAATTTTCTATTATGCAGGATAACTGAGAGAACAAAAAAATCTTAATTGCTAACTGTTAAAGAGTCCCTCCCACATCAGATAGGAGATGGCCTGACAATGTGTTTATAAATAGGGGCAATCCTCACCTCATAAGCTGGTTTTGTGGGGTTGTGTTAGGCCCAACCACGATTTCTAAGATGGTATCAGAGCCTCTTCAAGATCCATTGGGTCACCTGCTATCAGGTTTCCGCTATCGGGCCACTCATCATTTATGTCCACGAACCAAGCCCAATAATGCTGGTCGTGAGGGGGTGTGTTAATAGTCCCACATCGGATAGGAGATGGCCTGACAATGTTTATAAGTGGGGGCAATCCTCACCTCACAAGCCGGTTTTGTGGGGTTGTGTTAGGCCCAACCACGATTTCTAAGACTAACCACTTGAAAAATCGTGAATGATAGTGCATCCTCTAAAAACGAAAGAAGAATAGCAACAAAAAAAAAATACACTATAAACCATCTATCTATTTATAATGACTGTAACGGATCTTTCATGCCTAAAAGTTACGTTTAGTAGATATTGCCTTGCAAGGGAAAATTAATTTTGTTACTGTTAATTTTAATCTAGTCCAAGAGTTGAAAATGAAATATATTCTCTTAAAGCACTACAAGAAAACAGGAAATAATCCCACCTGGTTTTGGCTTTCCTTTTTAAAAGAGAAAGAAAGACCATGAGAACACTAGGTAATTGAAAATTCAGGTAAAGGGCTAGGCTGACTTCTCAAGTCTACTCTCGAAATCCATAATGATGTTGTCTTGAAATAGTAATCTGTTAGAATATTAGTATTTAGTCAATTGTATTTGATTTATGTGTACTGCACTATTACCAAGTCCTTAACTGATTATGATTATCCTTGCTTTGTTTGCCTAGGAAATAAGAGAATGATGAGGACCCCTAGACACACAACTACTCATCTTTTTATCGTTAGACCACCAATTGTGGGTCAGATCCCTCCTAGTTATCACACTGTACATTCCGCAGTGGCAGCACAATCTCTGAGGAACAAGAGTTGCAAAGATTGAAAGAAATTTTTTTTTTTTTTTGAAAGAAGATTGAAATATATATATATATATCTGTGTGTGTGTGTGTCTAGAGGGAGGGCGAACAGAGAAGTGAAAAGTATACAGATTTAGAGGTGGGTTGAAAGGAAAAAATAAAGGCACTGAGAAATAAGAAAAAGAATAACATGGTGACCGTGAAACAGAAGAGAAGAGTAATTTGCATAGTAATATTATAAGAAAAAAGAGCAGACTAAACCATGCTTGTGAAGACAGGTTCAAGGCTTCAATCCACAATGAAAATAAAGTAGGCAACAAACATGTAAAGAACGAGATTCTTTAGAGAGAATGTTTCTTTTGAATTTGTAAGTACTAACCTAACTTTATTTATGTTGGTAAAGTGGGCTATATACAATATAGAGGGTCTATCAAGTGAGAGGACTTTTATTGTGAGAGGCTTAAATCATGACCCTTGGATTAATTTGTATCATAGCATTTAGTTTTAATGACCGCGTCAGATCCTGATGTCTTCGTCCACCATCAGGCCTCGTCTCTTTCCCATAATCCCATCTCCTTCTGCACCTTTTCGTTTCATCAATATCAAAAAATAAAGAATTCCCCTTTTGCATCTTCTCTTTATATCTAGTGTGTTACTACTGCAGTGTTTTTTCCTCTAATTTTGACTTTTCAGTTTTTGGGCAAGGCTTCAACTCTTATGTTATTCCAGATCTACTTAATTAGAAGTATTGTGAAATCATGAAAAATTGGAAGAATATCAAACGATTGAAAAATTGGTTACTATGAATTCCTCACTCAACCTAATTTTCAAAGAATTAAATGAATTTATGAAATCATGTAAAAAAAATTAATTTATGAAGGAGGATAACTTTTCGATTGAAAAGATGGCCACCATTGTTGAATATCTAAGTGTTCTTGATTTTTTTATTACGAGAGAATGAAAGATGAAGGTTTTGTGTTTGGAACAAAGAAAGGGAAGCGGGGCAAACAATTGAGAGAAGAAGGGGAAAATTAATCTGATGGTTTTAGTAGGCTTTAAAGCTCAAAGCATCTTAACCGTTGGTTTTAATCTGATGGTTGTTAATTACTCCTCTCATCTCTCACTTAATACACCCTCTACAATATATATTTGTACAACTATAAGCAGACATAAACAAGATTTTTTTTATTCATGGTACCACAAACTAAAGCAGATATACGCAGACCTAGGATCTCTGGTAGCTTTGTATAGCCAATATGTGCTTTCTATTAACTCAGGCCGCAGCGGGTAACTCTTTTGCCCATGCTGATATAAAGAGAGAAAAATATAGATCAGAAATATTAGAGATAATAAGGTCAAAGCTTCCTCCTAAGAGGAATTGTAAGATGCTTTTCTATTGGCAAAAATAAAAATGCATTCGATTTGGCTAAATGAAAATGAAGGGCCATCAGTTAAATGACTGGTTCATATCTTAAAATCTCCGACAGTCAATCTGACATAAACTGCTTGAATTACTCCAACATTAACACTGGCAAGACAAACAATAATGTTCATCTTGCAATTAATTTTACTATCAACACTTGTTAAGTTATATATCTCAAACTGCTTTTTCTCTAATATTATGTAAGGATGTAACTTCAAAAAAGTAGGCTCCTTGTTCTTGCATTACAAAAGAAGCTAGCAATTTTCACTCCTATGAAAGAATTTATGGTACTCTTCATAATCTTTGGTTCTGTCTTGTATCGAAGTTTTTATGGTTCATGTTAATTGTTTTGCCAGCTTGTTGTCTTAGCCGTATTTTACTGCACTTGACTTGAGCCAAATGCTCTCAACAAGAATGCCTCTTTGCCTTTAAAGCTTAATCTTGTTATGGGATAGAGTTCGTTAATTGATTCTCTTTAGGACTCGGTTCATATTACTTCAAGAATGTACCCGTTCTAAATATTTCAACATTTCTGTTTGAAGGATATCTAATCATCCCAATAGTTGTGCCTATCTATTTTCTCTCTAATAAGACTCTTTTTTCAATAATAGATTCAATTTATCATATTAACAGAGATTTTGAGCTAGAAGTTTGTTGAAGAGGGTGTTGTGTGCAATTGATGACCAATTACCTTAAAACACTACAAATAGAAAGAACTTCTTTCAAAGGAGGCTCAAGCTATATAACTAAACAAGCATGTTAAAAGCTATATTGGGTCTCAGGTGTCAAAACTAAATATACCTGAACACTGAGACTAGCAAGATTAAAGCCCTCGGGGGTAAAACCATATCTTCTCCAGACACTCAAGAACGCAGCATGAGTACGAATTGCAGGATTGATATCTCCGGCTAAAACCTTGCAAAAATACTTGTTATAATTAGCCTTAACTATGGCACAATTTTTTATACAGATCAACTAAAAATACTAAATTATACCCCAAATCAAGAAAATAAAAACCTGAAGGCCAGGCCAAAATGCCTGCAGACTGTTAAATAATGGCCAGACAATAGCAGCAGAGTCCATATTCACTTCTACATACCTAGAAGCAGAAATCCAAGTCCAAGTTTCAAACTTTAAATACAATAGAAAAATAAACATACTTTTGAGTTTTGAAAAACTAAGACTGCAAGTCAACTATATTTACAGGGTGGCACGCATTGCCACAAGCATTTACCAAGGATCGTGATAAAGATAATGCATGGCAGCAGCATAAGCTTCCTGAAATATATACAAGTACTCCTCATCTCCAAATAATAGATAAGCCTGAAAGATCATGTATAGAAAACAAAATCAAACAACACAATATAAATATTAACTGACAAAATTTAGCACAAAAAGGGACATTCACAGAAGAGCAAAAGGAATTCAGGCAAAAACTATTTCAATTGGTTAATAATGTTCAAAAATTGGTTAATCAATAACCACTATATGACTTAATCACTTGAGTAGATATATGCTCCTAAACTGAATATTTTAACTGATAATTTCATTTAGCAATTTTCCCCGAGGATCTTTAAGCACCACATGTTTTTTCATATAATAAAAAACATCAATCATACAAGCAAATAGATAGGGCTCATAATTGACAAGCATAAATAAGGTGGCACCTACAAGACTAAGTTCAACGATTGTAACAAAATTATAGCCACAGTTGAAAGTAGTCTCCAATGCATAAAATTCTAAAGATATCCCCAGCACATAGGTCAAACAAGTGGAAGAACAGTAATAGGAAGAATATAATGCGGGCCAACTTTACTTGTTTAAATTTGGTAGATACATAAAGGGCAACCCGGTGCACTAAAGCTCCCGCATGCGCAAGGTCCGGGAAGGGGTCCCACCATTTGGTGTATTGTACGCAGCCTTACCCTGTTTTTTACACAAGAGGCTGTTTCTAGGACTTGAATCCGTGACCTTTCAGTCACATGACAACAGGGTAAGGCAAATTTGGGAGATACATAGACAAATTATTTTTGAAATATTTCTTAAAATAAAAAATCATTAATATATAAAGAAAGCACATTATAACATTATCGAAAACCTATGTTTTTTTCTAAATCAGATAAAACCAATGAAGCAAAAGAAGAGAAATGAACAAATAGGAAGAATATCATATTAAGTAAACTATAGAGTGAAGCAAAACCAAATAAAACAAAAATGTGTTTCCACTTGAACACTGACACACAGGGAAAACACATCAAACAAAATATGCAAGCAAAATTCCTTCAACATCATTGATAAGTTTTGGTATACTCAACTAATTCTAGATAGTAATAAGGAACTGTGGTTATTTTGCAGATTAATAGAAATTGACGCTTTCAGTACAAATGTCTCTATGGAGGCTTCACCATACTAAATTTCAGCTACTAACCTTCAATAAATACTCATAAAAAGAGTCGATACTAGTTCCTATCCCAGCATCCTGCACAAAGTCAAGGAGAGTGATGTAGTTACTATTATTAACAAACTTAGCCTGCAAGGTACACACATAGATAAAACAGAAGTAGGAATAGAAGCACTATACAATTGCTGAAGAAAGTACGAGATAAAATTCAATATATTATATGGTTCCATTATATTAAATATTGGGTCACAAATATTAGATGACAAAATGCCAAAATATGCTTAATATATTATATATATGTGCGCGTGTGTGTGTTCCTTAAAACTCTTTATTGTGTAATTTTCAACAAACAAAATGCATGATGTACCTTTTGTGTCCATTCACCTGTAAAAACATTAATATGTGCACCGACCAAATTAAGCTTTGAACGCCGCGCCCAAATTGCAAGCACTGCATTCTTGGTGACTTGTTCAAAAACTGCATGTTAAAAATTCAAAAAGAAAGGACTTTAATTAATAAGACAGTGAACCCTAGTCGCCCCACCCCAAGAGAGTGAAGAACGTAAAAATTGACAAGAAAGGAAAAGCTAAAAACCAAAGTACATAGCATGAATGAGAAGAAAACTTTAAATCATTACAAATACTTGGAAAAAAAAAGGGCAACCCGGTGCATTAAAGCTCCCACATACGCAAGGCCAAGGAAAGGGGTCCCACCATTTGGTGTTTGTACGCAGCCTTACCTTGTTTTTTACACAACAAGTTGTTTCCAGAACTTGAACTACCTTTCAGTCACATGATAACAACTTTACCGGTTGCGCCAAGGTTACCCCTCTCATTACAAATACTTGATTAAGCTTAAATTTAAAATCCATAAGATAGTCCTAAACAATTGATAGGTCACAAATTAAAAACTTAATCTAGAGTATTAACAAGTACAACTTAAAAACTGAAAAAATAGACAAATACAAAACACCATGCTTTTGATAAGTGACAAGGAAAAAAAAATCAAAACTAAGTAGTAAAATTCTAGATATCTAATCTAGAACATCTTTTAAGTTAAAATCATAATCTTCCATAGGATAGCAAATACTGCCAAGTAACGTTGTTGATCCCATGCATCCTAACCAGATTGCAATTCTGCTTATGATCAGGAATAACCAAGGTCATCAAAGATCATAGGATTGTATGATTTGATGAGTAAGATCACTATTTTTACCGCCTTGTGACCAGATGAAAGCCAAAGCATTTGATGAATTATATCAATCTTTAGGCACCAAAATTAGTTGTGTATGAATGATCTAAAATCTATTAGAGTTGAACTCCTTACATAACATATGTGTGCAAATGATCAAAAGGTGAAATGGTAAACTTACTAGGATCATTTGTCAAACGGCTTAGAACACCAAATTCAAGAGTCAAGGTTCCACCACCAGCTGTTGAAGTTATCTAAGCATGAGAAGTAATAACATTTAGCACAATATGTAACAAGAAAAAAGTTCACAATATACGAAATATATAAGAAAATTGATCTTCGAAAAATTCCCTGTTTCTTAAAACCAAAAATAGTGGAGCAAAGAAGAGTGTCTGGGGGATTTCCTGTGCTAAACTAACATAAGCTTATCACTTGTAACTTATACATCATTTGACACTATTAGCCACTTTGGCAGCTAGACCTACATCTTCTACATAAAAGCAGAAAGCATAGGTTAAGACATTACCTTGCTTTCATGTTTATCAACTCCATGCAACAAATTTACAGACCCAAATGGAATTCCTGAAAATACAACATAACAAATAAAAGTCAACATATGAAGCACTATGGAGGAGGTAAAACAACATTCTCTATCAAGCTAGGCTGAAATAGTATCGATTTTGCACCAATCTCAGTAAATAACTAGAAAGGTGGTTTCTTAACACCTCTCTGCAGCTACTTCACTGAGATTGTGTATGTTATGGAGAACATATGTCTTGGTTTCATGTACAGCAAAGAGGTTAAGCAAGGTGAACCTCCGTCCCCTTCGTTGTTTACTTTAGGGGTTGAATTTGATTTTCAAGTCCACGGCTTTCAAGAGTTGTTGATAGGTAACTCGTAAAGGGTATTAAAGTTTGTTCAGATAATATTCATGTTCCACTTTAGTTTGCTAAATAATATTGCTGTGGTTCACTCTTTCCATGGATAGTGATCTTTTAGCTCTTTGAATGTATTTCTAGTCTGATGAATAATGGGGCTCTGTTGTCAAAAGCGGCCGCGCCAGCCGCTATAGCGGAAAAATCAGGACCACAGCACCAGGCCGCGTTGGCACATGTCAGAAGTGGAAAGCGGCCAAAGCGGACCTATAAATAGTAAAACAATAACTTGTACTAGTTGTATATAATTGGTATTAGCCATTTTAGATTTTGCTATCCCTTTTATTTCATATTATGAATACATCATGAAATTTTGAGTAATGTTTAAGGTATTTTAGTATTTCTTTTTGAATAGTATGATATCTAGTATTAAATTTATTAGTGGCCGCACCACCGAAATAGCGCCCGCTACGCACCCCGCTCCCGCACCGTGCCAATTATTAGATTGGCCGCGCCGCATTTCCGCATTGACAACAGAGCTACTATCCTAGTGCTTGTGATGCTATGGTTGTCTTAGAATTAAAGTGCTCACTGGATGCTAGGATGTGTATTGATTTGATGTTTAACTGAACTGTAATGATATGAATTTTAGACGTTGTAATGACCTATTGTACGAAGAGAGGTTATTTTATAAACTTGGACAAATTCCTAAGTTTATCTAATATATGAAGGGAAGGAACAAATACTTGTACAATCATTCAGCATTAATTGTTCTGTTTCTACTGATTTTTTCAAAAGCAACTTAAATGGTAAAGATACAAAATTACCTATGTTCACAAGTACCTTGTCACATGATTTATGCAGTTTAGTTAATTTGAATGGCTCGGTTCTGTTAAAAAGGATAGAGGTTGTTTCTATTAGCAACTTAGCAATGATGTTAGGTAAACTAGCAGTCTAGTACACCAAACAAAACCAAACAAGTCTTGGACACAGCAACAGCTAACTGCAATTTAATTACATTTTATTTTTATGATTTTTTATCATGCCCTCAATGCTGAATACATAGTAATAAATTAAAACACTTCCCTTCCAAAATCAAATGAATTTGTGCAGGTACCCAAATGGATTCAGTCAATATCTCTAGTTTTTCTATGCAATTAAACAAGTTTCCTGAGTGGACTGTACATCCTAGAGTAAAGGAGGTAGTTAAACAAACTTGTTTTAAATATTTTATGGAATTCCCTACCGATAAAGTTAATATCCCTATGCAAATGATCTCCGCTTTACTTAGCTTTTATAATACGGAGGAAGAATGCTTTGTGTTTGCGGAGAATACAAAGGTTGATCTTGGTCTTGAAGATATCATGTATATCAAAGGACTTCCCATTGATTGGAAGCAGGTATATTTTTTATTTTATTTTATTTCATTTATTTCACTTAACAGGAATTAGTCTTTCTTAATTTATTTATATACTTGTGGCAATTGGTGTGCAAGTTTAATGACCGCATCAGAAATACTAAAATACCTTAAACATTACTCAAAATTTCATGATGTATTCATAATATGAAATAAAAGGGATAGCAAAATCGAAAATGGC
>Ga0099826_10003150_pt1 | contig 11067 bp, 6 predicted proteins | sample Mtrugardesep15_FD_76830 | JGI IMG/M metagenome (GOLD analysis project Ga0099826, IMG submission 76830) | Root nodule microbial communities of legume samples collected from California, USA - M. trunc garden sep15 | ecosystem: Host-associated > Plants > Roots > Nodule | place: USA: California...
CAAGAATACATTGATAATATGAAGAAGATTGCTAACCATCTCAAGGTAAAAATTTCACGCCAGATATAACACTTTTTGTATTGGTTATCAATATATGAAAGAGACCCTTCATTCTTCAATTATTAATTTCTTGTGCAATGCTTGCATCTGCATCTTTTTATTACTTCTTATATTTGTTATTATAAAGTTTGACACGTCCCAATGATTACCAGAGCTTGTCAAAGAAGACTCGGCTTATATTTCTCAGTGCTCCTCCTGTCAACGAGGCACAAATTTATGGAAACAGGTTTTGACTGCAATTTAATTCCTATTTAATTATCCTAATTTTGCCGAACTAAAAGATACAGATCCTAGTTATTCTGCACTCATGTTGATACTGTGATTATGTAGTCCCACATATGCCAAAGTTATAGTGCTAGAAAACTGGCACATATAGAACTCATGAGTCATGAACCACAAATTTGGCTATATGTAAATAAAAGCTGTACATTAAGATAAAATACAGACTTTTTTCTCGAGCGCCACATTTTGTTCTTTTGATCTATCATAAACACAATATTTCTATTTTTTGAATTGGTGAGAGATGGCTGAGTTGACTAAAGCATCGGAATGCTAATCTGTAGACTAATTTTTGCACAAAATTTTGAATCACTCGCTTCCGTTTATTGATGAAATGTATGTTTTCTTCTTTCTTCCTTGTTTGTTTAATAAGGTTATGTAAATAAGCTGTTGTTCTAAATTGAGCTTAAGTTTTTTTTCCGAAGAAAAATTGAGTTTAAGTTTAAGTAATACAACATATATCTATAAATGACATATTCAGTTTGAAACCAATTCACATCCCCTCACTCATTTTGAATAAATCTGTAGGGGCATCTGTAGGTGAAGTGAAGCGACATGGAGACCAAAGGACTTGATACTATTTCACAAACCAATTATCTTAAAAGATCATTCTATTAGGACTAAGACGTGTGAATGGTCTTACATTTTAACAACACTATCATAGGATAAATATAGAGAATCACATGTTGCTTTTAAAGCAATTTTAACTTTCTTTTTTCCTGTTTTTTATGAATTTATATTTAAATATGAAAGTCTGATGAATAAATTTTTGGACTTCAACCAGTTGTGTAAAGAGGCCGCCAAGGAATAACGAATCATGTCGAATATATTCAGAAGCATGTTTGGAACTTTGCCGCGAGATGAATATCAAGGCCATTGATCTGTGGTCTGCAATCCAAAAAAGGGATAACTGGCGAAATGTTTGCTTCACGTAAGTTTGCTCTCATATATTCCCCTTAATTTAAAAAACTTTAAATGTGTTTATTCTTCCTTCATTTGCTTGAGTGGTCTTTGATAGGGATGGAATTCATCTGACATCTGAGGGTAGCAAGATAGTTGTGAAAGAGATACTTAATATCCTCAGAGAAGCGGAATGGGAACCTTGCTTGCACTGGAAGTCACTGCCAAATGAATTTGGAGAAGATTCACCTTACGATCCGCTTGGTCCAGATGAAAAAACTTTGAACGTTTCCAGCTTGACCTTTATGGAAACTATGGAATATGAGTGATGTGCATTTGGGAGCTAAAGGCATGCCACTATTCATTGAATCATTTGACAACAATCACGAATAACAGGAATTTAGAACTGTGCCTAATTAAAAAAAAAATGCTGTTCTTAGTTCCTATATCACTTTTCCCAGGTTTTTCACCATGCAAGTGTGAACTCTCTGACTATATATCATTGAGTGAATTGCTTAAAATATTTTGCCATTTTATGAGTTCTGTCTTTAGTGAATGTTTTATAGATTTGGATCATTTCATGATAAATGTTTGCACGACCATTCCCCAATTTTTTTCTTCATAAATATCGATAATGTTTGATAAAGTCTCGATGTACCATTAGATTGCTTACTTGCCAGTGGATGTTGTTAATTGTTGCCTGTTTCGCTCTTAAAGGCCAAAAGGACAAATTGATTTTCTTGTCATGCCTCCCTTTCAAGTTTGACAATGTCCCCAAAATCCTAAAGCTGTCATTGATCTCTAGCTTATTCAATGCAGAGAGGAGGAAGAAGAAAGCCAGGGATCTAAAATCTGACTCAGTAGCTAAAATGTCTGATTCTTGTTTCATTTGAAGTTCAGGGACCAATTTTGTCTCTTTCTTTATCACACCCAATGTTACATGATAGCTTGAACTTGCAAAAAAAACAATTAAAAAAAGCCTACCAAGTAAAGGCACGGTATAAATCAAAACAAAATTGGTTGTGTTAAAAGTTAAATGTGGTGAATAACGTGTTCATTTAAAAAACCGTGGTTAGGTTTAACATTATTGATGAAATTTATTTACTTTGTATAACTTTCGAGTTTCAACTTTTTTTTCTTCTCAAAGATTAAATTGGATTTTTTTTTGACAAACCAAAATGGAATTAATATAGCAAAATGAGTGATTCATCTTGCACAAGACGTGCAAAAGAGAATCATTCAAAGTTTGTACAATGTCAAAGCACTAATGCCGCAAACAAATAGTCAATTCTTTATTCTATTTTGAATTTTAATAGATACTAAATAATTGGGTCAAATTTATGTATTTCACATTATTCTTGGAGATTAATTTATATGCACTCACGGTGTAGTTTTTTTACACATGCAATCAATCAAATTATGATAAATAAATACTCAAAAATATTTTAACAAACTAACTTAAGTTTGTGACATTATGTAAAAAAAGTTACATAGTATCTATAAATTAAATCCTATTTCTTATAGTTTATAAGGCGTAATTTTTCTTTCAAAATTCGGTATCTGACTCAAGGACTGACTAAATCTGAGGGGATCAATCTCACCACCCACTTGCGGGATGCCCCGTTTAAAATCATAGTAAAACTTTATATGATTACATAGTATCTATAAATTAAATCCTTATTCTTATAGTTTTTAAGGCGTAATTTTTCTTTCAAAATTGGATATCCGACTCAAGGACTGACTAAATCTGAGGGGATCAATCTCATCACCCACTTGCGGGATGCCCTATTTAAAATCAGAGTAAAACTTTATATGGACTTGCCCATCAAAATTGGCACATGAGAAAATCAAACCTAAAACTTTAAGAAAAAGTCTCCAAAACATAATTCAACTGACAATATCGATATAACTTATTTGAATAACTTCACCGTAACTAAGTTAAACGTGTGTGATTTTCGGTTGTGTTACTCACTTTACCTACAAACTAAAAAAATCCTTATTCTTATATCATTCTGTATTTTAATTCCAGGAGGACAAGTTGCATGTTTTTGTATTACTTGACAACTCAGTACTACTAACCCTATCGATCTGAACAATAATAATTGAAGATAATAGATTTGGTTTTTAATATTTGTCAAAACAAAGATTTGGTTTTTAATAAACAAGTATTAATTAAGGTTGGAGGTTTTGCAAGAAAAAAGGTGGCTTGTTAATTAAAAGTAGAATGTCTATAAAAAAATAACAACTATACCTGTATAAAGTCTTTATCCCCCCAATTGTGATAGAAACAATGATGAGGCCTAAATTTGTGTTGTTTGGTTCTTCAATTGTTCAACACAGTTTCTATGAAGGTTGGGGAGCTACTCTTTCTCACTTGTATGCTCGTAAGGTATTATTATTTCTTCCTCAAATTATTATTAGGGCGCTTCTACAATGCAGTCACGAAACTGAATTTTTTTTTTAAGTTATTTTATTTAGTCAATAAAAAACTAACTTTTTTCATTTACCTCACATCTTTATCTACTGTTAGTTGACATGAGTTTTTTTTATTGACATGAGTTTTATCTACTGTTAGTTGCTACAAAACAAATTTTTCATTTGAGATTATTTGTGTAAAATTGGTCGAAGTTGAATTATCTCTGTAAAGTAAATCATTTGAGATATACTATCCTTGTTCTGGTGTTTGTCAAACAAAATAAATCTTATAAACTTCACTCTTTTAAGTCAATTTGTAAACAGGGACACAATTGTTTAATTTTGATTTAAGAAAAGTTGCAATAAATAAAGATATAATAACACACTTTATAAGCAAATGTGCAATACACCATATAATCTGATTTGTCATGGATTGAATGCACAAATGCTCAATGATTAGCCATAGGGTTAACTTCACAAGAAAAATCATTCTCATGACTTTACCATAAAATTTTCCTTATTAATATCGTAACGTTATATTGGTTCTGTACCTTTTCGAAATAAAAGAGTCTAGTGACGAAAATCACACACACCAAATGAGATATAACGAGTTCGAATCTATGTTCAATATCAAAAGTCCCTTCGGTCTTTCAAAGTATAAGTTGTAGTTATAAATTTTTTCACTTATAATTAAATATTGCCTATGAAAAATAAGGTCGGTGACTTCTTGCTTATCCTACACCTAACATTGATTTGATTTTTTTGGCTTAGTCAAACACCCGATCCATTAACTTAATTGATTGTCTCAAAATGGTCCCATAAATATAATTTGTATCAATTTGGTCCCTAATGTTTTGCTCTGTTACATGTTTTAGTCAATTCTGTTAGTTTTTCTCAAGAAATGTTACCTTATGTCGACGCTGGCGTTTGTCATGGTATTTTAACGTTTTTTGCCAAACCCAATTAAATTGCCATGTCAAACGCCACATATACATAACTTAATGTTTTTTGCTCGAAACTAATAGAAAGAACTAAAACATGTAACAGAGCAAAACATAGGGGACCAAATTAGTACCAATTATATTTAGGGGACAATTTTCAGACAATCAATTAAGTTAAAGGACCGGGTGATTGAATAAGTTTTTTTTTGGAAGACCTAACATTGATTTAATGTAGGCTGATATAGTTTTGCGGGGATATGCTGGTTGGAATTCAAGGCATGCTCTGCAAGTTTTGGATAAAATTTTTCCTAAGGTATTTAATATAATGACTGATGAAGGCATCTTTTGATCCAAAAAAATCCTGAGGCATATTTTACCCTCTACTAAAGTTATACCATTTATTTGCAGCTTATACATAAGTTTTTATGGTTTGACTGTTTACATTTAGTTGTGCACAAAGTGATTATTTTGTTGACTAATACTGGTCATCTCTAATTCAGAATGCCATCGAGCAACCATCATTGGTGATAGTGTACTTTGGTGGTAATGATTGTATTCCTCCACATCCAAGTGGAAGCGGTATTGGTTCTCATGTACCATTGGAGGAATATATAGAAAATATGAGGAAGATTGCTATCCATATAATGGTAAAAGAGTATTGTTATTTTGATTTTAAATTTCGACATATATTTAAACTTTAACACAGTTGAAATACATGGTTAATTATGTTAATTAAATAGTTAAGTTTCATACTTCATGAAATTCTTGTGTTCTTAGTGTATAAAATTTAGTTTTCATCTCATGTTTATGAATGTTAATTTATTTGTTTCCTCTTATTATCAATAATAAGTTTTTGCTTTTGTTGTTCAAAAAAATTTTATGAATGTTAATTTTGATATAATTCCTAATTATTGACAGAGCCTGTCACATAAGACTCGGATTATATTTCTCAGTAATCCTCACATCAATGAGACACAAATTAAGATGAACATGTAAATAACCTTTGTTCCCTTAAAAAAATGTATAACCTTTGATATTCTTATTTCATAATTATTCTATGATATATCTATAGTAACAAATTGTTTGAATGAGCTCAGCGATGAATTTGGGCAACTAACAAGAACAAATCAAATGAGTCGAATATATTCAGAAGCATGTTTGGATATGTGCCATGAGATGAAAATAAAGGTCATTGATATGTGGTCTGCAATTCAAAAAAGAGATGATTGGAAAGATGTTTGTTTCATGTAAGTATGATCTCATATGTAAGCACCTACTCTAAAATGTTTCATATTTGTTTATCAATAATAATTTAATTAGGTGTTTTGATTATTTCATAGTGATGGAATTCATCTATCAAATGAGGGGAGTGATATAGTAACAAAGGAGATATTGAATGTCATAAAAGAAGCAGAGTGGGAACCAAGTCTATATTGGAAGTTAATGCCACCTGATTTTGGAGAAGATTCACCTTATGATATAGTTTCTCTTGACGGGACAACTATTAATTTCTCCAATGTGCCTTTCCCTGAAGGTGTAGAGTGGCCTTGATAGATACATTGTTCCAAATCCATAGAATCCTTAGTGTGTGTTTGGATGGAGGGTTTAGAAGGGGGAGACTTGTTTTTCTTTTTTAAATTACGGATATTATAAAATGATTTTTAGAAAATTGAATTAACAAGATAATAAATGATTATATAATACTTTAAAAACACTTAATTTATTTTGAAAAAATATTTTACGTTGTTCGTAATTTAAAAATTAAAAGTGAACATTCCCCTCTCTTCCCCTTCTAAACCTTCGATCCAAAACGCTTCAATGTCATGTCTAAGGAAATATGGTAGTCTTTATTCTTACATGTTCAATAATAAATGGGTGAGCAAAACTTGATCATGATTTTTCACTATGTGAGCAATGAAATTTGATTTTTTTTTATGGTGATTTAATTGAGCCAATTGTTGTATCATTGATATTACATGTTCATTAAGAAATGGGTGAACATATCTTCATCATGGATTTTCACTATGTGAGTGCTGAAATTTGACTATGTATTTTAATCAAGCCATGTTGATCATAAATGCCTACCATGCTATAAAGCAAACCAAATTTGATTTTGTGATGAAAGTTAAATGTAGAGAATAATGTGTTCTTGTTTAAATTTCTACGATGACTAGTAAAGTTTATTTTTTTAGTTTACAGAGACTAACTTGAGTCTCAATTTTTTTTTTCTTCAGCGATTAAATTGAATATTTATTCTATTTAAAATCTTAATATATGCATAATATTTTTGTCAAACTTTAATATTTCACGTTACTCTTATATTTGAGCACAAGTTTATTTCACATTATACTTATAATTGAGCTTAATTTTCTAATAGGTTTCTGAATTTGATCAAATTTTAAAATCAAATTAATATATTTCTGCGCTTTATTATTATCCCAATTTATATTAAAACTTGACTACGGATATATTTAAAAATAGTGTTCTTTATGTTAATGTAATCTTATGATTAAGTCACACTTAATATACCATTACATGAACTATCTATTCTAGGGACTTTATTAATATTACAACAAATATAATAAAGAGTGTCATATATTATTTAATAATAAAAGTCATGATACATAACATAAGTTTAACATAAACTATTGGCCTCTAGGGCTTACACCAACAATAAATTCAAATAAGATCAGCAAGTTCAAGAAAATTTTCGTCAATAATGGGAAGCTGAAGTTGCTCTGGCGTCATTGCTTCCATGTCGAAGACAACACAATCAAAAAATGCAGTTATACTCGCCTGATAAACATCAAAACAAACAAAGCAATTCAATACTTCAGCAATACCTTCTTGCATCTTCTATAAAATGAAATGAAAAGTTGCATTGTAAAAAATTGACAACATCAACAACGACAACAATAACAATAATATTAATAATAATGAATTTATCACAGCAAAAAAATTAAAGAAAAATAAGAAGGACCTCATTTGAAAAATCATGTTAGAATAACTACGTTAACTAATCAATTGATGTATGTTTTGAGAATAATCACTTAATTTCTACACACAAACAAAACAATTGAAATCTTGACAGGCAATCAGAAAATACCATCACATGAATGAATTGAGTTGTAAAATTTTAGAAATTTTAAAAAATCAATTGCAAAGAAGATCAACAACATTAATTGGTTGACTCCCAATTAGCCCACAAAATTGACACAAGTGAGAATCAAACATAAAAAATTGAAATTAAACCAAATTTTGATAAAGTTTATCTACACTATCAATGATTGTGATGCAATAGCTACAATTATTGTGACCACAATTTAAAAATTGGCCTTACATACATCAAAATCATTGATGTTGTGGCCCATATTCAATCGGGGCATTTTATTAAAACTTATGCAAAATAACAATTAAATACATATGCAACACAATAACATACAAAAAACAATTATAATTTATGCCAACTTCAGATATTGTAACATTATAAGTGAAGACAAAATATCAAGAGAGGTCAAAATGATAGATATTTTACCTCCAGGGGTCTTGAAAAGCTGAAAAATGCGATGAATTACCTTGCTCAGCAGTAGCACTAGTACCAGCCCCAATCCCCATAGGATTCATCTTGTCAGCAGAGTCATGTCCAGTAGCATCACCTTCATCATCATCATCAGATAAGAGTCCAAACTCAACACCCATAACATCCATATCCATCTCTAGTGGGCAGTCAAAAACACGGCAAATGACAAAAGGAGCCTACAAAATAATTGAAAGAAAATAATTAGTTACCAATATATTAATTAATCATCAATGATTTAACGAATCAAGGGAATGGTGGGTTTTCAAAAAATCTCATACCTGAGGCTTGTCAGCCAAAGCATACTCATGCATAATCCAGTTAGTTTTGATAGCAGTGTTGGGGGAACTTCCAAGATAAAAAAACAAATAGGGTCTTCGTGCCTAAAACCACATTACCAGCACCAGTAATGTCTTGAAAAACTCCCTTCTTCCACCAGAATCTGGTCCTACAGTGCCTTTTGTGACCGTCAACTTTGGCAGTGAAGCAGTATAATTGTCTTCGATTGTCGATGGTATAGTATAAAGAGGTGTATGGCAATTCGAACGGGTCATACTCATACAGGTTCAACTCGTTGATCAGGTCAGAGCAACGGAAATTTTGAACCTCTTCGCTATTTTTGTTCCTAAGGTAGTAGCCTATAAGTATCTCGTCAGTGGGAGAAACCTAACACCAGGTGGAAGCACGGCCATTGCAGTTGAAGGGAAAGAGAAATTGGGAATTTGGGAGAGGGTTTATGGAGGGTTTAGGCTTTAGAGAGAAAAGTGCAAATGGTGGAAAATGAGAGAGTGTGACTTTGTTTTTATAATTAAAAATCTGCAAAGAAAGGAAATCTTGTCGCATAAGCTTCATACGAGGGACATGACGTTTTCTAATTCGCCGTTACGACAAATTTTTCATTTTGTGGCTTTTTTGAATCTCATTTAGTAAGAAAGCATCACGCGTCACACCGTTGCACAACTTTCTGTAAAATCCCCTTTGACCATATCTTTTTTGGGGTATTTGCTTCTTTTTTTTACACATTGCTTTTTGGGATTTTTTTTTTGTTTGTATAATTGTCGTACCCGTATCCTTTTTGGGATAATATTTTTTGACACATTCCTTTTAGGGATAAGAATTCTTTTTTTTTTTTGTATAATTTTATTACCATATCCTTTTTGAGATATTTTCTTTTTTCTTATGCATTTCATTTTGGGGATAAAAATTCTTTTTTTTGTATAATTGTTTTACTCGTATCCTTTTTGGAATATTTTATTTTTTTGACACATTCCTTTTTGGGATTAAAAATCATCTTTTTTTTTTGTGGCATAATTGTTTTACCCTATCCTTTTTGGATATTTTCCTTTTGTTTACACCTTCTTTTTTGGAATAAAAATTCATCCTTTTTTTTTTGTATAAGTTGATTTTGAAATAAGGAAAAAAATTCATTCCCCCTAAAGTTATTCATCTTTAACATTAGATAGATTATTATTGTGATTTTAATTCATGATTCAGAACTTCTTGTAGTTAAAATATTTAAAATGGACATTAGTCCAACGATATCTTTTAAGAGTTTAATAATATGAAGTTGTTGATTTTAATGGTGTTGATTGTTCTCAAGAATTTTCTTTTTAGTGATTCTTTTGGGTGCAAATCAAGTGAAATTTTATATCCTAGTAGTTAGTAAATAAATTATAGGAGTTGGTCCCCTAAAAAATTAGTGGAGTGGTTGCCTTACTTTTGAATATAATTATTTCGGTGTAACTTAGTTCACGAACTCAATCGTGTATTTGTGATATACGGAGAAACTTTATCCTTAACAATCAAAACACTTTTTTTAAGAACTATCAAACACTCTTAAGGACCTAATGATAATTTATTTGAATTTTCAGACCTAATTGTAAATTATAAAAATATATATAGTTCAAAAATTCAAATAAATATTTTTTAAGCTCATTTATCCGTTGCTTACGTCATTTTCCTTAATAGCTAGTACTAGTTTCATAATTTTTACTTACTAGCTATTAATAAGGAAAATTATGTAAACAACCGATCATTGCGCTTAAAAAATTATTTAATTTAACTTTAGAACTACATATTTTTATAATTTACAATTAGGAAGAAGACCAAGTATCTCTTACTTTCATCAATTTGGATGTACATGTTACATTCTAAATAACAAGGTTTATCTTAAGAATTTGATGTCAAGGCTCAAAGAGGAATCTTTTTATGTTACTCTGAAAGATCTAAGGCATTCAAAGTGTATAATTCTGAAACACAATGTGTAGAAGAATCAAGGCACATCATATTTGATGACAAAGAGCCTGGAAGTGAAATTCCAGAACTAGTTGAAAGTTTTGCAGATATACAGATGTCTGAAAAGTCTTCAGAACCTTATCAGACTCCAGAGTCTGATTAAAGTCCAGAAGTTGAACCCACTCCAGAAGCTCAAGATGAAGATGAAGGTGGGAAAAACACAAGAAGGGGGGGTTGAATTGTGTTTTTAAAAACGTTTCTTTCTCACGAAAATAAGCAATTGTTCTCAAGATCAGAGTCTGATAAAGTTCAGACTTTTAGTGCAGCGGATAGAAAGTAAGAGTGCAAAAAATGAAAGAAGAACACAAGCAATATATACAGGTTCCTTCCACAATCCGGAAGTAGTCCTGTCCCCCTTGCACTTCCAAGGAGAGTTTCACTATGATGTAATATCAAATTACAAGTTGCTCAAACACACAAGTAAGAGACTTCCTTTGCTCAATCACACAAGAAAGAGACTTCTATGCTCAAGGACAATCCAAGAGACTTCCTTTGCTCAATCACAACTGAAAGAGACTTCTAAACAATTACAAAGAATTGAATACAGTTTGAATACTTGATATACAATCAGAGGTATTCACAATAAAGCACGAAACAGAA
>Ga0099826_10003151_pt1 | contig 11066 bp, 7 predicted proteins | sample Mtrugardesep15_FD_76830 | JGI IMG/M metagenome (GOLD analysis project Ga0099826, IMG submission 76830) | Root nodule microbial communities of legume samples collected from California, USA - M. trunc garden sep15 | ecosystem: Host-associated > Plants > Roots > Nodule | place: USA: California...
CCCCCCCCCCTCCTCATTTAGGTGTTTGTTTCATGTGCATTTGATAACAATGACCCAATTGAGACATTTTGATCATAAGAGTCCTAATGTAATACAGAAGGTATAATTCCTTTTTTTGCCGAACCCCAAATTTGCAAGCTTTTGGGCTCTTTACATGTTACTGTTTGTCAAGGAGGCTTCAATATGCTTGAATCATTTTGTTTTCCACAAAATTGAACCTTTAATCTTCTTCTTGATTCAACCAAAATGCCTCCAAGTCTTCAACCTCCCTTGAAACATCATCCCAATTTGAGGTTATCGCTCAATCAACAGCAGAGGCAGAATATGTAGCTGCCCTGTTGCTGCTGTGAATCAAACATAACGTACAAGGTGTGTCTGACACTAAATGTGTGTACATCTCCCAGCCAAAATTCGAACCTTAAAGATCATATACTTTAAATTAATATATGCAGGTTTTTCGTTTGACTCAGGCATAAACATAAGGCATTTACATTTTACATACATGCTTCAAACATAAATCACAGTGTCTGAGCATAATTCCACAAAACTGTAAGCCATGACATATAATTAAGCTTCATTTACAATGATTAGAATTAATATTACTGTAGTTAATGTAACTATGTTTTGTGCAGCACCTGTGGTATATCTTATGCTACTGATCAGATTTAAGCCAGAAAACTGAAAGGCATTGGAACATTCCTGGAATATTTTATGCTACTGATGTAGCTGCTTCCCATTTAAAGGTACACGCTATATGAACTTGCTGAAATTTATCATCTTAGGTTTGTGTTTCCATGCTTTAATTATCACATAGTGAAATGTTGAAATTCTGCTTTGGTTTTAGTTCATATTGGGTTAAATTAGTTTCTAAAGGTAACATTGGTTTCAACTCAGACTGGTTTATGATATTAGTTCTAGTGTTCTACTTATTTTTGTCTGGGTATTTGTATTCTTATTATTAAAAATATGATAGTATGTAGTATTACATATACTACATTAAGTGACCGAGTCTAGGATAAGGCAAATGTTTGTGTGTGTATGCTACTAAATGGGGATTAATTTGATCATACTACTTATTTGCTTTTAAGATTATTTTGATATAATTTGGTAAAACATTGTGCTTTGCATAAAAATTTGTTTTTATGTATTAGCTATACTTATGCATACTGCATTGTTGTAGTTGTCCTCTGAATTTCGGTGTGTTCATGTTTTAGCATTTGATTCTATGCTTACGCAATTCAGAATGTATTTTCACTGTGTTGTGGGCAGCACTTTGTATTACTTGTGTTCTTAGATAGCTCTGACAGATAAGATAAGTTTGCATTGTGAAGCATGTGATCAGATTGTGCTTATTTCTCTTTGGATTTCTAGCAATCTTTTCATCTTTTGCGTTTGTACTTGTGTTTCTTGATTCTTGTGTTTTGGCCAAAAATGTCTTATATATAGGGACAGAGGAAGTACCAATTATACCTTATTTATGATGTAAAAAAACCACATTTAATTTATATTCCTTACATTACATTGTTATGGAGACACATATCATCATCATTATCATCACGTGGTACTAAACAAAACTAACATACACGTCACAACAAAAGACAAAAGATAGATTCTGTTATGTTATGTTACATGTTGTTCAAGCTCGAGACATGAGTGCCCCAACAACACCAGCAATGAGAGCCGTAGGATCACCCAAAACCGCCGAAATCACAATCTGCACAGCAAATCCAGCAATCTCACAGCACTTTTTCACTTTCTTCCCTTTACTCCCTCTACTGTTATGTGCAGCGTACAATGTATTCTGTAAACCACTTCCTTTACCATGTCCCATATATAAATTGTGCCAATTCTCCACCAACATTTCCCTCACACAAGCAACATGCAAATTGTAACTCTTACAGTTCGATCTATAACTCCAGCTACGTCCTTTTCTTCCACAACGGTGACACGGGGAACTCACTTTCCTGTAAAGGTAAAGTTTCATTTCCCCATCGTTAAGAACCATCGGCAGCTTCGCGCAACACGGGTGGAGGTCAAACCCACAGGATTTGCAGTGGTAAACAAACCCGTTCACATCCTTTTCGCATGCGTTGCAGTAACGCGGCGTGTTTCCAGGTGGGATTTGCATGAACTGGAAGGTGCATTTTGTGTAGAATGGATGGAAGAGTGTGGTGGAAGGTATTGCGCAGTGTGTGTGAAGGTCGTAGTCGCAGATGCTGCATTTGTAACGTGAACCTATGCCTACTTCTTTGCAGCCATCGCATTTGAATGGAACTTCGTTGTGATCGAATCTTAGTTTGTGTTTTGGGTGGCTGAAATGAGATATCTCAGTGTATTTCATTATTCTGTTTCTTCTCTGTTTGTTTGTGTGATATTGCATATGTAATGGTAACTGTTGTTATGTATTTATAATTGGAAGGGGCGTGATTTGAACTTGTGTTGGTTTGAGGGTAATTAGGTAATTTGAATGTGTAGAAAGTTGTATTATGAAGAAGTTTTGTTTTTGTCTTGGCTTGTTGAGTATGACTCATGTTTGTTTAGTGTAACATAGGTTGTCGAGTCAAAAGTGCAACCAATATGGCTTAAGGGTAAAATCGTAAGAGATCAACCATTATCAGTGTAGACTAGTTTTATACGACAATATGATGAATTCTTGTTAGATTTGGTTATAAAACTAGTTTACATCATTTGTGTATTTCTATTAAATTCAAATTGTAAACTGAATCGTAGTATTTAAACAAGGTGAGACTTGAGTTACTTTTAAAAAATTGTGAGTGAGTTACCTACAACCAATTAAAATCTATCATGTGTAGTCCACTGATTATATCAAACATAGGATTCTAAAATAAGTCAGCGAAGTGCACATGTTTGATTAAGATTTTAATCGATCGCTGAGTAACTTATCCACAAATTTTCAAAGGCAACAAACTTGGCATTATAGAATTCTAATTCATTGCATTATAGCAAACTACAACGATACATTGCATAATAGCAAATTATTGTGGTATTGTGCAACCAGATTTGCTATTCTAAATGGCTTATGGTTGAAGACATTGGAAAGGAATTATGCCTCATGAGGAGGTGGTGGTGATGGTTGTAAATCATGAGTTCATGAGAATCCCCACGTCAAGAGAAGGTAAAGAGCAAGACACAAGGAATATTGGACCATACCCTTCAAGGGAATATGAACTTGCTTTTACGTGTGTCCCAACATGTTGACCGCTACAACTTTTGTATGATTTCATTTTGTACCTGAAATGGAAAATTGGTTTATGCATGTCATTTAGAATAAGCAATTGAAGTGCATAAATGATTATGTAAATGGAATTAATTAATTTAGACACTTGACTTGAGTATATATAAGAGAATATTGTTAGAACTTCTTGAAGAGATCAATGAACATGATATTGAAGATATCAGTTTTAGGTATTTGATTGACGAATAAATTTTTAGCATCTACCAAGTTGACATGCATTTGAAGTATTTGGCAATATTTTGATGTTTGAATGATGTGGTACAGATAAATTCGGTATTTTATTTGAAATGATGTTTTCAATACGCAAAGAATAATTGGATATGCATTTCTAATTACATTCGTTAAGTTTAAAGCTAAGGAAGATAAATAATCACATGCATTCATCCTCCCTCTTGATAAAGTCTTTTAAGTTTTGAAAAATTCAGGGGGATGAATTCCATTTCATAATTAGTGGTTGGAGAATTATTTGTTAACTACAGTTTAGTTGGATATAGTATTTATCTAGACAAAATTAATTCAGATTTTTTTATCTTTTGGACTAGTGACCAGGATGATGAAGAAGTGTGGTGATTCAGGATCGAACTCGAGATTCTACATAAAATGTCCTCACACTCAAACAATTAGCTAGTAACTTCAAAGAAAAATTAATTCAAAATTTAAATTCACCTCAAAATAATTAAATAAAAAAATTATTTGACATTGAATGATTGGATGTTGAGTAACATATCCAACAAAACTCTAGAATGACAAAGTATTCACCTTTACTCCATAAGTTTGGTTTAATGGTAAAAAAAAAAAAAGACCGTCCTTGAATTTGAGTGGTCTCATGTTTGAGTTATGCTAATGCCTTTAAAAAAAGATAATTGAAAATATATCTATAAATGTTCTTTGAGCTAATATTTTCCCTAAACTGAAACGTCATCCTCGCACTCTAAATTTATGTAACCAAAATTATGTGTTCACATTATAGTATTTTTAATGTACTACTTCATCCTCAAATAGAGCCTTATTGACTAAATATTATTGACAATTAATGGTAGCTTCTAATCTTGAAGTCCATTTGGTTCTAGGAAGAAATTCTCCCTCGATTTAAGGTCCAATCCATTTGTATCTTCACCAGGAATGACAATGACTCATGATGAAGTCTGAAGAACTAATTCTTCATTTTTAGATAGATATTTGATACTATACTCTTAAATATTTATAGTAGTACATGACAAGTTGGACCTTTTGAGGTCATGACATTTTTCTTAGCAAAGCATTTACCATCACAAATTCATGAAGGTATCAAATGTGTCACCAGGTGAGATGGATGATGTTTCACAGTGGCTGAAATAATTGATTGTGGAGAATCTATGCTATACTATATACCTTTTTTGTAATTGTATAACTTGAAGAACAAATGTCAGAAGATTTAAGCAACCCAGTTGAACAATTATGACGATAAATTACTTTTTATCCTTTTATTTTATTTTAATAATTTGACCAATTTTGGCTTTGTTTCTTTTAGTTTAAAACTAAAACAGACATTAGGAATCTTCCATCAACGTTCCAAGTCATTTGTTTGGTTACTTTGATACTTTCTGCATTCAATTCTTCTTCTCCAACAATTTTAGTTGCATGACATAATTAAAGTTTAATGTTATTATTATCTTTTCTAGCTCTTGTATTTTTCTTTTGTTGATAAAGTACTATGTTGATTTCTGTTTTGTATAGTACTACTTGTCATGAATGAGTTCTTTTCCATCTAAGCCTTTTTTTTTCAAAACTAACCATATATCTTTGGCATGCCTGAATTATTTGAATAAACCCCTACTTTATTACTTAATGATCACTTTCTCATACTTAGCTATTAAAGTATATGAAAATAACATGCAGTTTTTAAATTATATATAGGAAAGTTTGTGTTATTTGTTCCTTGTATTTTAACTATATTGATTAACGGAATCAATCTTATATATGTTGGGGGAGTTCGAGGCGGCAATGGACTAAATACTTGGGACTTTTAAAGAGATATTGACACCACATCTCTATCCAAAATTTTAAGGCATCAGATATGTCACCTCTCTTATATATCCAACATTCCTCCATTTCTACTCGATGTGAGACTTAACCACTTCCACTTGGATTCCAACAATCACCCCCTTAAATATGAGTCATCCACATCACTACCGTGATCCACACATTGGTGAGTCCTCGGAGCGTCAGGAGTAGCAATGAGTTAAACATCCAAGATCTTAAAAGACTTTGACATCACATCTCTATCTAAAATCTTAAGATATTATGTATATGAGTCATCTCTCTTATATATCTAATATTTCCTCAATTCCTAATCGACGTTGGATTTAATCACTCAAACTTAAATTTCAATCATATATTTTAGCTATAGTGATATTTAAAAAAGAGTAGTGCTAGCAACACTCTCTTTTGAACCCTCTCTCTAATACTCACTCTCTAATTGGTTTAAATCAATGTAGGTCCTATATTTTGAAAATGGAACCCACTTAAAGTGGTGAGACATACATTGATGTCACCCAATAAGATACTGAATGTTTGAGAGAGTGTTGCTAGCATTCCTCTTTAAAAAATTAAATAAGATGTTTATGTCAATTATTTCAATCAACAAGAAGGAAGAAGAAAAAAATTATCGAACCAATAAATACTATTAAATTAAAATATTTAGAAATTTTTTATTAGAAAGTAGAAACAACCCTCCCGATTAGCAGTCACCTTAATTTGCTTGAAACATTATCAATAAAAGGAATTAAACAATAAATTAATTCATATGAACTTATTGTCTGAATACATTTAGACATGTATCCAATCATATATCTCAGTATTATATCATTTTATTATATTAATTTCTAAAATAACTCTACAACTATCTATGCAGTGGACCATTTACACATTTCAATCCAAAACCTTAAGAAAATGAGATTATGGGCCACTTCTTAAATTTTGTTTATTTATAGTTAATGCGAGATTAATCACTCACATTTATATTTTAACAATCTCTTCCACTAGTACGAGTCTCTCTTATCACTATACTTGGTCTACTTCGCACTGCACCAAGTCGAATCAGACTTTGTTAGCACTTGTTGGAGTTTGGGAGAACCCTGAGAGTAACAATGAACTCCTAAGATGTCTCTTGGTGATCATGATTATTAGCTTATTATTGGTCTTGGTGCTCCTCAGACTCCTTAACAAATGGTATCAGAGCCCTGATTCGTATTAGTAGAGGAGCTGGAGTGGATCCTGTTATATTGGATCTTGCATCGGAAAAAATTCCAGACAATGCAATCAAAAACAGCTGATGATTGCAATTCTTGTCTCCACCGCTGCACCATTTTCTAGTTGCAACTCTGAACATCGATTATTCATAGCACCAATGAGTTATCGGTTCTATTTGAGAGGCAGACTGATAGTGTTGAGTTAAGATCCTCTTCATTTTTCATAAATGAAGAATTCTTTAGAGAAATGGGATTGGTTGGTATTGATGCAACTGTTTCAACTTATGAGCATCTTGTTAAAGTGTATTGCGGTATTGAGGATGTTGATTCGGCTGTTCTTGTTTTTAAGGATTTTAGGCCTGATGTGTTGACACTTGATATGGTGGTTAGGTTACTTTGTGATAAGTGTAGGGTTGAGGAAGCTATGGAGTTTTTTAGGAGTGGTGTTGGGAAGTTTGATTTGGTTCCAATGGAGGAGTTATGTGGCCTTGTTTAAAGGGTTTTGTTTTGAGGGGAGGATGAAAGAAGGGTTGAAGCTTCGGACAGAATTCGGAAATATATGAAGTTTCTATTGATGCGTCTGTTAGACAAGGGAATGAGGAAATGGCAGCAGCTTTGAGGAAAGAAATGATGCAGATTCGGATGCAGAACTAATAAACTACTAATTTTTGTTTGCTAGCATCTTATGGTGAAAACAATTGACAATTATACATCTGTTTTTATCCTCAGACTCTATTTTGAATAACATATTGAACATGAGTCTGGTAGGCTTTTATCATCTTATGTTCTTGGTGTATCTGATGTAGTTGAAGTGAGTTACTTGCTTGTCAAATATAACATTACAACATTGCTGAAAATGCAGTTTTAAGTTGTTATCACTGCAACTATCTCATGCTGGCAGTGGACGGGTTCCAAGAATTTTTATGCGGAGTTCTGGTTGAATTATCATTGGACTAGCTGAGATTGTTTGCAACTATCTCATGGAACATTTGGAAGATGAGGAATAGGAAGTTGTGCAAGAAACTATAGAATTGAGCGTACAACTAGCGAGAGCCATTATGCAGTCTTGGCTGCAAGTAAATTCTGTGCAGACAACTAATTCGGTAGCACCAGAGCAGGTTCAGCAGCAAACTGCTGCTAATGTCATGCTTCCGTCGGAACCTTCAAGAAATGGCTATGTCAAATGCAGCACGAATTCGGCACTATTTAAGGAATATAACTGTGTAGGGGCTAGTTTCTGCGTCTGAGATGAGACTATGCAGGTGCATTTGCAGTGGCACAATCGGACTGGTATCAAGCAGAAATGTCATCCTTGAGGCCGAGTCTTAGGGATTGCTAACAAGTTTGCATTGCCTGAGAACTCTCTTGGTTTTCAATATGTAATCTTCGAGTTGGATTGTAGCAGGTGGTCCAAGATATCCACAAATATAGATGTAACTGTCAAGAATATGGCTGCCTCATTGAAAATTGCAGAGGTTTCCTTCAATCGTTCAACAACTATAGAGTCGTTTTCTCTAGGCGATCAACTAAGGGGAGTGTTCATACTTCATAGTCTAGCTAGAGCATCTATCTCCTACACTCCTAACACTATTATTACGAGTATTCCAAATTTTATTCACTATTATTATGAGTGAAATGCCCTAGCTTGTTTGAGTAAAACAAAAAAAGTTGACATCACTGCACAATTGAGTACACACTACTAAAGTACACAATATAACATTGAATTTTCTCTATACTTAAAACTATCCCAATTACATATTGTGAGCTTTTGTAATTATGCATCACTAACAAGCCATGAATTTCTCATGCTAAATTAGAAAAAATATTACAAAATAAAAATGGACGATCTAACGTTTTTACAGGAGAATTAGATGAGAATCATAAAGAGGGTAGCAGATAAAGGTTAAAAAGAGAGGATGCCAAGGACAGAAACCATGACACAAAAGCCATAACTGCAGATATCCTGTACCTGCAGCATAGCTTTATAGGGCAAAAAGATCCTTGAGAATTTAACAGGAGATCTACAACACTAGCTGTTGAGGCAGCTGCTGCTAGTGTCAGGGTTGATAATACCTGTAGCAAATAAACTAGAGTTATCAACATATTGGCTGCTAGTTTCTTATCCAAATGCATGTATGAACTAACGTCGAGTTCGAAGTGCCACTGTAACTTCATCATATTAACCATCAATTCAAACATGTACTAAGTTAACTTATAGATCAGAAAGAAAGTACATACCCAATCTCCAACAACAATAATCAACAATATTCCTGGTTGACGAATTGGACATTTGACTAGTACAGAGTATCCATCTACCAATGCTAATGTGAAACTCCAAGGTATAACCAAACCCATGATTGTCACCAAATAGCTAGGACATGAATAATGAACACACACAATTAGCTACATAATTATAGAAATTCAACAAATTTACTTATGTGATTGAGATGATTAACATGTAGTTTTGAACTCTTATATGTTATATCAAGTATCAACCATGAGATATTAAATAAATAAAGAATAAAAGAAGTGTAATTTATACTTCTAAGACAAGTCACATATATCCTAAAATTAAGTATTCCTTTTACTACTGTATATGTATGGAATGAGATTCATGCATAAACATGATGCATTAGAAAGCTTAAAAACTTTACAGGATCTCAAGGAGAAAGTACTCTTAGAAAGTCAAGCAGAAAATCAAAAACAACAAAATGTCAAGTCAATTACTACCTATGAAACACGGACACTTGACATACAATGTCACTACAACACGTTGGCACTGGTAATAATTTGAGAAAATAATATAATTAATTGTAACTACTATGTTAGTGCCGTGTTAGAAACCAAACATAATTATCATCATAACAAAGAGAAGAGCAAAAAGAAAAAAGGTACCAGAAAGCTGTGTAGCTGTAGAATTCAACTCCCAAAGACATAAAGAGAAGGGAAGCAGATGAAAACAAGGTCTGGCCTAATCTGAGAATGAAGCTGGCACTTGTGCCCACAGAGCCAGGTATTTCATTCATGTAACTTATTCTATAAGGTTCTAAACTATATAATATAACTCTATTTTTATTCCTTCCTCTTCCCTTTGTGATATGCTTCTATCATATACTCTTTTCCTTCAAGACTTGACCATGCAAGCTTATTTCTTTCAGCTGAAGCTTCTTTTGGTAACACAAAAACGTTACCTATAATATTTAATAACATCTCACAATCACAACACCTATGATTCAAACAGAATTTCCTTAACATAGGTTAATCTTTATCACCTCTCTTCCAAAAAGACACTTCATGAACGAAAAATTCTTGCAAAATTTTTTGTTAGGTAGAAGCTTGGAATTAGATAGCAATAATATAGTTTCTTTAATTATGTATGATAATGGGAATGACACATAGGTTACTTTGTTTATCGGTGGAATGTCCTTAGCGCCGCTAAATATAAGAGTTCCTAACTTTTTGCAATGTTTTAGGTGCATATGCTAGAAAGAGTTTAAAATATTTTGATTTTTTTTTTGGAAAAATTAGTTATGTTTTAAAGTGTGATCAAAAGATGCTTAATTTGCTAGATTTGATCCTATGTATTGTTTTTATTTCCTTATTATTATACTTTTTATGTGGTTTTGAATGGTCGTTGCTACTGTTATAGGGACAAGACAACGTAAGCATATGTCCAAAATGAATTCAAACCATTGCTTTAATAAGGAACTTAAATTCTACATTTGTCACAACATTATTTGACCCAATTTTCTTTGGGGAAATGATTTGGTCCTACGAAGCAAGTGGATGTTGTAGTGGAGAAACAAGAGTGGCGACAGAATTTGTTAAGTACCCAGCAGCTTAATTGAGGATGTAAACAACTAGATACACTTATAATGTAAGGTCTGCTTGAAAGAAAGAAAAAAGATATGTACAGTGTATTACCAATTCTAGTTGGAAATTGCTCTTCTCACTTTTAAAATTGCTCATTTCCGTGATTCATCGGGGGTTAACTCACGTTTAGCATTCTCTGGCGGTAGTTAACTCACGCTTGCACTTTTTACGCCGGTTTAACTGATCTTTAAAGTGTCAGCGCAAGTTAACATCCAGATACATTTATATGCAAATGTGTGTGTTTTTTTTGTGAAAACCGGGCATCCTCCGTGCGCAACTTCGGAGATTAATCCCTCGAAAATTGTGGGACCCAAATGGGTGACAGGCTCTTCCTAAGAGTTTTAGCGATGCTGCAAAAGTGTTATAAGATATGTAAGGTGTATTACAATGGACTTTTCTATTTGGGCCCTATATAAAGTGAAATTTTTTCTCCTATCCCCCCACGCACGCACGCCCCAAACACCTCTATCGCGTCCTGTGCTTTTCCGAAAATGCCTCTCAATTTTCGGATTTTAGAATCTGTTAAGGTAAAAAAGTAGAATCATTGCTGACTGCTTTTTCAGAATGTTTACACGTTTGAAATCTGGAATCCGAACACCCCCTCCTGTACATGTTTCGAACCCTCTTGTAACAAAATTCATACTTAGGCTCTGTTTGGTAAGACCAAAAAGTTAGCTTATAGCTTATAGCGGATAGCTTATAAGCTC
>Ga0099826_10003153_pt1 | contig 11065 bp, 6 predicted proteins | sample Mtrugardesep15_FD_76830 | JGI IMG/M metagenome (GOLD analysis project Ga0099826, IMG submission 76830) | Root nodule microbial communities of legume samples collected from California, USA - M. trunc garden sep15 | ecosystem: Host-associated > Plants > Roots > Nodule | place: USA: California...
CTTTTGTCTTAGATATCATATAATGCACAATTGCTAGCCATCATACCATTATTATTATCTAAAATAGATCAATAAAGCACACAAGATAACCGACTAAAATTCAGAACCTTTGATCTGTTAGCTAACATATTTGCTACAAGTTTATAACTCACATTGCAAAGAGATATTGGAAGGCAATCTTTCATGGACAACACATAATCCCTTTTAGGAATAAGAGTAATGTTATCATTAAAACCTGAAAGAATCTCCTCACCACATAAAAGGTCAAAACTGCTAAAAGAATATGAGATTAAAACCTTTTAGGTAAAGAGAAATGATATTTGTATAATCATTTTGAAACAATTTTAGGACAACTCTCACCAATACTCTCATTGTGACCAATAAGAAGGGAGAAGAAGAAAATTGTCTTCAAAGTTGTCGCAAATGATTGTACGAATATCATTACTCCAGGCAAAAGGTTGCCACGTTAACCTCCCATATTAAAATACTAAAAATAGTAAACAGAGAAATAGAAATAGAAAAACGGCTTGGTTCTCGCGATTATCAACATTGTTCTGAAGATTAGTATTCCTATGTTCTTAAATGATCTTTATAAGCAAGGTGTACTTAACAGAGTGTCTATGCGCCTAATTTTTTTATAATCTCATAATTACTGTTAATAATATTTTTAAATAGAGATATACTGATTATACAGAATATAGTTGATTATTATTCTAAGTTAGTGATATAATGATCTTTTTTTTGTTATTGCATGAATCGGGTATCTTTGCGCGCAACGGTGGATATTAATCCGTCGAGCCGGATAGAACCACAATGACTGACAAAGCTCTCCCTCAATAGATTTAACACTAATTTCCAATGTCGGTTTCGAACCTAGGATCTTTGGTTAAGCTGAAAGAAATCCCTTACCAATTACTCTTGGGGTGTGATAGAATGGTCTGTTTTAAATTAACAAGAAAAATTGAGAATGATTTTGTACACTTTTTCATATGTTAGATTTAAATAAAATTAAATTAAGTTTCTGAAAAGTTGTTATTTGACTTTCTAAAAGCTTTCTTTGAATTTTGTTTTGACTATATTGAATTTCCCTTCTGTTCAATTATGAATTTCATACTTTTCAAGTAATGAGTTTGTTTTTTTGAGATGTGATTATATGTGAATTTTAAATTGATAGGTGAAATGAAACTTAGATAGGTTGATCTAAATTGCATTTGAATTACAAAGACTCACTAGGTTCTTTATTTGATAATTTAGGTTAATTGTACTTCAAATTGACACAGATATGAACACAGATCCAGTTATTGCATATGTTATCAAACAGTAATTGAATCCTAGTAAGTGATGTATTTTGTGTCCTATAGCTTATACTACAAGAAACCATAACAACTTTGAATTGGTCCAAGAGTATGTGTTATTTTGACAAGGCTTACCAGTTTATTCACAAGATTGCAAAACCAAAAAATAAAGACCACCAGCAACATATAAGAAAATTAACAATCTAAGCCACATTGAAGCATCAACAATAGAAGTATATTATAGTAAGCAATTACATGTACATGTTTGGAAATCCTCTACAAGAGATCGAACGCATCCTCAAGAAAGAGCTCAAACATACGTTTGAGCTCTCTCGGACGAATTTCCTAACACCGATTATTTAGTAACCATAACAAAATAACAAACTTTCCAAAAATATGTGAACTAGACTGAAGCTATTAGCTTGATACTCTTATTAATTGTGTAACACTTCCCTTAAAATTATTGTAACCTGAATTCTCTCCTCTTTTTCCCTAACCAGCAAAAGTTTTTTCTTCCCCTTCACCTTTTCCTTTTAAGAACATCAAGAACATGTTGTGCTGTGCAATATGCAATAGCCTGAACAGTGACCATTGGATTCACACCTAAAGCTGTGGGAAATACACTTGTATCGGCCAGATAAAGACCCTCTACTTCCCATGTTTCCCCCGTTTGGTTCACAACCGATTCCTTCGGATTAGTACCCATACGGCAGCTCCCCATCTGATGTGCCGAGCATACTGGTGTCGATAGGTCAGTTAACGGCATTGAACTTTCTTCCTTCACAAATTTCTCAAATTCATGATAGCTCACTTCCTTAACATTTAAGCTCCTTCCCTTATTATTATGAGTCCCAATTTCTTCAGCTCCAGCTGCTGCCAGAATTCTCAGCACCTTCTCAATTCCTTTGTGTAAATTCTCTTTATCTACATCTTTCATCTGATAACTTATACAGGTAGGTGAATCCACAGTTCCTGATCCTTGATCCCTTGCTAGTGCAAATACATGAGCTGTTCTTGAAAACTTGCGCATTCGATCTTTTATATCCATTCCAGAACTCCATGGAATTAGAACTGAGAATAAGCCTGGATGCAATGAAGGTGTTTGGATCACCGCGCCATATCCAGTTTTGTCAAAGTCTGCAACAACTGTAGACATTGCTGTCATAATCCCTCCTTCATAGCTTTTTTTATGTCCCTCCGGCCACAACTCGGGCGAAGAAGGTGCATCGGGGAAGTAGCCCCAAGCCATTGTAACTGGATGAAGATGCAAGTTTCTCCCTATGTTTCCATTTTTCAAACCACTTCTTTTGAGTAACGACGGAGTGCTTAGTGCTCCACAGGCTACAATTGTGACCTTTGACTCGACCACGCAAATGTCTTTTTTACCATTGTAGTCAATTTCAAAAGCCACTCCTTTTGCTATCTTTCTATCTCTTCCTTTCTTTTCTCTATACAAGACTTGTATAGCCTCACAACTAGGAAGAATTGCACCATTACCTGATTTCACCAAGTCCACAAGCCATGTTTCTGCCGTACCTTTCTTCTTTCCATCCTTGCATCCCAAGCAACACCAACCACAGTAGTGATCCGGTGGAGCATTCCTAGGAATGTTACTAACAGGATACCCCATTTCTTGACACCCTTTTCTTAGTATTGCATTATTAAACCCTTCCTCTTCAAACTCAGATTGGACTCCCATTTTCTCACACACAGCATCCATTGCTTCCTTGTATAGTTCACTTTCAAAAAGTTCTAGCTCATGGCGATTGCACCACTCCTTGCATACATGACTAGGGGTTTTGATGCTGGCTGACCAGTTTATTGCAGACCCTCCACCAACTGTGGAACCTGCTAGTACTAGTACAGACATATCATCTGTTGCAATCAAACCATTAGCGAGGTACATTTGATCCAAGGTTGGTCCTTCAAGAAGGGAAAGATTGTTCCTAGCAAAATAGCTTCCTTTCTCCAATACCAACACTTTATAACCACTTTTTGCTAGAACTCCCGCAACCACGCCACCTCCTGAGCCAGAACCAACAACCACTGCATCACATTGGATAACTAGAGAAGGAGATGAGATGGTAGAAGCTTTATTCGTTGGAGGAGTGACCGAGACAGGGAATCCAAATCGTCTTAGAGAATCCGAAATGATATCACGCGGGTAGTTAAGATTGACAAGGCCTTTGTAAAGAGGTCCAAAAACTTCTTCATCATTATGATCACCATCTTTTTCTTGTAGTCCTTCTTTGGATGTTTTATGTAAAATTTTGTTCTTTCGCTGCGCTTTGAACTCTTGATCAGGTCCACAATATCCAATTGCCTTCCATGATGGGTTGTTTTTTTCTTCATCTACCTGAAAATGAAAGAGTTCTGGCATAATGATTACATTGTTATGGTTCTAAGCAATCAGAAAGACATGCCAAATTTGAATACACACACACACACACTTGCTTTTCTGTAGCTTATGCTATACACATACAACACACACCCATTAGGTACATAGATTTTGTGGCATTTCATTTGTGTCACAGTAGCAGGTTTATCTAGCAAGAACAGTCATCAAGTTTTTGTTTGCATACCTTTTTTAACAAATAGGCTTTAGGATTAGAAAAATAATATTTATATGGTGGACTTTAGGATTAGAAAAAAAAATATTTATATGGATTTAGTATTTCACTGAAAATAGGCTTTTGGTAACTTTAAGCCACTCTAAAACTACGAAAGAATTGTATACACTTACTAACCACTGTATTTTTTTTTTCTTCCGGTGTTAACCCTCCGGCTCCTAAGATATAGGGTCTCTAATGATTTAGGGTTCGATAGGGAGATAATAATGTATGACATAAAATTGTTCTTAATTTGGACATACAAACTACAACATAGGTTTTCCAATCTATTTTCAGTTTAGTTTTATAATTTTGTTCATATGACTGAAGTGAGAGTTAAGTGTACAAATTTGAAATGTATATACTAATTTTTGGTTATAACATAAAATTGATTTACCTCTAAACTAAACCTTAATTTGAGTAAAAGTGGTAAAAAGTAACTTTTCATTAGGTTAAAAAAAATTACATTTAAGATTTACCATAAAATTGTTTTCATAGTAAATATACTTAAATACATTGTCAAAAATACTTACATGCTATGCGAAATAAAATATAAAGAAAAAATTATTGGTTGTTTAGGAAGAAAAATGATTGTTGAAAAGTTGATGTAGGCAGCTTTGGATTTTATTGTTGATACTAAACAAAATGATTTTCATCCTCATGCAACTTTGTTTTCTCTCATTAGGAAGCTTTCTTCTTTTTCATGGGTGGTCTCATTTAGTCATACTTTGAGAGAAAGAACGAATTTATTAACTGATTGGCTAAATTTGGTGCAACTAATACCGACTCTTTTAAATGTGAACTTCTCCTCCTCCTCAATTGAATATCATCCTTCTTGCGGATACCTCTGGGGTATTTAAACACCGGATTGACTAGTTTGTTTTTGTTGTATTTTAATTTTCTCTTAATAGAAAAAAAAAACGTAGTTTAACATTTAGTCAACATACGGCAATTTTTGAACTACCATTTTCCTTATTATTTCATTTCGAAAGGAGTATAAATTATTTTCATTTTGACAAATAAATAAATTCAAACTCAAGTCTAACAAATTGAAGTTTATAAAATTAAGTTGAATTTTTGAAATTACATTTATAACTCAACCATATTCCACTTTCTTCGTTATAGTAAAGGAAAAATAAATGTACATCTTACAAAAGTGGTATGAGAATGACATATGTATGGCGAATGTGGGGAGTTGGTATCCCCATCCAAGAGAGAATTAAGTGAATGTCTGTGGGTGACTGTGATATGTGAGTTGTAACAGTAGGGCACATAGTTTTTAATTTGAAACCAAATGCCAATCAAGTCATACCTTAACAGGGGCACTTATAACCTCTTTAGGTGAGCATAACTCAATTCAATAAATGCATAAAACTTACGCATATACTTGTAAAAAAAATAAAAAGATACGGACTTTTTTTGGTAATTATCTTTTAGGTATAATTGCATTTTATACTCTTATTTTGATCATTTTCGAAATTGGTCCTACGATTTTCAAATTTGTTAGTTTTGGTCTCTCCATCAAATATTTGATCTAAAATATGATGATTTGACATGTTTTAAATAGTATTTTTGTAGGAATTATTTTTTACAATTTCAATTGATATTTCTTCATCAACAAATCATATACCACGTCAATAAAATACATCACATCAATAATTTTAGTTAAAACAATATGATTGAAGGATAAAAATTGTAAGATTTTTAAATAAGGGACCAAATCCACAAAATGATGAAAATATTTGGACCAACATATGGGGGACCAACATCGTTATGTGTATCTTTTAAAATCTTCATGCATAAAAATAAATGCATGCGAAGAGGATGGCTAAGTAAGGAGTGTGTACAATTTTTTTTCCAAGAGTGTTACATGTATGGACTAATGTAGTACATCTGTACATGTATATCTTTATAGTACACATAACAGAACAGTGAAAAGATGTAAAAGGTTGTTGACCACAGAAACATTTATTGATTATACTGAAAGAAACAGAAGACATTAAATGCATATATGCTTATAGAGTTATAAGCAAGCTGTGAAAAGTTGGTATAATTTACCTGAGTAAAGAAGACAAGGAGGGTAAGAAGCTTTATGGTTCTGAAAAACATTCTAAGGGGACGAAGGTAGCTTACAGACCAAGACAACATCACTTTTTGACGTTTCTGTGGAGACAACTGAGGATAGCTATGGAAAAATGGGAATTTTGTTGAGATACTTGTCATACCACACAAAATCAATGTGCCAAACCATGTAGATAGTAGCCATAATGTCAATGTCAATAACCATGTACTTGGATGTTTCAGTTTCTCACTCACCAAATTTGCAACCTTCAAATTCAAGCAAAAAAATTAACCACATACATTAGTAATATAATAGTACTAATTATTAAAGCTATAATTGTAATACGTACAAATACAATGATTAACATAAACTTAGGGTCCTTGACATGGAATGGGTGCACTAAGGTATCCTATGGTGTAGGTCTTTTAATCTGCCATGAGATTAATCTTCGAGTGGGTGGTTGAACATCCAATTTTTTCTTACCGGGATTGGATTGCCTTTTAAATTGACGATTTTATGTAAGTCATTTCATAAACACAAACAATAATTTTATTGATATAAAGGATATACTTGGAAACAAAGATAAATTATGCCTTATAGTTCTAAAATATACTATTTTGAAACAAAATAAAAATACTAAAACCAGCAACCTAATTTTAAAATATAGATCAACTTGCTATGGTGTATACGGCCAATTAATAAGGTGGTAAATCAGTTTTCAACCATCATCATGCTATGGTATATACGGCCAATAAGGTGGTAAATCAGTTTTCAACCATAATCATTATCAACAATTACAAGAATTGTGTATGTTTGGATGGACACTATGTTTGTCAAAATCATGGTGCCATCTTAATTTTATAAAAACTCTAAAGTATAATTTTTGTTAAAATTGTGACAACCCATCATAATTTTGACAACCTCATCACGAATCCACACATGCACGAGATACATTTCACACTATTTTAATTTATAAACAACAAAGAGAATAAATGATGATGTGTTGCAAAGGGAATTAATAACTTTTATTCATTTATTTTTTAAAAAAAAGTTTCAACCTTAAACTTCATGGAAGTACAACCTGAAGATGAAGTGACTTTTCAGCCAGAAATAACTTTTTCATCATTCCATGAAGGGTTTTTGGGTATGAACTTGCATATCAAAATACTAAGCATAATAAAAAATAATAAAAAATCACTACACTTTTATTTTTGTCAAGAAAAAGTAGTAATTTTGACCATTAAATAAGGAAAGTTAATTAAAAAATAAAAGGTAGTGTATTTAATATAATAATAAAAAATAACATAAAATCAGAGAGATAGAGAGAGAAATAAAAGGTTACAATAGTCCTACACGTTCAGGGGTGCCAGCCATGGAAGCTGAAGTACGGTAGAAATTGTTGACAAATTCATCAGAGGAAGCAGCAACATTGTTGTCTTTGATTGAAGGTAACATGGTATCACAAAGAGCAACTAGTGATTTCATTTGTCTAGGAGAAAGAGAGTTTCTAAGAGGTGGTAACAAATTTTGGTGTTTAATTTCACTCTCTTCAATGTTATGATCATGACCGATATCTAAAAGAAGATTCTTTGTATCAAACTCACCAAGCTCAACAACAGTGTGAACTTTTGCTTCGTTCATTCCCAACCCCAACCTGAAGCTACCACTTCTACTATTGCTATTCTCCATGCTTGACTTTTGTTTTTCTTTTGCATTACCCAAAGCTTAGCTATTTATATAGTGTGTGTGTGAATAATGAATGGTTTGTTTGGTCTATTAATTAGTAAAAATACAATAAGATAGACACGGGAAATCCCTAAAAAACAAAAGAAAATGATAGAAACGGGAAATATTAATGAGATTTTTTTTTTAGGGACAAAAATATTAATGGATTCTCACTACTTTTTTTTTTATTTTTATTTTTTTATAAAAAAGTATTTAAAAATTTACATACATTTTAGTTAAGTTCGTTACTCTCTCTCATTATGTGTATTATATCTATTATTTAATATATTTTGTCTATATATTATCTATTGACCAATCCATTAAAAACATAGAGCATCGTAAAAGGCAAGCGGATAACAAACCGCGTCATTGACTTTTTCTCTTGTGATAATAATACAACCGAAGGTTATAAAATAAGGTTTCACGTGATCCTCAACAAAAGTTGTTTACATGAAATCACTACAGTCAAACGTGAATAATATTTTAAAATTCAAATTTTATAATGATTTTAAAAAATAACTAATTCAAGAAAATCATAATAAGGAACTTCATTAAATTGAAATAAGGAAAAAAGATTCAAAATACAAAATTAGAATTAGAATTTATTCATCTTCATCAATAGTTATTTTGAATTTTTTAAAATTATATCATGTACATTTATTAGTTATACAGTAGTTTTGTAACAACTTCTTTTAAAAAACTATTTCATTCTTCATATATAGTTACTCTTAAATATTTTTGTTAAATAAAATGATACATTTTTTTTGTTGGAGTTTTAAAATTATATAATATACATTTATTAGTTATACAGTAGTTTTGTAACAACTTCTTTAAAAAACTATTACATTCTTCATATATAGTTACTCTTAAATATTTTTGTTAAATTATAATTTTATCAAAAATATTTAATTAAATGATTTTTGGGAACTTCTGAATATTTTGAATAACAAATAACAATTTTGAAATAAATAAAAAATTGGTAATAAATGTTTCACATTGATCCTTAACTAAAGTTGCTTATATGGCAATACAATAGTCAACATCAATATAAATTTATATTTAGAATTTCATAATAATTAAGAAAACAGTTTAAGAAAATCTAAATTAGGAGCTACCTTACGTTGAAATAATTCAAAATAAAAAAATGAATTTAATACAGATCCATAAATAGATATTTTAATTTTTTAAAATTATATAATATACTAGTGTATTTATTTTATTTTTTAAAAAATAGTATATTTATTACTTATATATTAATTATGTGTGTCGTACCCCAAATTTTGACCAGGGTCCTCCGTTTAACCATCATTTTATGTGCTTTTTAAAACTTATTTCATTCGTCTTCAATCCCCTTTTGATTCGCATTTTTATCTGCATTTTAACCGTACTTTAACGCTCGTCGCGTTCGTACTTTAATTCTCAATTTAATTTGCATTTTTAAAACTCTTCGCACTTGTATTTTATTTCTCGTTTTTATTTGCTTTTGAAAATTTTATTCGCCGAGAAGTGTCGTCGTTTCAGACAAAATTTCGGCAGAGAGATATTTTAAAATACCTCATTTTTTGGTTCCGAAGGGACAATTTTTAAGAGTTTTATTATTTCATTTGATTTTATTATTTTCAGTCATTTTTATTGTCTCATATTTTATTTTTATGTCATTTTTTTAGTTATCTTTGTATTTTATATTTTATTTTCGTTTTTTATTATTATTAGATATTTTTTTAATTCTGTTTTTGAGGTCCAAATAGTCACAAGGTCATTGTTGTCCCTCTTGAGGGTATTTTTGTCCAGTCCATTTAACAGCTCTAACCCTAATTTACACAGCTATAAATAGTAGTAGCATTTATTGCACTATTAACCAATCATTAGTCACAGAGTCTGACACCCCAATCAGCAGCCGCACAACCCATACCCACAAACCCTAATCCATCACTTTTCTTACATTTTTCAGATCAAACAACAAAAATCTCAAGAACACACCAAAGCTTTTTTCCAAAATTTCTAAGAACACTAACAGTGTTCATCATCAACATACAATACAAACCAGTTCAAAATTCAACACAAAGCTTGAATCTGAACCGTATACACACAAACTCGGCCACTGTACAAAATCCAAGCAAAACCAAACCGGCCTCACACCACACAAAACCGAACTGGTTCAGCGCCAAACAACAACAGAAACAAAATCCGAAACAAGAAGAAGGTTCATAATCGAATCAGAAGCAAGGACTAACACGAACCGGCCGAGCTTACCTCCATCAGAGAGAAACAGAACCGAACCACAAGCTTATGCAAATCAAACCGATCTGAAGAGAAGAAGAGGTAGTTCATTTTTGTTTTTTTATGCTGTGTTTAATCTTTAGATCTAGGACGTTTGAGAACTGTTTTGAAAATTCTGAGGCCGGATTCATACTCTACACAAAAAAGGATATTTGAAAGTGTGAAAAAGTTTTTTGAATCGGAGGTTTTATATCTCCGGCGCGGCGGCGCCACCGCTGTTGGCCGGCAGCCACCGCGCCGGAGTAATGAAGGTGAATCGGAGAAGATGACCGAAGTTTTAGAGAGAAGTCAGACTCTCTCTCTCTCTCTAAAACTCCAAGAGGTGTTTTGTTTTTGTGTTTGTGATGTTTTTTTGTTGAAGTTCCTTTTATAATACTCTGTTTTTGTCCGATCAGCGTATGCTGCAATTCAGTGTTCCCTCGCGTTGCGAGCCATCATATCTGGATAGTTCCAAGATCTAATGGTTACTGTGTGATATTTTCTTTTTTTCTTTAATCTTGTACGTGCTTCTTTCCGTTGTTATTGTGTGCTTGTTGTTTGAGCCGTCAGATCGTAGATCTGACGGTCGCTGTAATTACTGCTTTTATTCACTATCATTCTTGTTTTTTTTAAACACCTTTTGATTTATCTAGTGGCTGTGATGAGTTTATGCAGTGATTGGATTTGGACCTCTTGATTCATCAAGTGGTCCAGATTTATCCTACCTGAGCCAATTTTTTCCCTTGTTATTTTTCGCTCCTTTTTTACTATTTACACCACTGTTTTTATTATTAGCATCTCTTTTTACTTTAAAATTTGTTCTTTGATTTTACAAAAATATTTTGTTTTATGTTAATTGTTTAATTACTGCTTTTATTATTTTAGTATGCTTGCATTGTTGCATTATTATTTTTCATCATCTCATGCATATTTTAATTCTTGTCATTTATTTTAATTGTCTTTATTTTTAGTGTGTATTTATGACTTGATGTAATTTTAATTTGTGCGCTTTATTTTTCTCGTCATTTACTTTTCCTTGAAGCTTTAGCATGTATTTAGGAACCATGTAAATATCCAATAATGAGAATATGCACCGACACCACACTTTATTTACC
>Ga0099826_10003155_pt1 | contig 11064 bp, 4 predicted proteins | sample Mtrugardesep15_FD_76830 | JGI IMG/M metagenome (GOLD analysis project Ga0099826, IMG submission 76830) | Root nodule microbial communities of legume samples collected from California, USA - M. trunc garden sep15 | ecosystem: Host-associated > Plants > Roots > Nodule | place: USA: California...
CCTTAACTTCTCTCTGTTACACATTTTGGTCATTTTCGTTAGTTTTAATTCAAAAACGTTAGGTTTTCTTCATCTTCTTCTCCTCTTTTTCATCTTCATATCATCTCCATCAACATTCAACAAGAATCCTAGAAAAATTCCATAAGAAAATGAAGAATACCTAACGTTTTTGAATTAAAGGACCAAAATATATAATGGAGAGAAGTTAAAGGACCAAAATAAATCAAATTTTAGTTAGGGGACCATACCGATACTAATTAAATAGTTAAGGGACCAAAAAGATAATTTAGCCATTTTATTACTAACTAAATATTAAATGCAATTCTGAGCAGCTAACACTAACTTTCCGATACCAGCAGAAGATAAAAGAAACAATCACCTTTGGCTCAAATATAAAATAAAATAAAACAGAAAGAACGGTTATTAGAGAATTTATTTTTCCACTCTTCTTCCTTCTCGTGCGGCATCTAATATTTTCAAAATACTTACACTCAGATTATATAATCCGAACAAAAAAACACATATAATCCGAACAAAAAGAACACTGTTTGGATTACATAATCCGAGTCCTTCCTATAAACAAAATTAGAAAACGACCCCATTTACATAGTTACAACTTTTTGCCCTAAAACTTCTTTCACACCACCTAAAATTTGAACCACCACACATTGTGTGATTCTTGAAGAGTTTTTGGTTGAATTCATCTAATTTAAGTCTTTTCATTTCAAACACCAAATACAAGGTAAGGTTACCTTCCTTAGAAGAATTGTTCTTTGATATGATAATTTTTTTTGGGTTCGGAACATGTTTAAATTATATAATCCAAACAAGATTGTTCCCGATTCAAATTATATAATTTGAACCTATTTTGTATGTGCTGAAAGTGTTTTTCTTTATTGAATTTTTTTGTAATTTTGTTTATTTTTGCATGAGATTTTGATTGTTTTTGCTATGGACCAACGCATGGATCAGGTTAGCCACGACATACCTAATATGAGTACATATGGATTCAGAGTAAGAAGGGGGTCATGGCAGGGGAATCGGTCATAGTACTAATGGATTCAGACCATCTCAGATGCTTGAGCCCGAGTCCCAACCCTAGCTTCACCACCATGTTGAGGAAGAGGTTTCAAAGCATGATGCAGATGATGATGTACATCCATATGCTGTGGAAGAGTTAGTCGAGTTGCATTCAAATCCTAGTGGGCCATCAGACGTCTCTGTGTTGACCCAATATGCATCATGTGGCCAAACACATCTGCGATGGAGAAGTAAGATGCTCTGACTTGTACCCGTAAAATTGATTGGCCGGTACACAATTTATTAAAATAAAAATCAATAATACACTATTTTGAAAAATTGTTACAAAAACAAAAAGCTAATATCATGAAGACGACTTTCAGATGAAAAAAATAAATGTAGTTTTGCAAAAGATTATAATATATTTTCATATATCAATGATCATAGATTATAATATATTTTCATATATCAATGATCATAAAAGTGAATTATAGGGTACACATTTGTCAAAAAGCAATATCATAAAATGACATTTCAGAAACAATACTAATTATAGGGGGTACGATTAATAACTTTTCATAGATGGCATTTGAATCCAACAGTTGATCTAAGAAGAGAGAATTGCTCTTTACCCAACAATTTTTGCTCATTCTCAACTGAAAAGATCAAAGTACCTCTGCGTGAGTTAAGTCACGCTAGTGTAAATCACTGCAAGACTTAACCCGTGCAGCGTGAGTTAAGCAACACTAGTGTTAAAAGCTGCGTGAGTTAAGTCACGCAATGATTTACACTAGCATGACTTAACTCACGCTAAGTCTGTGCATAAAACCTGCAAGGACAAAAATTTCATATTCCCTAATTTTCTTCATTCTTTCATTCATTCATACATCCATTCAGTCAATTTCATCATTTTTTCATCATTCATTCAAGCATTCAGTCATAATTAAAATATGAAGAATAAAGGAATAAAATAACGCAAAATGTCATAAATAAAACGCAAACGTGCAAGTGTAAATATATTACATCCAAATCCGACAAAATGTCATAAAAATACTAATACTACAAATATAAAAAAAAACCTAAAACAAGACTCTACTGTTCCTCCCGTGGACTCCTCCTCCTCCTACGCGGAGCCGAGTCAAACACGGTATAATCGGACCAGAGGCCCTCCAAAATGCTGAAAAATAGTGGATTTGAAACCACCTCAGGAATCTCCATTGCATATTCCACTCTAGTTCTCATGCTGCTGATACTGTGTCAGGAACCATCGTCTGGGATGGACCCGTCTGTGACGATGATCCCCCTGCAGCATCAACCCTCCCAAGTCTGTTGCCCCCTACCCCTCGACCAGTCAGAGGAGGGCGCACTGCTTGCTTCTCCCTCCGTGCACTATTAGTAGAGGTAGGCCTCCCTAACCTAAGTCTGTCAGTCCTCTCCTCAGGCCTCTCAAACGTATTCCTCCGAGACATATCTGCACAACATTTCAAAAAACAAAAAATCAATGAGACATTTTCATACCGACATTTGTATAATTTCTAACAATTCAACAACAACACTTATATTTCGGCAGTGTCATTTCAGTCTGTAAACCACCACATTGCAGTCAAACTAACTATAATCAACATTAACAAACATATTTCTAACTAATTTCATCAAGAACAATCCAAAAAAAAAAGAAAAAGAATTCATTGGAACATTTTATCAAACACCTAAATTGCAACTTTCAATCAACTTAAAATCAAACAACTTCAAATACCAAAAACTACCACATTTCACTCTAAACAACATCTAAAATACAATTCCTAACTTAATTCATCACTAACAATCATAAAAACTAACAAGCAAGCCAAATTTATAAAAACCTAAAAATACAATGAAGTAGGATAATCATCACTTACTTGATATTGTGGGATAAATTGGCTTTGAATGGCGCAAGAATGATGAAATTAAAAAAAAAATGGGGACAAAAATCGAACTTGGGTGTTTTGAAAATGAAGGAACTATGTTTCTGTTTTGCTGATATATGACTTAAGTCATGTAGCGTGAGTTAACTCACACAACGTGACTTAAGACACATAGAAATCATAACTAGCGTAAGTTAACTCACGCAACATGAATTAACATGCATATGGGTAATTTCCTCGTTTCAGTTGGGAACAAGCAATTTGTGTTGGGCAAAGAGCAGTTAGGCTAAGAAGAATCCTGCAAGCCCAATTGCGGAATTTTAAAGAATTCTGCTCTTTACCCCACCCAAAATGCTCATTTCCAATTGAAATGACCATAATGCCCCTGTGTAATTTAACTCACGCAGCGTGAGTTAACTCACCTACCTCACTCATGCAACGTGAGTTAACTCACGCGTCTTTGGACGGTAGCGTGACTTAACTCACGCGCCTTTGACCGGTGGCGTGAGTTAACTCGCGCAACTTGGCCGGTGGTTCATCGACAAAAAACACGTTTTTTTGGAAGGTAGTCAATTTTTCTTAATTGATTTTACACGTTTTTTTTATAAGTTTTTACACGTTTTTTGTATTAAGTGTAATTAAAACTAGAACCTATGTTTTACAATCCCCCTATAAATACCCTTCCAACCTTCACCATTTCTCACACCATCATCTCACATTCTCTCCTCCCCACTCTCTCCTCCTCTTCCTTCTACAACAACAATGTTTTTTCATCCTTGGCCTTTCATAGAAAGAGGCAACTTTGAAAATTTCAGGGGTTGTATGAACGGTCAATAAAGATGGCAACGCACTGCAAAGAAGGTTGACATCAAAGGTTTTTTTCACCTAAGACAAAAAACATACCTTACCCAAGAGGGTTTAGCTTTACCCCAAGAGAGTTTCTTTTTAGCTTGATTTCTTTTTACCCAAAAAAAAGGTTGGACCAACTTTCTTGGGGTTAAAAAGAAGCAAATTTAGTGGATTATGCAAATATTAGTCTATGGTAAGTGACTAATATCTTCACTAACGGTCTAGTATGCTAACGAAGTGGGCTTAAACCCAATCTGAAACAATTAGTTTCACAAGCTTCGAATACGAAATAAAATTGTTAAAAGTGTTATAAAGCTATTAGAATAAGAACAAGAATAAAGAGAAGCAGAGAAGGAGAGAGAAAAAGAGAGAAGAAATATGATTCGATTATTCTATTGTGATGTACAATTATGTTACATGTTATCTCTATTTACAAAGAAGTACAATGATGATTTCTCAATCCATATACATTTAATATGCAAGTTTTAGGACGGTAGAATGAGCAATCATCATGGTTAATTTGTGTTTTATGTTTGTCGCAAAACTACTTGATGGATCCATGGTTGTTGTTTCAATTTTTTAGGAGAAAGAACAATGCTAACGTATATCAATGTTAAGGAACTTAATATACTAATAATATTTTAGAAGTCATGTATTCAATGTTTTTAATGTAAAAAATAATAATATTTATAATAATGCTAAATATAGTAAGGACGATAACTACTTAATTGGATTCAACTCTAAACTAAAAGGATTTAGGCACATGCATATAATAAATGATAAAATTTAAGAGAGAAAACTTTATCATCCATGTGTATGTCCCTTAAATTTCAACTCTAGTGGTATTTCTCTCTTAAATGATTTTATCATCCATGTGTATGTCCAAATTAATTTTATTTAAGGTTGTGCGTGTGTAATAGTTGCTGCCTAAGAACACATATCAATAAAACCCTAATTTTTATACCTTTTTGTTTCCTTTATAACATTCCCATATTCATTTTATACCTTCATTTTTTTCACTTCAACAACAGTGATTCCAAAGAAGAATACATTATGGACATAATCACAATGTTAACTTTAATTACCTTTTCAATCATGGCATTTGTCTTACTGCTCCACTCCAGCTAACAAGGTATTCAGCTGTTAGAATAATCACTGCACAAAATCATAGTCCAACTGCAATGAGTTACTTCCCATCACGCAAGTGTGATCAAAATTGCAATCATCATTTTATTATTCTCTCCCTTTTACCCTCATCATTTACAATTTGACTCTCCTTTTAGAGTTGAAAACTTCCTTCTCCCTCAGTCTCTTTGTGAAAACATACCACTAGAGTAGTTTTAAATTTTAAGATTCCCCGTGCCTAATAGACCTGCATTTTATTGGAGAAAACTGACCCGATTGTAAACAAAAATAACTAAGTTCACATTTATTTAATTTTTTTGCTAAATACAACTAATTTTCTTAATTTCATAAAAATGTATCAAAGATACAATTTTGATCAATTCACCTGTGGATCCTAAACTGTATGGACTAATAACTGTTCAATTTTTATTTTGAAGAGACAAATTTTAGTGGATTATGTTAGTTTCCAGAGTTTAAATATTCCAGCTGTTATCAGTCAGAATTTGACATCAAAGGTAAGTGACTACATTTCTAATGGTGACTGGCACATCTCTGATAATTTAGCTCGGAGACAACTTGTTCAGCAAGCAACCATCCCATTGGAATTGAAAGAGGACTGCTATTATGGAAACACACTGCAAATGGTGACTTGGGCCTCAAGCAAGCTTATTCTCTGGTAAATTTTAATCAATTCTATTTGGTTTGCAAGGAATGAGGCTAGTGTTAATAACAAATGTATCAACTGAAATCATAGCAAGCACATCTTTAACAGGAAGCAATACAAACAAAGCCTCCAAAAATTCAATCAGAGACTTCATTCTGAATATTTTCAAAGTCAACATCAGACATCCTAGAGCCCCTTATATCACTCAAGTAGTGTGTGGCATCCTCCATTACTTCATTGGATTAAATACAATACAGATGGAGCCTCTTCAGGGAATCCAGGTGCTTCTTCTTGTCGAGGAGATTTTAGAGATTGTGAAGCTAATTATATTGGCTGTTTTGTTGAACCTCAGGGAGATTCAACATCATATCATTGCAAACTTTGGTTTAACCTTAAACTCCTATGTTTTTTGGGATGACATACCATTGTTTGCATGAGAATCTTATGTGAAAAACAAAATTGGCTTACCAAAGTTTAGATTTTCTTCCTTTTGAGGGAGTTTTGGTTTGGTCCCCTCCCTCTTTTTTGTTCTTTCCCTTCTTTTTAATATATTTTGGGGGTTGCTAGCTCTTTGCTGCACCCTTTCTTAACAAACAAGAGTTTGAATCCTAGACCTCTCTAGTTAACCGTTCAAACTGAACTTATTAGTAAAGAACATATTTAGAAGATTAAGAAACAAAAGTACAATGTAGCTGTTTAGCTTTGTCAAACAAATATACATTAAATATGTGATATATGAATATTGAAGAATGCTCTAGGATCCAAGGAAATAAAAGAATCTATAACCAACACAGAGAATTCCTTTTCCTATAGACTTCTCTATGTACTATACTGATATACAAGGAAGCAAATTTTTGAAGGAAAAGCAATTAGCTGGAATTATTTTGGACACAGTCTTTTTTCCCTTGCATTTTGGAAAATCCAACACTTTCTTTTCATTTTTTTGCTCATAAATATAATGTTCCATTTGAAGGAGTGTACTATTTATCTCAGCTGCTATAGAATTTAACCGATTTTTCTAACAACTCGCGGTTGTTGCCTGAAATCTCTTTGACTCTTGATCCATTTTTGTATATTTTGAAGGCTGGGAATGAGCTTACACCTTCTGATTTTGCCAAGTAGGGATGGTCTTCAATCTCCACCTGAATAATTTTAGTTCAGTTATTTAAGTAAGAAACAATGGCCTAGTTTTGATATTGAAATAACTTTGATGATTCTTCTTAACTTAAGAAAAAGATATGATTGGTATCATATCTCACCGAAACGATTCACACATGCATCTAATCATATCTCACGATTATATCATTGTTGTATTAGTTCGTAAAATATCTGCAGAATTATCTTCTACATGGTGAAATATGATCGGATGCATCTGTAAAGTATTTTTACACTGACTGCGCATACCAATTAAACTCTTTAAAATAAACCAACCTTGAGGAAATTAACAGATGGGAATCTCTTGCTGGTTTGTTCCAACACCATCGACACTTGCTTGTGTGTTCCCTTGTTACTGAAGAGCACAACAGCCATACCTATTCAATAGCATTTGAAATTGGTAAGTTCATTTGTAATATTCATGTGTAATCTATTGTATACGAGAAAAAACTATATTGTGCCTTACCAGGCGAGGTTACGTAATGTCTGAAACGATCATTACTTGAGATGCAAACCAAATTTGAACCGAACTTCAAATCCTTAATATCTTCACCACGTAGCATCTTGAGTTGGAGCTGAGCCTCGAACAAAGCCCTTGCCACTTCTTCATCCCCTGGCTTTTCTCTTATTAACATTTCATAGTCTTGAATGGCAACTTCCCATCGTTCCAACTACATGAACAAAATAATATGGCGATAAGGTTACTAAGCGTACATAAGTATGCAGAGTTGTAGAAAAAAAAGGTCAGCGGCTGCAATTTGAACCGCTACATCAAGGTTTTGATGTCTCTGACCGTAATGTGACTGCATTGGGACCACATCAGCCATATTTGATTGTGATTATCCACGTTTGAAAGCGTGTTTGGTGTCTGACACATGTTAATGTTCAACATGTGTCAGTGTGTCCGACACTGACAACTGGCACATGTGGTTACATTCAAACACTTCTATTTTCTCAAATTATTAATAGTGTCGAGTCACTGTTAGTGTCATGTCTTGTGTCATAAATCTAACATTTAAAGTACCTTGGCATTACAATATGCCCTCCTTAGCCTTGCTTTGCTATAACATTGATTAAGCATAAGTGCAGCATCACAATCTTCAATTGCTTTTTCATATTGCCCTAGCTTAGAACGACATGCTGCTCTGTTGCATAACAGAACTGAGTTGTGTGGATCATGATCTAGTCCTTCATTGTATACTGCACATGCTTCCATAAATTTTGATGCCTTGAAGAGTAAGTTTCCACTCATTCTAGCTGATGTTACTGCTCTGGCTCTCCTTAACACTGCAGTAACCTCTCTGTTGCTTGGATCAACTCTAGCTGCTTGCTGAGCTGTTTTCACTGCATCCTCAAACCTATTAACAAAAAAAGTTCAATTTTACTTGAGTTCATTCCAAACAAGACTCAGAAAATGTATCAGTTGCAATGATTTGCAAAAACACTGTTGTGATGCAAATGCGGTTCAAATATTACGGCCACATCACATGATGTGGTCGACAATTTGAAACCAATTTTACAGAATTAGGAAAAAATACATTTTGCGGTCCTTTAAGCTGTTTAATATTATCAGATTAACTCTTTAAGTTTTCTTCTCAACAAGGTAAGTCTCAAAAAACGGGACGGGACTTAAAGGACTGCAAATTTACCAGCATGTTGCATGCCAATGGCCAAATATACATAATTTGTGATTGAAATAATTGTCAAAAAATGATTTATTTTCACAAACCTGCCGGTTGCTAAGTAAACCAGTGCGTCTATCATCAACAGGTAAGCACTAGTAGCCGTACCAAATATCTTGTTACACCAATCAACTGAAAATTTTGGCATGTTGTCATACACAACATATGCCTCTTGGTACCTTACAAGCTTCAGCAAGGCTTCGGTTTGTAAAGCATAGATCTACCACAAATACAAACAACTCTAATCAGCTTAAGCTTGCTGAATAAACTTTGATAAGATCTACACTGGAAATGTTGAAGAATAAAATTGTTTATTGCTAAGGATTAACATGTTTGCGCAAGGAACTAACCTGTGGAGCCGAATCGGCACCTAAGGATAATGCAGACTGTGTTTCCTTTAGTACAACACTCCATTCATTGAATTTCCTAGCTTCCATGCATTTCTTAAGGTGATTTTGTAGAGCCTGAGCTTGGAAAGCAAGTACAGAATCAACATTTGTCGTTGATCGGTTGCAATCCAGTGCCTTTTCAACTTCTCCTAATCTGCATTAAAATTTGCAATTCTATAAGCAAAAGTAATAATAAATCAAACAAACACAATGCCATATCCAAAGTAAAATGTCCATGTTTTATCTACTAATCCTTTATAAGATTTTATAAATGTCCGGTGAGCGTGACTTGAGCTGCCACATCAAAGCTTTTTTTGTCCCATAACCGCTATTGAGGATCGTGACGCGACCTCAATTTAAAACTCATGTATTTCGGGTATCTTTGGATTGGTTTATTTGATTTTATCTACTAGAATAAACACTTGGAAGAACTTACAGAAATAGCTTATGACATGTTCATAAATTATTTTCAGTCTATTTCCATAAGCTCTCCAAAATAGCTTATTAAAGCATCTTATAGTTTATATGAAAACGATTTAAATTTGACTTTATCTTATCTTTTCTTATAGAAATAACTTATATATAAGCAAATAAATGATAAGCACTTATATCACAACCTTAATGCTTTAAATGAATCCCACGTGATTATTACCTGAAATATATTGTAGCCAAACGATTGTGAGCTCTGTTATAAGAAGGATCCAACCGAATAGATTCCTCACACTCAATAATTGCTTCTTGAAACCTTCCTAATCCAATCAAAGCAGCACTCTTATTGCAATGGTAAGTTGCCTTATTTGAATCAATAGCAATTGCTTTGTCATACAAAGCTAAAGCCTCTTCAAAATTACCCTTTTTGTATGCTTCATTTCCCATTGATTTCAACACTTCAGGGTCTACAATATTGTGTCTTTGACTTAGAAACTGTGCAAGTTCATTACTATTCTTCCTCATAATATTCCCCATAACCACTTTTCTTCCATTATTATTACCATTGTAAAAACTTGAAACTGAGTTTAACTCTAAATGCTTAGGTAAACATTCAACACTCTTTCTTCTTGGAGTGTTATTCACAAGCAAGTTTCCAGTAAGTTTCAAGGGAGAAAAGTCTTTGGTTATGGACTTGTTGCTCTCGTTGTCACGTGTGCGAATAGTGCTTATTCTAGCAAGTTGTAGAGAATTTCGCGCTGATTCTATTTGATGCTTGACATCATCATCCGTATTATGGTTTTGTTCAACCCTTTTAAGGGTTGAACTAGCACCAGAGGATGATGATGTCGAGCTTCTTGCAGTAGCATCTGAAACACGCTTCCGAGTTTCATTGAATCTAGTGTTGTTGGAGATTTTTTGTGGAACCTTTGGTTCTTTATTTGGAGACAACTTTGCTTCATTTTTTACATGATCAATGTTGTATGTTTTCATTGGTAGGGAATGAACTAGTGAATTTCTTAGCCTAGGACTTTTGAGATTGAAAATTCTCTCCATGAAACCACAACCAAGTTCATTTCCTACCTTGTTGCTTTTGGTTTTCATTGCCATGGTTTTTCTTGAAGATGTTGTGTTTTAGAAGAAGGGGGGTATGAAAAGTCAACGACTTCTACTCAAAGTGACAAAAAATTATATATGGATTTTGGATTGAGAAAAAAGCTTGAAGATATGTGAGAGATAGTGAAAGGGGAATCACAAAGTGTAGCTTGTATAGGAAGCACTTTATATAGGAGACGTGCTATGTACAAAGAGTGGCTTCCAAGAAACAACTTTAGTTCTTTTATTTTTGGCTTTAGAGACCCTTAAGTTTCCTACCATCAAAATAACATGTAGTCACTATTGTTAGAGTCATAGAGACATGGTGGTTGGATTACATCAAATGATTCATATTTTATCTTTATGAGATTATATTTTAAATACAAACTTAAAATAAGAATTGTCTGAACTATTTAATCCCTGTGAGTTTAACTCAGTTGATAGTGATATTATATATTATATGCAGAGACTGAGGTTCGAACCTCAGACACTCAACTTCTCCACATTTAAAATGCGTGAGTTCTAACCACTAAACTACTTGATAAAAAAAAATAACAATCGTCTGATACTGATGATACAAGGATTGAAATTTTTTAACTATAGTGGCTATAAAGTATTTTGATCCCATTCAATCCAAATCTAAAAATAGTGGTTAAAGATTCAAGAGAAATATAACAAATAAACCAAATCAAACCAAATCAAACCGTAAACAAAAAATACTACCTTTAGCTAGGATTTTGGAACAAAGACTC